>Ga0209314_10000955_pt1 | contig 13075 bp, 11 predicted proteins | sample I19B2metaG_FD_184146 | JGI IMG/M metagenome (GOLD analysis project Ga0209314, IMG submission 184146) | Lake sediment bacterial and archeal communities from Gulf of Boni, Indonesia to study Microbial Dark Matter (Phase II) - ​I19B2 metaG... | ecosystem: Environmental > Aquatic > Freshwater >...
GCTCCTTCCTCGAAGAGCTATACTATTCGAGGGCTGGTCTGTGCTGCCCTAGCCAGGGGTGGGAGCGAGATAATCAGTCCCCTGGGCTCCGATGATACCGAAGCCTGCCAGGATGTATTAAGCGAAGTTGGCATCCGTGTCCTTCAGGGTAAAGACTCCTGGAGGGTTATCGGGGGTGATTTCCATCAGCCGAAAACGGACCTCTTCTGCCGGGAATCAGCGGCAACGCTGAGATTTATGACCGCTATCTGCTCGCTCATCCCCGGTCAAAGCCACCTGACCTCAGCCCCTTCCCTCTCCCGAAGACCAGTAAAACCCCTCATCCAGGCACTCAGGCAACTGGGGGTTAATTGCCAGCAGGAGGGAAAATCAATAGTGGTCAGTGGAGGTAGCTTAAAAGGTGGAACCACCGAGCTACCGGGAAACATAAGCTCTCAATTTGTCTCAGCCATACTGTTCATATCTCCCTTTGCCGAAGAGGGCGTAAAAATCAGGCTAACGACGCCCCTGGAATCGCGCCCTTATGTCCTGATGACTATAGAATGCCTCAAACAGTTTGGAATAAGGGTAAAATCGTCTAAAGACCTGAGGGAATTTGAAACATCAAAACAAGCCTATAAGCCAACCAAATATAGAGTCGAGGGAGACTGGTCTTCAGCTTCGTACCTCCTAGCTCTAGGGGCTTTATCCGGCGAGGTAGAGGTAGCGAACCTAAACCTGGAAAGCCTGCAGGGGGACAAGGCGATAATAGACTTTCTGAAAGAAATGGGAGCATCAATAACTGTTAAGCCAAACTCGGTTATTGTAAAAAGGTCAAAGCTAAAAGCGTTAACAGCCAACTTAGTTGACTGCATAGACCTGCTGCCAACCATGGCAGTTCTGGCCGCTGCGGCCGAAGGAACCAGCGAGTTCACCGGAGTAGAAAGAGCCCGTCTAAAAGAATCAGACAGGGCTTCGGCAATAAAAGAAGGGCTGGAGGGGATGGGCATAAAGGTCGTGGAGGAGAGGAATAGAATGGCTATTACCGGGTCGCCAGCCAGAGGCTCGCTGATAGATAGCCGGGGCGACCACCGTATTGCCATGGCTTTCAGTCTGCTTGGCGCCGCAGTCGGCGGCACCATAGTAAATAACGCTGAATGCGTCTCTAAAACATACCCCGAGTTCTGGGATACCGTGAAGAGTCTCGGGGGAGAGGTGAAGATAGATGGAAAATAGTTTCGGTAAGCTGTTCACCATAACCAGCTTCGGTGAAAGCCACGGCAGATGCGTGGGGGTAGTCATAGATGGGTGCCCGGCTGGTTTATCCCTCACTGAGCAGGACATCCAGAAAGAAGTAGATAAGAGAAGACCGGGGTCAGGCGTAGCCTCAACAACGAGAGCCGAAGAGGATAAAGTCGAGATTTTCTCCGGCACTTTCCACGGGCGCACGACTGGGGCTCCTATTTGCTTAATAATATGGAATCGGGATGTCGATTCCAGTGAGTACGAGAAGACCAGGTTTCTACCCAGACCGGGGCATGCCGATTATACTGCCTTCATCAAGTACGGTGGGTTCAACGATTTCCGGGGTGGGGGCAGATTTTCGGGGAGAATTACCGCGACTTTTGTTATGGCGGGAGCCGTGGCTAAACAATTGCTCAAGCAGATTGGCACTGAGGTTCTAGCCCATACGGTAGAAATAGGTGGGGTCAAAGCAACAACAAAAAGTATTGAGGAAATAAGAGCCGGTGTTGCGACAGACCCGCTCCGGTGCGCCGACCCTAAAGCGGCCAAAGAGATGAGCAGAGTAATCGAGAAGGCTAGGCAGGAAGGCGATAGTTTAGGAGGAGTTATCGAGGGTATAGCGCTTAATGTACCGGTCGGCCTGGGGGAGCCGGTCTTTGACACCTTGGAGGGAGACCTGTCTAAAGCCCTTTTTGCCATCCCGGCAATCAAGGGAGTTGAATTCGGCTCGGGTTTCTCGGCGGCCAGAAAAAGAGGCTCGGAGAATAATGACCCTTTTACCATCAAGAATGGAAAGATAGTCACCACAACCAATAATGCTGGTGGCATACTCGGTGGCATAAGCAATGGCATGCCAATAGTGCTTAGGGTTGCGGTCAAGCCACCATCCTCTATTGCCATAAGACAAGAAACGGTTGATATGAAGAAAATGAAATCTGCCAGCCTGGAAGTTAAAGGCAGACACGATGCCTGTATTGTGCCCAGAGCGGTGCCGGTGGTGGAATCAATGATGGCGGTAACGCTCTGTGATTTCGCCATGAGGGCAGGACTTACTCCGGAGGTATTTAAATGAGCCTGGAAGACTTAAGAAAGAAAGTAGATAAAACTGATGCCAAAATAATAAGGCTTATCGCCGAAAGGATAAGAATTTCTGAAGAAATAGGCAAGGAGAAAAAGAGACAGGGAAGACAAATTGGGGATACCGAAAGAGAAAGAAAAGTATTAGAAAATGTAAGAAAGATGGCTCGGGATGAGAAGATAAGCCCGGAAGACATAGAAAGCATTTATCGACAAATAATAATTGCCTCGAAAAGGGTTCAAGAATGATTGTTGCTTTTCAAGGGGAAACCGGAGCCTATAGTGAAGAAGCCGCCTTTCAGTTTTTTGGTTCCTCAATTCAGGTCAAACCCTGCGAAAGCGTGGACGATGTCTTCAGGGCTGTGGAGGAAGATAAGACACAATTTGGTATCGTTCCTATTGAGAACTCGCTTGAAGGAATCATCAATCGGTCGTATGACCTGCTCCTGGACTCAAATCTCAGGATATGCGGGGAAACGGAACTTCGGGTCGTTCACTGCCTGATAGCCAACCTGGGAATACGGCTGGACTCGCTCAAAAGGGTTTACTCTCATCCTCAGGCTCTGGGTCAGTGCCAGGTTTTCCTCAGGCACCTGAACCGTGAATTAATCCCAGCCTATGACACGGCGGGCAGTGTGAAGATGATAAAAGAGAAGGGGATAACGGATGGTGCCGCCATCGCCAGCGCCAGAGCGGCTGAAATCTACGGAATGCAGATTCTCGCCAGAGGGATAGAGGACCACCCGAATAATTTCACCCGATTTTTCATTTTAGCCAGGCAGGATTCACCACCATCAGGAAATGATAAGACATCTATTGTCTTTTCGATAAAACATAGACCGGGGGCATTATCTGAATTTCTGAAAACGCTCATCTTAAGAAATATCAATGTGACCAAGATTGAGTCCAGACCAACCAGACAAAAGCCCTGGGAATATAACTATTATCTGGACTTTGAAGGCCACCATGAAGACAAGATAGTTCATGAGGCTCTGGAGAGTTTAAAGAAGACCTCGCTATTTCTCAAGGTCTTGGGTTCCTATCCCAGGGCAAAGTAAAACGCCTAGCCTGGAAGGCAATGCTACTTATTACACCGGGGTTGGTAAGGTCTGTCTCAGCATTAACTGCCATTGAGGCCAGTCAAATTTGGCTAGGTTCGATACCAGCCGGCACAGCGATTCATCTTCAGTTAGTGAATAGAGGGGGATATTATTACAAATAGATATTCTTAGCACCCCTTGGTCTACCAGCTGTCCAAGGGCTCTCTTTATATACAGTTTCTCACAGTTCAAAGCATGGACAACGGCGAGTTCACTAAACTGGGCATGGGGATATCCTCCAAAAAACCGAAGGACTTCCAAGCAGTGGTAACTGTCCACGTACTGTTTAGTAAATTGACCGAGTTCCTCCGCGGTAGTTATCTCAGCTTTGGCCATGCTTCCTCCCCTCCTCCCGGCGCTTCGCGGCTTAGTTCTGTCCCAGAGTTAGAAAGATAGTTTTACTGGTCCTATTTTTTGGTCTTGGTATGGCTTCAGCTTTCTTAAGAAGGGCGCGACTGATATCATCGCTCAGCGGTTCTTCTCCTACTGCCTTTACCTCAGGCATATTTTTGAATGTATTTAAGATATCTTCCAGCGCTCTAACCTTGTTTAAGACGATTGTCATGACCGTGCCCTCCTGCCAAGCTCCAATCATCTGCAACACACGGGACTGGAGCACCTCCTCCACTCTACCGGAGAGCTTCATTAACTGATTAGCCTCAATAGGTGGAGGTAGAACTAGTTGTATCTCTTCAATCATTGAGTCCGAGTCCTCTTCCGCCTTCTTGCCATGTCGGTCTTCATACTCTGATTGTGTTTCAGATTTGACATTTTCACTAGTCACTACTTGCCCACGATAAACCTGCCTAATGGCTTCAGCAAGTTCCTCGCACTTGATATCCTTTAGGAGGTAACCCTTTGCCCCGGCCTCCATAGCCTGCGTCAGGTATTGGTCATACAGGGTTAGCATAATGACACTGCAGGAGGGGTGTTTCCGCTTTAGCTGTCGAGTGAGCTCAATCCCATCCGTGCCAGGCATCTTAATGTCCGTAAGAATGATATCTGGTGAGACTATTCCGGCCAGTAATAGAGCATCCTCAGCGCAGGCACAATCGCCTACGACGTGAATATCTTCTTCCTGTTCCAGCATGCGTTGGAGCCCGTCACGAACAACCTGATGGTCATCAACCAGCAGAATCTGGATGTTTTTCTTCCTCACGTTTACCTCCCATTCTCGATAATGTTATACACGAGAGAGACGAATCGCTCCTCTTGATGATACCCTTTTAAAATCAACTTTGGAATCCCCAAAAGGATAATTTTACAAGTCAAAAGGGGTCAGTTCAGTGAGCCTGAAGATTCACATAGGTGCGGAGCTACTTATTGAATTGGTGTGATGGGTACAGGAAAAGGAAGGGGGTGCCGAGATACTAAATCAACCCTCTCTTGTAGGCCTCCGATACCGCCTCGGAACGATTGCGGACACCCAATTTTTCAAAGATGAGTCTTACGCTTCTCTTAACCGATGCCTGGCTCAAGAAAAGCTGGCCAGCAATCTCTTCAGTCGTTACACCATCAGCAATCAGGCGGAGGATGTCCAGTTCGCGCTCTGACAGATGCCACCGCTGTGCGTTCTCAGCCGGAGAGGCAAGTTCAACCAGACGGTCTCGACTAAGAGACAGGTCAAGTGATGAGCGACCTTGGCAGACAGCTCGGATAGCTCTTATCAGTTCCTCACGCTTAATATCCTTAAGGAGATAGCCCACCGCTCCAGCCTCAATAGCCTGAGTAAGATATTCATCATACAGGGTCAACATAATCACATTGCAGGAGGGGTGTTTCCGCTTTAGCTGTCGGGTAAGCTCAATCCCGTCCATGCCATGCATCTTGATATCCATAAGGATGACCTCAGGGGAGAACAGCTCCATCTGAGTGAGCACCTCTCTGGCATCGGCGGCTTCACCCACCACCTTGAAATCTGTTTCAAGCTCCAGCATGCGCCGTAGCCCTTCACGCACCACCTGATGGTCATCAACCAGAAGTATATTAATTGCCTCCATCTACTTTCCCTCCACGCGAGACTGAGTATTGAGGCTTAAGGTTATGGTAGTCCCCTTCCCTTCGTTTGTCTTTATTTGGATATCGCCTCCCAGCATCTCTGCTCTCTGTTTCATACCCAGCAGGCCCAGATGCCCCACGGATATAGCACTGGTTAGTGTTTGGGAGAGGTCAAATCCTTGTCCATTATCGCGAATCTCAACCAGGAGCTTATCCGCCTGATAGTTTAGGCGGAGGCTCACCTTGGTAGCTTTAGCGTGCTTGCGGATATTGGTAAGAGCTTCCTGGACGACACGGTAAACACCTATCTCCATACTTGAGGGTAGTCGCACTGGCGTACCCTCTTGACTGAATTTGCACTCCACGCCCTCGTTCTTCAAATCCTCCAGGCTCTGCCGCAGGGCATGAGTAAGTCCCAGTTCGTCTAAAGCCGGCGGACGTAGACCCACCACTACCCGCCGTAACTCTTTCAAGCTTTTAGCAATAGTACCTTCCATCTCACTAAGTTCACTCCGAGCCTTATCGACCTTTTTTGCCGGGAGCTCCTGTCTAAAGGTCTGAATTCCATAGGAGGTGGCAACTAGCCATTGGGCAACACTGTCATGGAGGTCAATAGAAATTCTATTCCTCTCCTCTTCCTGGGCCAGGACGATTTGCGCTAGGAGCTGTTCCACTTGAAGTTGCTGGCTTTTGAGAGTATCGAGCATTCGGGCATTTTCTACCGCGACCGCTGCTTCGTTAGCCATGGTCATGAGTAAGTCTGCTTCCTCATCAGAGTATGCGGAAGTAGACTTTTTTTCACCTAGCGCCAAGATACCGATTAGATTTCCCTTGCTCCTTATGGGGCAAAGTAGTTTGACTCCTAGAGCGTCAAGAGCTACTCTCTCTACCTCCCACAGGCCCTTGAACTGTGGGGCAATATCTATAAGCTCCCGCCGGAGAACTTCGCCTTTAGTCGCCAGCCAGGTTATAATTGGGTTGTCATTCAAGAATCTCAGCTTAGTGAATGGTTCCTCATCAGTGGCTTGCTGGACAAACCGGGCATTAAAGTGACTATTCCCAACCTCAGGGAGTAGCAAGGCTGCTCTCTTAACATGCATGGCTTTCACTATTGGGTCTAGTATGCTTTGTGCCAATTCACCCAGGTCAAGAACATTGCTTATCTTATTTGAGAAGCTGAACAACATCTGGCGATAGTCATAGGTTTCATGGTAGAAGAACCGGTCTATCCGCTTCTGGATGTAGTCTCTTAAAGGATTGAATAGCACCGCGGCAAGAAGGGCAAACCCGGCAATGAATGCCACGCTGATCCAGCCTAACCAGTTCTGAAAGAGTATTTGCAGGACGAAGAGCACCAGCAGGTAAAAGGCGGTTAGAAAAACAGTGAGCCCTGAATAGACTAATCCCTTGCGTGCAATGAGTTTGATATCAAGAAGTTGGTACTTCAGGATGACATAGCTGACGATAATGCCATTAACTATACCAGCAACAAACTCCATAGGGTACTTCCCATATATAGAGGGAACCATGAGAGGAATGCTGAGACCTATATAACTAAAAAAACCCAGGAAGAGGTAGATAGCCCGGTTGCGAGCCATCGGGTCAATTGAACTCTTATAGTACTGGCTTAACCGAACCAACACCCCTATGGCAAAAATAGCACCAAGGCTACTCACGAGGTATAAACTGCTGCCATAGTACGGGTTACTGCCATAATCGAAGTATAAAAAGCCTTGAGAATAGTAGACACCCCTGAGAGTATAGCCAAGGACGGTCAGGACAGTGATAGCCACCCACATCCCGTATCCCAGATAGACCAGCAGGTCAGGACGCTTTTTGGTGAAACTACGGATGAAGTGATAGTAGATAGGCATCATTGGCCAGCCACAGATCAGTACAAATTTGGCCCACAGGTGACTTTGCCCCTGGGGAAAGCTGAGGTGAGCAACAGCAGCACAGACGCTCCAGCCTGTCGCGGCAAGAAGGTATAAGGCAAAGATTATACGCGTTCTTGTCGGGTGGTGCAAGGCTAGAGCTGCCAGTCCGCCGTAGATGGCAGCACAAATTAATGGGACTAAGACATAACTATTCACCTGGTTTTGCCCTCTCCAGACAACCTACTTTAAGTCTAGCATCCAATCATAAAGATAGGCGTAAAGATACTAAAGGTTTCATAAAGGTTTCATAAAGGTTTCATAAAGAATCGCTTGGATTGAGAGACGAATCTGCCCGCCGTGGCTATGATAGGGGATGAGATTTATCGGGAAGTCATTTATGAGAACAATAGAAAGACCGTAAGGTTCTAGCCAGCGGTAGAGCCAGATACCGTGTTCCCAGCGCTTTGTTTATTGAGTCTTTCACCCACCCTCAGCCCTTTTATCCTCCTCCTAGTTATTCTGCCGCTGGGTAAACTAATAGAGTAAGAGAATTCTAGCCAATTGTAATACATTAATGCCCGCTTCGGAAGCACCAATTAGTACCAGTAATTATAATCCGTTAGTACTAGCTTCGGAAGTACCGAAAGGATAACTTTATAAGCCAAAAGGGTCAGTTTAGCGAACTAAAGGCTTCATGTTGGCCGACAAGGCATTTTTATCGAATTATGAGAACGGAGGAGAAGACAAGAGACGAACTGCTCCTACACTATTGGCGGGCAATCTCCTCAGTGGATGAGACTTCTGGGACTGGCACCGGAACTCCCGCCAGTAGCATATCGAGCACAGTATCGGAAGAGTTCATATGCGGCGGTTTCAGGAAGGCTAAATCGGCACCGGCCTCTTGCTGTCTCAACATATATTGTCCGAAGGTGCCCTTGGGGAGCAGGGTCACTTTAAGTGGCTTCAGCCCGAGCATACTCTCCAGATTGGCATAGTCAGCGTCCAGCTTGCTGAGTTGCTCATGTATAGATGTCGCCACCTGAATTTCGTCTGTAATATTGCTTTCTTTGAGTTCCAGGTACAGGTGTAATATCGGCTTTCCCCCACTTTCTTCTTTCCGTATCGACCAGTCTGCATAAGGCAGCCTGGAGTTCTCAATAGCCTGCCAGACTACCTTCTCGGTCAGCCGGGTAAAGCCGGCGATATCAATAAGCCCGTCAATCCGGCTAATAAATGTCATTTGGGGAGTGTCTATGTTGAGTTCTTCATCCCTTAACGAGGTTATCCTTATCAGGTCACCAATCACATACCGGACAAATGGTCCACCTATCAAATTAGTGCCCATTAGCACATAGTTCTCACCCGCTTTTACTTCATCCATTAGGAGGGTATCTGGTTGATAGCCTCGGTCGGCTTTCCATTTGTAGTATTCTGGCTCGGGGAGGAATTCCCAGAGATTGGTATGAGGGAAAAAGGTCATATCCTTACGGTTCCAGGCTTGAATGGCAACGATGTTCAACTCGGCGGAACCGTATACATCAATAGGGTTACAACCCCACATCTCTTCGACCTTCTCCCGGTATATTGAGGTGTCTGTGCCAAAAGCAATCACTCCCTTGAGTGACCACACATCTTTGGGGTACAGCGGACGACGGGCCAGCTTGCTCTTTATCAATGCTGTCAGCAGTCTTATCAGCGTCCTAGGCTTAGAAAGCAAGCTTGGAATATTCTTGGTTCCTCCCCCATTAGCGAATTGCTCGCCTACGGCGACCAGCACGCTGGAGAGGCCAAAAAACATATCTAATCCCTCATTTAATGCCAGCTTGAAACCCTCCTTGGTACGCTCCTGGAAGGTCATTTGCTCGGCTTCGACTATAGGTGGAAGAAAATCCAAGGGGAACAATTCCTGTGCCATAACTGCCATGTAGCCTGAAGAATAAGGCCTGGGTGCCAGATTGTAGATGATTTTATCGTGTTCCTCAAGGGCAATATGCCCCCTTCCATTGCAGGTACATAGAATCATCATCCCCATCATGGTGTCTTCCATTTCCCGGTACATTCTCTCGGAAACGGGGACCCACTTACAGGGATACTCACCAGACCTGCCGGAAGTACGTTGCCAGAGCAAGGGCCTTTCCGGCAGCACATCCTCCCTCTTCTCAAGCAGGTAAGGAGCATAGTCTTCGTAGGTGGTCAGAGGTATCCGCTGCTGGAATTCCCGGATGTTTCGCGGTTTTGTTCCACCTAGTAATTGACGGCCTAGCTCACATCCGCTCAGCAGTTCAATCTGCTCCAGCAATAGCCGCTCCTGGATAGCCATAAACTCTTCCAGGCTGAGGTCAAAGAAACCACAGCACTTCTGCCACAGTTCTTCAGTCTTTCCTTGCCGAATAAGCTCAATTGCTTCTGGCATATGACACCTCTCAAACTGTGCTCAGTTGCTTGATTAGCTATGATAATACTCCCTCTATGGTCAACTGTCAAGAGAATACGCTGTTAGATTTTGGTGGGTGCTTAAAGTGGATGAGTTGACAAACAAGGCTAATCTTAATTATTTAGCTGGGCAAGCTTATTTTAGGGTTATCTGAAGTTCTGCCCTGGGGCTAGTTCCGGTTCTGGTTATGATTTTATCATGATAGTTGAGGGAATTGAGTTCTCTCGTGGCCATTTGTCCTGCCCCCTTTACCTCAGGCATCTTCCCCAATCTATCTAAGATAGCCTTCAACGGTTTGGTTCGGCGCAGCATGATGGTAATGTCAGTACCTTTATCCCAAGAGCCAATCTCCTGCACAATGGTTGCGTCAAGTACTTCCTCTAATTGGAAAACGAATCTGAGTAACTGGACTGTCTCAAAAGGTGGAGGAATAACCAGTTCTATCTCTCTAACCATGTCTTCTTGTGACAGGAGTTGGGTCTCCTCCTCCGCTACCTGGGATGTTGATGTCAGGCGCTCATCAATGCCTAATTCCCCGTGATGAGCCCTCCTGATAGCCTGGGCAAGCTCTTGGCAATTTATGTCTTCGAGAAGGTAGCCTGTTGCCCCGGCTTCCTGAGCCTCAGCTAGGCAATCCTTATCCAAGGTTAGTAGAATCACCTTGCAAGAACTCTGTTTTTGCCGCAAGTTACGGAGAACTTCAATCCCACCTATGTTCATATCCATAAGGATGACGTTTGGTGAGACTATTTCTGTTAAAAGCATGACGTCCTCAGCGGAGGAGCAATCGCCGACGATTTGCAAATCTTCTTCCTGCTCCAGCATGCCTCTCACCCCATAGCGAACAAGCTCATGGTCATCAGCTAAGAGTATTCGGATGTTTTCCACAATCTTTACCCCCTGTCTTCGGTATACCGATTTTAGAGTAAACCATAGGATACTACGGCTTACCGCGGGGATAAATAACCCATTAGTACCTTTTTGCCTAGGTGATTAGTACTACCAGCCTGACCTGAGGAACTGCTTAGAGAGGGCTTTGCTGTTTGGAGCTAACGCTCTTAGTTATTATTTACCGTAATTCCAGGATGCGGAGTTCTTCGGCTGAAATCCAGCCATAGCGTAGGGCTAAGACCACAGCGTGGGCTCTATCATTAGCATTTAGCTTGCGCAGGATATTGCTAACATGATTCTTAGCTGTCTGCTCACTAATTCGCAGAATGGAGGCGATTTGCTTATTTGAATTCCCATCAGCAATGTAGTTTAGAACCTGCGTCTCCCTAGAGGTAAGAGGGGCAACTATAGCTTCCTCGGTTTTTCCATTGTTACTATACGTGCTTTGGAATTGCCTTAATACATGCTTGGCAACCTTAGGTCTAGCTAGGACGCTGTCATTTATGGGGTATTCTCCCTGGGAGACCTGCCTGATAACTTTAATTAGTTCTTCGGCGGTGGCACTCTTATCCAAGTAGGCTACAGCTCCGGCTTTGATAATCTCAAAAAGCTGCTGGTCATCAGGGTTGAAAGTCAGTATTATTATCTTGGTGGTGGGACAGTGTAGGGCAATTCTCCGGGCCAGGTCAAGCCCCCTTAAGGAAGGATAATCAGTATCCAGCAGTAGCACATTAGGAGAGTTAGCTTCAATTAGTGCTATCAGGTTCTCATTTGGAGCGCTGCCAAACACCTCAAAATCAGGTTGTTGGGACAAGGCATGACACACGCCAACTCGGAAAAGAGCCTGTTTATCAATTATCATCACGACTATTTTGTCCATCCCGTCAGCTCCGCCTGTAATAAGGTTTGTTAATGTAACAATCAATCGTAGAATGCCAAGTGTCTATATTGTAGACCAAAAATTAGCTATTTGTCAAATTTAGCTTTAAGTTGACTGTTATCTCCCCAGATACAGATTTTATGTGAGCCTATATTCTGAAATCAGATTAAGTCACCCCGAGTTCCTCTGGAGGCACAAATCTCTAAAGGCTCAACAAGCGAGAGCTCACTCGAAGGTACTAATACGAAAAGGTGTCATCCCTGTCTGAAATCACCCTTTTGCAGGATTGCCTAAGGAATAGACTGAGTGTATAATTTGTGAGGGGTAAACTGTCTCATTGACATTTGCCATTTGGCAAATTATAATTTGACCATAGATTAATAATTAAGGTAGGTTAGTTCTATGTCTAAGCGGGTGGGTCAGCGGTCTGGAAAGAACAAACAGGAGACGAAACAACTGTCACGAAGGGGACGTGATGAGGGCTTGGCAGTGGAGGACAAGACTGGGCAACAAACTCCTTCCGATTCACTTCGGGCACTCATTGAGAGAGCATTGACAGATGCGGAACAAATAGTAGCCAGCATCAAGACGAAAGCACAAAAAGAAGCGGAAGATGAAGCTACTAGGATTATTAACCAAGCCAAGCAAAGTGCTGATGAAATAAGGAAAAGAGTTGAAGCAACTCAGAAACAAGCAGAAGATACTTTATCAGCGCTAGATATAAAAGCTGAGGAAATCAAAAAAACCAGAGAGGTCCAGAAACAGGCTGAGAAGGAAGTCAAGCCAGCCGCTAAAGAAAGTGTGTTAGAGAAGCCGGTACCGCTTGAGAAAGGCGCTGCTGTCTCTAAACCAGTCGAGGCAATAACGGAGGAGCTTCCGAAACGGCGCTCTGCCAAGGAAAGACCGGGTAAAGGAGAACCCGTCTCTGCTCCGTTAAGATTGGATAAACAAGCCCTTTATGATGGTGAGGTGGAGCTAACGATAGCCACCCCAATAGACCCGGTGGCGGTATCCAAGTTGTATAACCAGTTGCAAATGACACCTGAGATAAAGATACTCTACACAAGAGGTTCCTGGGACCAGGGGACTACCATAACAGTCAGCTTGGATAGGCCACTTCCCCTTTTCGGCATAATATCAAGGACACCTGACATAGAAGTCACGCCAGGGTCGCTTCCAAAGGATAAACCGGAGAAGGGGCAACCAAGCTCACTACTGGGGGTAATGAGAAAGGGAGCAAAAAAGATTGTCCTAACCCTGAAAGCAAAGTAGCGCCGGTTGGAGGGTAATTGCTGAGAACTTTCTCGGACCAGAGTTATCTATTGGAATTAGATTAATTTGAAGAAGGGAGGAGAATGGAAACATCACAAAGATTATGGTCGAAAGACCTGGGGCAGATGTTGGTTGAAGCAAAACTGATTACCGAGGAGCAATTAAACCACGTCAAGGAACTTCAGGTTAAGGATGGTAGCAAGATTGAGCGTATCCTGCTGCAGGAGCGGTTAATCACGCCGCAACAACTGGCATTTTTTACCAGCCTGCAATTACGAGTCCCCTTTGTCAACTTAAGGAGAGAAGGAGTTCGACCTAACGC
>Ga0209314_10000956_pt1 | contig 13071 bp, 13 predicted proteins | sample I19B2metaG_FD_184146 | JGI IMG/M metagenome (GOLD analysis project Ga0209314, IMG submission 184146) | Lake sediment bacterial and archeal communities from Gulf of Boni, Indonesia to study Microbial Dark Matter (Phase II) - ​I19B2 metaG... | ecosystem: Environmental > Aquatic > Freshwater >...
GGGGTCGCTCGGCTTCTCCGCCTTGCTGGGCGTGGGAGCCGGCATGGTCCCGGCCCTGCGAGCGGCCCGCCTGGACCCCATTGAGGCCTTGCGCGACCGGTAGACGAAGGCCGCCTGGCCAGGAAAGGGAGAAAGACATTGCAGCCCATGGTTGAGGCTCTGGACGTACACAAGGTCTATCGAACCGGGCAGCGGCCCTTCCCGGCGCTGCGCGGCGTGACCTTTACGCTCCAGCCCGGCGAGTTCGTCTCCGTCATGGGGCGCTCGGGCAGCGGCAAGTCGACCCTGCTGCACATCCTGGGCTGCCTGGACCGGCCCACCTCCGGTCAGGTGCGCCTGGGCGGCATGGAGGTCTCCCGCCTTCCGGCCCGCGAGCTTCCGGCTCTCCGCCGCAGCAAGATCGGCTTCGTCTTCCAGCACCACAACCTGCTGCCGTCCCTGACGGCCCTGGGGAATGTGATGCTGCCGCTGCGCTACAGCCGCATATCGACGAGGGAGGCGCAGAACCGAGCCCTGGCCCTGCTGGAGGAGGTCGGCCTGGCCGACCGCGCCGGTCACCGACCGGCGGAGCTGTCCGGCGGCGAGCAGCAGCGGGTGGCCCTGGCCCGCGCCCTGGTCAACGAGCCGGAACTGCTCCTCGCCGACGAGCCCACCGGAGAACTGGATTCGCAGACGGCCCGCCACATTGTCGGGGTGATGCGGCGCCTCAATCGGAGCCGCGGTCAGACGTTCCTGCTCGTGACCCACGACCCGACCGTCGGCGAGGCGGCGGACCGGGTCGTCGAAATGCTGGACGGGCGGATCGTCGGACCGAAGGCCGCAGTCCAAGGGGGCGAACGCCCTGCCCATGGCCTGGAACCGTGAGGAAACCCGGCGCCTGTCGCCGGGTTTCTCTTTTTGTGTCGGTGAGGCAAGTCGAATACGCGGAGTCAAGGGGGCATATCTCATCCTTAAGGCCGTCCGGCCGCATCCGGCGCCTGCGGCGGGAGTGGCGTCATGCACGAAGTGAGCCTGGTCTTCGGCATCCGGGCGGCCGTGGAGAAGGCAGCACGGGTTTACGGGCTGAGCCGGGTGTTCAAGATCAAGCTGGTGGTAGGCCAGGACTTGATGGTCCTGCCCGAAGCCATGGCCTTCGCCTTTGAGCATCTCAAACGCGCCCCGCTGACGCCCGATGCGGTCCTGGAGATCGAAGTGCGTCCGGGGCGGGACCTCCTCGTCGAGAACTTCGAGGGAGAGCCATAACGTGAAGGTCAAACTGGGATACCCGGTGCTTCAGGCCAACCAGGCCATCGCCGACAGGAACCGGGAGGCGTTCCAACGCCATTTCCTGCTGGTGCTCAACCTCATGAGCTCGCCCGGAGCGGGCAAGACCACCTTCCTGGAGCGGTGGATTCGGTTGGCGGAGGACCGGCTGCGCCTCGGCGTGATTGAGGGCGACGTGGCCACCACGCTCGACGCCGAGCGCATCGCCGCCTGCGGGACGGAGGTCGTTCAGATCAATACCCACGGCGCCTGCCACCTGGACGCCGGTATGATCGCCCGCACCCTGGGCCACTTTGACCTGGCGCGCCTGGACTGCCTCGTCATCGAAAACGTCGGCAACCTGGTCTGCCCGGCCGACTTTGACCTGGGAGAGACCCTGCGCGTCACGCTGCTGAGCACCACGGAGGGGGCGGATAAGCCGGAGAAATACCCGGCTGCCTTCCGGCACGCGGATGCGGTGTTGCTCACGAAAACGGACCTCCTGCCCTATGTGCCGTTCGATCTCACGCGTTTCCATGGGACCCTGAGCAGGCTGAATCCGGACGCGCCGGTCTTCCAGATCTGCGCCCTGACCGGGGAGGGCATGGAGCAGTGGACCCAGTGGCTTCTGAGCAGACGGGAGCGCTAGAGAGGCGCCGGTTGCAGGTCACAGGGATCGTGCAGGGTGTGGGCTTCCGGCCGCTCGTCTTCCGCCTGGCCCACGAGCACCAGCTCAGGGGGTACGTCTGCAACCAGCGCGGTCATGTCACCATCGAGGTGGAGGGCCGACCCGTGCAGGTGGCCCGGTTCCGCCATGACCTGGTAACGCGGGCGGAGGCCCCGGCCCGAATTGACGGACTGGAGGAGAGCAGCCTTCCCCCTGCCGGCTACCTCGACTTCACCATCCGTAAAAGTGGAGGGATGGGCCACTCCAGGCCGGCGTTCCCACCGGACCTGGCCGTTTGCCCGACATGCCTCGCCGACATCTCCGACCCAGACTCGCGCTACGCCGGCTACCCCTTCACCAGCTGCACGTACTGCGGTCCGCGGTACGCCGTGATCCGATCCCTCCCCTACGACCGCCCGGCCACGACGATGACGCCGTTTCCCCTGTGCGAGTCCTGCCGGACGGAATATGAGGACCCGTTTAGCCGGCGCTTCCACGCTCAGACCATCGCCTGTCCCGCCTGCGGCCCCAGGCCCGAGGTCTGGTCGGACCGGAGCACCAGGATGGCTGGAGACTGGCGTTTGATCTGCCGGCAGGCCTTACAGTCCGGCCGGATCGTCGCCGTCAAGGGGATTGGTGGCTTTCACCTGATCTGCGACGCCGCCCGGGAAGAGGCCGTGGAGCGCCTGCGCCGGTTGAAACGACGACCCCGCAAGCCCCTTGCGGTCATGGTCCGGGACATGGAAACGGCGGAACGCTACTTTGAACTTACCGCCGTTGAGCGGGAGGCCCTGCAGGACAGGCGGGCGCCCATCGTCCTGTTGAAACCGCACGCGGCCCTGGCCGAACTCCTGCCGATGAACAGCCTGGCGCCCGGATACCAGCGCCTGGGCGTCATGCTGGCCTACTCCCCCCTCCACCATCTTCTCTTTTCGGACGCGTTGCGCTTCCTGGTCGCCACCAGCGGCAACGCCAGCGGCTTCCCCATCGCCCGAACCAACGACGAGGCCCTGACACAACTGGAAGGAATCGCCGACCTGTTCTTGCTTCACGACCGGGAGATCGTGGTCCGGGTGGAGGACTCCGTCTGCCAGTCGGTGGGGGACACGGTGCGCCTCAGCCGCCGATCCCGGGGCTACGTCCCCGAAACCATTCCCGTGCCGCTGCCTCCGTCCCCGAGAAAGGACGCGCCGGTCGTGCTGGCCGCGGGGGCCGAACAGCAGAACACCTTCTGCCTGCTGCGGGAGAACCAGGCCACGCTCAGCCAGTACTTCGGCGACATGGACAGCGCCGAGCACCTCGCTAACTGGCGGGAGGGGGTCAGGCACCTCACGGGCCTGTTCGGGGCAGAGCCCGGGGTCGTCGCCTACGATCCACATCCGGGATACCTTGTCTCGCAAGAGGCTAACCGTCTCTTCGCCGGCAGGCAACTGTCTCCTGTCCACCATCACCACGCACACATGGCGGCCTGCATGGCCGAGCACGGACTGACCGGGCCGGTCATCGGCTGCATTCTGGACGGCACCGGGTTCGGCAGGGACGGTACCCTGTGGGGATTTGAGATACTGACCGGCGACTATCTGGACTTCGAGCGGGTGGTTCACCTGAAGCCCCTGACCCTGCCGGGAGGAGAGGCGGCCATCCGCCAGCCATGGCTCATGGCGGTGTCGCTTTACTACGACGCTGTGGCGGACATGGCCCGGACAGTGTCCTGGGCGCAGGAGCGGTTCCCCCACTATAAGGCGAGACTCCCTCTGGTTCTGGCGCAGTTGGACGGCAGGATTCCCACCCCCACGGCCAGCAGTGCCGGGAGGCTGTTCGACGCCGTGTCGGCGTTGTTGGGTCTCTGCACCGTCGCCACATACGAGGGTGAGGCGGCCATTCTGCTGGGGGAGCAGGCCGAGGTGAGCCAGGAGGAGGAGGCGGCGGGCCCGCGTCCGCCGGAAGCCGGGGCCTATCCCATCGTCATCAGCGGCGGTGAACTGCAGACCAGGCCTCTGGTGGAGGGGCTCCTGGAAGACGTCCGGCTGTCCTTGCCGGTGCCCGCCATCGCCCGGAAGTTCCACCGCGCCGTGGCCGGGATGGTCTGCCGGGGTGCCCTCCAAGCCCGCGAGCGCACCGGTCTGCAGACGGTTGTCCTGGGTGGCGGCGTCTGGCACAACCGCTACCTGCTGTCCGTCACCACCCGGCTTCTCGTTCACAGCGGTTTCCGCGTCTACGCCCCCGAGCAGGTCCCGGCCGGCGACGGCGGGATCGCCCTGGGGCAGGCCGTATCCGCCCTCTGGAGGTGGCATCGGAATGTGTCTGGCGGTGCCGGCGAAGGTGCTTGAGGTCGACCCCACCCGACTGCGGGCCAGGGTCGACTACCTGGGGAGTCAGACGGTGGTGGGCATCGCCCTGGTGGGAGGTGTGCAGACCGGGCAATTTGTGCTGGTCCACGTGGGTGAGGCCGTGCAGGTAATGGATGAGGAGCAGGCCAGGGATGGTCTCGCCCTGTGGAGGGAGTGGCTTGACGACAGTGAACCTGCTGGCCTACCGTGACCCGGAACTGTTCGCGAGGCTCCTCCGCCGGATCATACCGGCGCTGGAGGAGCAGGTGCAAAAGCTGGGGCGCAGAGTCCGAATCATGGAGGTCTGCGGCACCCACACCGTCTCCTTCTCCCGCACCGGCGTGCGGCAGGTCCTGGCGGATTTCGTGGAACTGATCAGCGGGCCGGGCTGTCCGGTCTGTGTCACGGATCAGTCAGACATCGACCACATGATTGCCTACGCGAAGCGGCCCGGTACCGTCGTGGCCACCTTCGGAGACATGATGCAGGTGCCGGGTTCGGCGGCCAGCCTGCGGAGACAGCGCGCGGAAGGGGCGGACGTGCGAGTCGTCTACTCCCCTTCTCAGGCGGTGGACCTCGCCCTGGAAAACCCGCAGAAGCAGGTTGTGCTCCTGGGCGTCGGCTTTGAGACGACGGCGCCGGGTGTTGCCCTCAGCCTGAAGCGAGCAGCCCGCGACGGAGTCCGCAACTACTTCGTCTACTCCGTCCACAAACTGACGCCGCCGGCCTTGAAGGCGCTCGTGGAGGACCCGGACCACCGGCTGGACGGATTCCTCCTGCCGGGGCACGTGTCCGCCATCATCGGACGCAGGGGCTGGACACTCCTGGAACTCCTGAATCAGCCGGCCGTGATTGGCGGCTTCGAGCCTCTGGATCTGGTGGTCTCCGTCTACCGGCTGGTCCAGGAAATGAAGAGGCCGGTGCGCTTGGTGGTCAACAACTACGGGCGTGTCGTCCGCGAGGATGGCAACCCCGCCGCGCAGAGGCTGCTGGAGGAGACGTTCGAGGCGGCCCCCGCCCGGTGGCGCGGCTTCGGCATGCTGCCGCAGAGCGGGCTGGAGATCAGTGAAACCTACCGGGCCTTCGACGCCAGGGTTGCTCTTCCCGTTGACAGGCCGGTGACGAAAGCCGTCAGGGGTTGCCGCTGTGGAGAGGTCGTGAAGGGCAAGGAGACGCCCCTTCAATGCCGGCTCTTCGGTACGGCCTGCACCCCGGAAAGGCCGCTGGGACCCTGCATGGTCTCGGATGAGGGAACCTGTTCGATTTATTACCAGTACGAACGGTCCCACCACCGGGACCGGCGGGAGGAACCCCATGAGGATTATGCTCTCGCACGGGGATGGCGGCAGCCTGACGCATGAACTGGTGGCACAGGTCTTTCGTCCCGTCTTCGGCGATGAACTCCTGGAGGAGCAGGGCGACGCTGCCGTGGTGCCCTCCCCCTCCGGCCATCTGGCGATCAGTACGGACTCCTTTGTCGTCCAGCCGCTGGAGTTCCCGGGCGGGGACATCGGCACGCTGGCCGTTGCCGGCACGGTCAACGACCTGGCCGTGAGCGGCGCCGTCCCTGAGTACCTCAGCGTGGCGTTTGTGCTGGAGGAAGGGCTGGAGATGGCCCTGCTCAGGCGGATTGCGGCCTCCCTGGCCAGGACCGCGGCTGCGGCAGGGGTGCGCGTCGTGGCCGGGGACACGAAGGTTGTGGAGAGAGGCAAGGGTGACGGCATCTACGTCACCACCACGGGCGTCGGGCGCGTCCCCGAGCCGGGAAGGCTGGGGTTCCACCGGATTCAGCCCGGGGATCACGTGGTGGTCAGCGGTGGGCTGGCCGAGCACGCGGTGGCGGTCCTGTGCGAACGGGCCGGCATTCGCTTCGACCCACCCCTGAGGAGCGACTGCCGTCCCTTGAACCGGATGATTCAGGACCTGCTCGCTCAGTTCCGAGGGGTCCGCTTCCTGCGCGACCCGACCCGCGGCGGCGTGGCCACAACGCTCAAGGAGGTCACGCTTGGCACCGGCCTGGACATCCAGATCGAGGAAGGGCGGCTGCCGGTTCGCCCGGAGGTCGGCGGGGCCCTGGAACTGCTCGGGATGGAGCCCTGGTACCTGGCCAACGAGGGCAAGGTGCTGATCGTCGTGGCGCCGGAGGAAGCCGGGGACGTCACCGCCTTCCTGCGGGAGTACCCGGGCCAGGAACTGGCGGCGGAAATCGGCCGCGTCTCCGCCGGCCACGGAGATCTCTGGCTGAAGACGCCCTACGGAGGCAGGCGCAGCCTGGGCATGCTGTCCGGCGCTCCTCTGCCCCGCATTTGCTGAAGGGGGTGATGACAGTGTGTCAGGGAGGAACCAACTCCGCGGAGATCCAGATAGCCCTGGAGCAGCTTCAGGCTCTGGCCGAGCACGTTCAGCAGGCAATCCACCAATGGCACGACCACCTTGAGCACACCGGATCGGCCTCCAGCGCTCGCCACCTCCAGGAGGCCGCCGGTTGCGCGCTCCAGCTTCGCCGGGCCCTGCAGCAGGCCGGGCGGGCCCTGTCCGGGGACAGTAACGGGGGCCACCCGCGTCCCAGCGTGACGGCCTTTACCCGGCCACACCGCCACTTTTCGCGGGGAATAGGATGACCCTGATCAACGTCAGGGGTGTGGGACCGTGAACGAGAGGGACCTGGTGCGGCGGCAGATTCCAATTGTCCTGGGTGAGATCCAGTTTCTGACCCGGATGCTCTACTCCCTGGCGGACCATCCAGTCAAAAGCCTGGTCCTGCAGGAGCTCTGGAATCAGACTTCCTTCCTGCAGTTCCTCCTGAGCCTGGTCGACCAGCAACTGGCCGCGCCGCCAGCCCCTGCGGCCTTGGCGGCCCTTCCCACCTTCACCCGAGACGAGCTGGCGGCCTTCACCGGCCGGAACGGGAACCCGGCTTATGTGGCCGTGGGCGGCACCGTGTACGACGTCACGGATAATGCGGCATGGTCAGCGGCGACCCACTTCGGGCTGACGGCGGGACGGGACCTGACCCCCGAGTTCGCCTCGTGCCACGCCGCGCAGCAATATATCCTGGGCACGTTGAGGCCTGTGGGGAGGTTGGCATGATCGATCCCAACTACGTGCTGCCGCCCGAAGCGGTCAGCAACGAGGCCGTCGCCAGACGGCTGGTGGAGGATGCAGCGGAACAGATCAGAGCCGGCCGCCTGAAGAAGAAGCGGCTGGTCTGGCTGGAGCTGACCGGCTGCTCCGGCAACATCATTTCGCTCCTGGACGGTTTCCACCCAGACCTCGAGTACCTTGTGACCTCCATGGTGGACCTCGTCTACGAGAACAGCCTCATGGCGGCCGAGGGCGAACGGGCGATGGAACGCCTGATGGGCGTGTTGGACGAGGAGTTCATCCTGGCGGTGGAAGGGGCCGTATCTCTGAAGAACAACGGCCTGTACAACGTCATCGGCCGCTGGCAAGGCGAGCCGCTTACCGCCCTGGCTGCCGCCAGGATGCTGGGGCCCAGGGCGACCCACGTCATCGCGGTGGGGGCCTGCGCCGTGGACGGCGGACCGTCCGCCGCCAGCCCGAACCCGGCCCAGTGCGTGGGTCTGCCTGAGGTGGTCGATCGGCCCATGATCAAGCTGCCGGGATGCCCCTGCCACCCAGATTGGTTTCTGGGCACGCTGGCCCACCTGCTGCTCTACGGAGCCCCCAAACTCGATGACCTGGGGCGCCCTCTTCTCTTCTACGGCCCCACCATCCACGACCGCTGTCCGCGCCGGCCCTTCTTTGACCGGGGCATCTTCGCCAGGACCCTGGGAGAGCCGACGTGCCTCTTCAAGCTCGGTTGCCGTGGGCCGGTCACCCGCGTCGACTGTCCGACGCGGCTGTGGAACGGCTACGTAAACTGGCCCATCGGCGCCAGTACCTGCATCGGCTGCTCCCAGTTCGGGTTCCCGGACGGGATGGCACCGTTCGTGCGGTTCGACACCACGAGGGAGCCCTGATGAGCACAAGAATTGTGGTTAACCCCGTGACGCGCATCAGCGGCTTCATGGAGATCGACGTGACCGTGGATCAGGGAAGGGTCGTGGAGGCCAGGACCAAAGGCAATCTCTTCCGCGGCTTCGAGCAGATGATGGTGGGCCGCAGCCCGTTTGACGCGGTCTACCTGGCGCAGCGAATCTGCGGCATTTGCTCCACGGCGCGCTCGGTGGCTTCCTCACTCGCCCTGGAGCAGGCCCTAGGTGTCCAGGTGACGGAGTTGGGGCGCTACCTGCGCGACATCATCCACGGCTGCGAATTCCTGCAGAATCACCTGCGTCACTTCTACCAATACACTCTCCCCGACTACGTAAGACTGCCGGAGGTCAGTTCCATCTTCACGTCCGACCATGGCGACTTCCGGCTCCCCAAGGAAATCAATGACCAGTTGGCCGAGCACTATTTCGAGTCGCTGCAGATGAGCCGCCTGGCTCATCAGATGCTGGCGGTCATGGGGGGCAAGGCCCCCCACAATCATGGCGTCTTCGTCGGGGGCATCTCGACGCCACCCAATGCGGACCAGATCATCAGAATGAAGTCCATCCTGCAGGAGATCGCGGCCTTCATTCGCACCCGGATGGTGCCCGACGTCTATACCGTGGCGCGGTATTACGACGACTACTTCACTATGGGCAGAGGCCCGGGCCACCTGATGAGCTACGGGGCTTTCGATCGCTATGAGAAACTGGGCACCCTCTACGTCGATCCAGCGGTATACAGAAACGGCCGGTTTGAGCCTTTCCAAGCCGACTTGATTACGGAAGAGATTGGTTACTCCTGGTACCGGGGCAAGCGTTCCTACACCCCGTTTGAAACGGTGCCGGAGCCGGACAGGCAGAACGACGAGGCCTACTCGTGGGTGAAAGCACCGCGATACGATGGGCTGCCCTTCGAGGTCGGCCCGCTGGCCCGGCTGTGGCTGAGCGGCCAGTACCGTTCCGGCATCTCCACCATGGACCGCACCATTGCGCGAGCCCTGGAAGCCGACAAGATCGCAGGGGTCCTGAACACCCTGTTGGATGAGATCACACCCGGTGTCTCCGTCCAACAGGAATGGAGAGTGCCGGAACGGGCCATGGGAGCAGGCCTGGTGGACACCACGCGGGGTGCCCTGGGTCACTGGCTGAAAATCGAAGGAGGAGTCCTGTCCTTCTACCAGATCATCACGCCGTCGGCCTGGGATTTCTCCACGCGGGACGACCGACAGCCGGGAACGGCCGAACAGGCCCTGATGGGTGCGCCGGTCCGGGACTCCGACCAGCCTGTGGAACTGGGGAGGATCCTGCGGTCCTTCGATCCCTGCATGTCCTGTGCCACCCACGTCTACCGGCCTGGGCAAGAGCCCCTGACCATCCAGGTGCTCTGATGACGCCAGTGCTGGTGCTGGGGCTGGGGAACCGGCTGATGATGGACGATGGCGTGGGCGTCGCCGTCGTGGAAGCTCTCGCCAGGCTTGAGCCGCCCGACCGGCTGATTCGCTACGAGGTCGGGGAGACGGACTTCGCTTACAGCCTTGAGCTGGCCCTGGAGGCGAACTGCCTGATCGTGGTGGATGCGGTCCTGCGGCAGGGAAACCTCGGTGACGTGTCGATCCTCCCGCTGCCGGAAGTCTCGTCCCCAGCCACGGGCATCTCGCTCCACGAGGCTCACTTTCTGGATCTGCTGCAGCAGGTCGCCCCTGGCAAGGCAGGGGTACTGATCGCCATCGAACCCTACCGCATCGACCTGCACTGGGGCTTGAGTCCAACACTCAACGAGGCCTTCGACTCCATCGTGGCCAGGGTGCGGCAGGTGGTTGGCCGGCTCACTCCGACCCAGGCGGAAGGGCAATAGTGCATCCGAAGCACACCTTCGTCTCCTTGACATATGGGAATAAATGGTATACGCTGGCCTTGTAGCCTGGGACAGTGGAGGTGCGGCGTTGCTGGAGGAACTCCTGAAGGTGGACCTGGGCAGCTTCGTCCCGGTGACGACCCAGTTGGGTGAGCAGATCAAGCACCTGATCGCCAGGGGCGCCCTGGCGCCGGGTGAGCAGCTCCCCAGCGTGCGGGACCTGGCAGCCCGCCTCGGCATCAACCGCAACACTGTGGCCAAGCTGATCGAGGACCTGGAGCGCGAGGGCTTCGTCCGGACCCACCGCGGCAAGGGCATCTACGTGGCCGACCTCCCTCCCGTTCGGCGGCGGGGGCCGGACGTCTCGGAGTTCCTGGAGGCGACTCTGGCTCAAGCCGAGGCTCTCGGCCTCGGCCCCCAGGCCCTGGCCGTGGCCCTGCTGGCCCGAGCGCAGGATGCTCCCAGCCTGGCCTCGACCACACCGGGGTTCTCCGCCGGAGAGGCAGCCGCCGCCCTGGAGGTGGTGGCCCCGCCCGCGCCGCCGCCGCCGGGGCCCGTCGTCCGCTCCCGCCCCAGACTGCTGCTGGTGGAGTGCAACCAGCCCCAGCTTGACCTGTTCCGGAGCGACGTCGAAGACCTCTTGGCGGTGGACGTGGACGCGGTGCTGATTGACGATCTGAAGCGCTGGCGCCTGCGTTCCACTGGCGCGAACCACCTGCGCCCCGACCTCTGCCGCGCCGCCATCACCACCTTCCACCACACCCATGAGGTGACGTCGCTGCTGGCCGGCTCCGGCCTGCGCCTGGTGCCGATTCTCTCCGAGGTGCACCCCGAGACCCTCCGGCGGCTGGCCGCCCTCCCCCCGGGAACAGTGGTGGGGGTGGCCTGTGTCAACTGGCCCGGGGCCGGCGGCCTGCGGGCGGCCCTGGAGAATGCCGGCCTTCGCCAACTGCAGGTCATTCAGGCCTCCATCGCCGTCCAGCCGTCGCTGAAGAGCATGTTTGAGCGGGCCCGCGTGGTGGTCTGCTCCAGCCGTGCCTTCCTTGAGCTGGAGGCCTACGCCCGGGAGCACGGTCACGGCCGCGTCGAGTTGTGGGTGGAAGACCGGCGCCTCGACCCCGGCTCCCTGCTCGACCTGGCCCGAGAGCTGTCGCTGCCCCTGCACACCTAGGCTGCATCGCCCGTCCGTGAGGACGGGCAAGGGAAAGGGGAGACGCCCGGCGTCTCCCCTGCTCTATTCTCCGCTGTCTGCGGACCTCTCGCCCGTGGCGCCGTCCGCCCCTGCCCTAGGCGGTAACAGCCTGCTTCACCAGACGGCCGCCTGCCTGGGCCCAGCCCTCGAGCATGTCAGTCGTGACCGACTTCGGACGTTCGATGGGGTAGCCCAGAGCGCGGTCCCACGTGATGTTGGCCAGGACACCGAGGGCACGGCCAACGCCAAAGAGCACGGTGTAGAAGTCATACTCGGTAACCCCGTAGTGCCACTGAATGACGCCGGACTGGGCGTCCACGTTGGGCCACGGGTTCTTGGCCTTGCCGTGCTCCATCAGAACGCCCGGAGCCACCTCGTAGACCATGCTGACCAGCTTGAAGAGCGGGTCGTCAGGCAGGTGCTTGAGGCAGAACTCACGCTGCGTGGTGTAGCGCGGGTCGGTCTTGCGCAGCACGGCGTGGCCATAGCCGGGGACCACGTGGCCGGACTTCAGGGTCTCCCACAGGAACTCGCGGACGTTCTCACCGTTGGGCTCCTGTTCGCCCAGGTGCTTCTTAAAGTTCTGGATCCAGCCCAAAACTTCCTGTGACGCCAGGCCATGAAGCGGTCCGGCGAGGCCGTTGAGAGCAGCGGAGTAGCTATAGTAGGCATCCGACAGAGCCGAGGCCACCAGATGGCCGGTGTGGGCGGACACGTTGCCCGACTCGTGATCGGAGTGAATGATCATATGCATGCGCGCCACGTCGTCATAGGGCTTGCGAATGCCCATCATGTGCGCGAAGTTGGCGCCGAGGTCCAGACCGGGATCGGCGTCGATGATGTCGCCATTCTTGTACTTGTACCGGTAGATAAACGCAGCGATGCGCGGCAGGCGTGCCACCAGGTCGCTGGCGTCCTCGTACATCGGGCCCCAGGCCTCTAGCTTGTTGAAGCCTTCGTTATAGAACTTGGCGAACCTGGACTCCTTCTGCATGGCCAGCACCGCGGCCGAGAACATGACCATCGGGTGGCTTTCCCTGGGCAGGGCTTTGATGACGTCAAAGACGTAGGACGGCACCTTGGCGCGGTCACGGAATTCCCCGACGATCTGGTCCACCTCTGCCTGATCCGGCACCTCGCCGGTCAGCAGGAAGTACCAGAAAGCCTCAACCGTGGGATACTCGCTGCCGGGCGCCTTGGGCAGAGCGGCGAAGGTCTCGGGAATGGTCTTGCCCCGGAAGCGGATGCCTTCCTGGGGGTCAAGGTAGGAGATGTCCGTCACCAGGCACCGGATGTCGCGACCGCCGCCAATAGCCTGGCCGATGTTGACCTGATCGATCACCACCTCGCCGAACTCCTTGAGCAGCTTGGCCGTACGAGGACGTTGCTCCAGAATTTTCTCCGCCAATTTCTCCTTCAGCCTGGACATGCAGCATGCCTCTCCTTTCGTCGTTCAGGACGTAACAAGCCCGGGCGAATGCGCATGAGAAGAAAGAGCTGAATATCTATGCCGAGCGTTACCCAGGCAGCGCTGATGAAGGCCTTCACCTTGATTATATACATGCGACCGGGTATTTCAAGGGATATGGGTCTAAAATGGGCGCGGAGAAGGCATGCTATGAAATTATGTCCGTCTATCTCAGCCTTGTGCTCGTTTTCACATCCTTCCTCGCGCCCGCTTGTGAAATCCGTATCATGGTTCGACTACCGTGATAAATCAGGGCTTTTAGGCCTTCTCTTAGAGCGGCTGGTTGCCGTAGCGTTGGTGACGTACTCCCCCCGGATGA
>Ga0209314_10000957_pt1 | contig 13068 bp, 14 predicted proteins | sample I19B2metaG_FD_184146 | JGI IMG/M metagenome (GOLD analysis project Ga0209314, IMG submission 184146) | Lake sediment bacterial and archeal communities from Gulf of Boni, Indonesia to study Microbial Dark Matter (Phase II) - ​I19B2 metaG... | ecosystem: Environmental > Aquatic > Freshwater >...
GCTGACTACCTGCCTTTTGACTGCTGTGATGAAACTTGCTGAGGAACGACCGCAAATCCATGTGCCTCTTTTCCTCTTGGGACATCCTGTCGATATAGTTTTGTGCCATCCCCAGTTCCCCAAAATCATCCAGTTTGTCCTCTATGAGTTTAGCTACTTGCTTTGGGTCGTCTTTCTCTTTCACCCAGAACCATAATTCATCGCTTAGGAATCCACACACCCGGGATAGCTTTTCCTTCGGAGGTCTCTTTTTCTGCCAATCCTTCACGAGTTTGGTAAGGTATCCTCTTAGGTCTGCTCTAATTTTCTTAGCCACTTTTTTATAATCCCCTTTCCGACTTTAATCAAATCTTATCTTATAGATTGGTTAATAAATACCTTTATGCCATTCCTACCGGTTCTTCTCCCTGACCGCAGATAGTTTGTTTAAACCAGGAGAACACAAAACGATTGACCTTAGACATAAATTTTTAATTTGATACCTTTAAATGACATGTTTGAGAAATGTATTCTTTGGGTTCACTATCTTAAAGTTAAACAACTTGGAAGATATTACAAGTTTTAATCATTGTTATATATATTCTCTATTTTTTTGGCACGATAATTGCTTTACAATATAGGAAAGGCCAAAAAATGTTTTATGTTTCAATCATAGATAAAAAAAATATTTAAAGCTATTACAGAAAACTGTGTTTTGGCATTGTTTTCATTAATTTTTTCAATATTTTCAAACAACTCTTGTTAAAACGAAGAAAATTGAATTTGAAATATGAAGAGCAGAGGGAAAAGACCAAAAGACGAGATTCTTCTAAAGAATTTCGCCATGCGATTCAAAAAATTAACAGGAAATCTATCATTAAAAAAAATAAGCGAAAAACTGGACAATATTGTAAGCATCCAGACTTTGTATGGTTATCAGCATGGTTTATCTTTACCAAGTCCCCCTGTTTTATTAAAGATATCCGAAAAATTCAATGTCACTATTGACTGGCTTTTAAAAGGAGAACAATCTCCAATCCCTTGTAATGACAGAGAAAAAGAATTTCTCTATAAATTTCGGAAGGCAGAAGAACTCATGGTAGCTGATAAAATTGAGAGTTACTGTAATTACCTTATAGAAAAAGCAAAAAAGATGCGTAAAAAATAATTTAGGCACAACGTTTAATTTTAAAAACATTTAAACCATGCCCTGCATTGCCTGATATTCGATCCACCATAAGATAAATTTTGGGGTCAAACCTAAATTATACATTTTAGTTTTTCTACGATTCTTTTATCAGACCGATCTCCTTCCAGAACTTTTTTCCTGTACCTTCATCTTTTCAATATCTCTAACTGCATTTGTCAATCCTGAACTGTTATACCAAGTATATTCCACACCACTATTCTTAATCCTGCCTATTATCTTACAAAATAAATAGCTATATTCCTTTGTAAAGTGTAGTTTTTAGGTTTGACCCCATTTCCCCTTTCCATTTCCCCCATTTCCCTTAGTAACAACGTCCCAAAAAATAACAACATACGTCCCCCAAAATAACAAAATGCGTCACCGCCTTGAAATTTCAAAAGAGGCAAATTCTGTAAAACATTGATTTCAGGCATTCGGCAAAATAAAAATGAAAAATTAGCATTATTAGGGTCAGGTCTATTTTCTTGCCATTATGATAGGAATATGATAAAGTTGCTGACATGGCACGGCCCTTGCGCATAGAGTATCCTGGTGCAGTCTACCATATCACCAGCAGAGGAAACGAAAAGAAACCCATATTTAAAGATGAGAGAGATCGAAAGATATTTCTTGATACCCTCTTTCAGGTCGATATGCGCTACAACTGGCTCTGCCATGCCTATTGCCTTATGAACAATCACTACCACCTCATCATAGAGACCCCTGATGGAAACCTATCGGCTGGCATGAGGCAGCTCAATGGTGTATACACTCAGGCATTCAACAAACGGCATAACCGGGTTGGTCACCTCTTTCAGGGCAGATACAAAGCGATTCTTATACAGAAAGATAGTCATCTCCTTGAAGTATGCAGGTATGTGGTTCTCAATCCTGTACGGGCAAAAGCAGTTAAAAAACCTGAACAATGGAAGTGGAGTAGCTATCAGGCAACTGCTGGAATTGAAAAACCGCATCCATGCCTAACTACAGAGTGGATTCTGAATCAGTTCGGCTCCACAAGGAGGATTGCCGAGAAAGCATACCGAAAGTTTGTAGAAGATGGTATAAAGCAGGAATCAATATGGAAAGCAGTCAGGGCTCAAAGCGTTCTTGGAGAGGAAGAGTTTGTAGCCACTCTCACAGATTACCTCAGAGGGAAAAAAGATATTTCCGAACTCCCGAAAAGTCAGCGGTATATCGACCGGCCGAGCCTTGAGAAAATCTTTTCAAAAAGCGTCCTCAAGGATATTAGCAAAAGGGATAGAAAGATCTCGGAGGCAGTGCAACGACATGGATATCGACAGCGGGAGGTAGCCGACTATCTCGAAATGCACTTTACCTCAATAAGCAGGATCCTCCGTGAAAAAGGGAAATGCTAAATAAATAGACCTGACCCTATCTACTTGTCCACAACCGTCCTTTTTTTATGTCATTCATTACGATGCTATTTATGCCAAGATTAAAGACCTGACACCCTTAGTAGTTTTTATTGACCTTAAAGATTCTGAATTAGTAAGTAGGGAAGTTCAGGTTTTAATTGTTTCTAAAAAAGAGTCTCTTCACAATTTTTCATAATCTCTTCATTGGCTCTTCACAAGTTTTTTGTATCCTAAGCTCATATATTCATATATAACGTGACAAGGGAGGCTGCCATGAGCAAAAAGATTTTGACAGTTTTAGTATGTCTCTCCTTTCTGGGCGTGGGAAGCCTTCTGGTGCCCGCTGAAGGCTTATCCGGTGATGTAGGTTTTCATATCGGGATCGGGATAGGGGTTCCAGCACCGCCTGCAGTCGTAATACCTGCGCCGCCGGCTGTCTACCCAATTCCCGGTAGTTATGCCTATTTCGCACCTGGTGTTGGTTTCGATCTCTTTTTCCACTCCGGCTACTGGTACCGTCCGTATAATGGATACTGGTACAGAGCCGCCTATTACAACGGTCCGTGGTACTACCTTCCGCCTTCGCGCGTTCCGGTAGTCTTTTCGCACCTTCCCCGTCATTATTACAGAATTCCTCCGGGACATCGTCAAATCCCTTACGGTCATCTAAAGGAGCACTGGCGTGAATGGGACAGAGGACACTACAGATGGGAAGACCGGGGAAATGACCAGCACAGACATGGGAGGAAACACCGCTAACATCCCTCCTTTCTTCAAATCGTCACTTGAGGTCAGATGCTAAACCTCAAGTCCCACAGGGAGGCCGCCCCCCGCCTCCCTTATATTTTTCCTCTATGTACCATGCTTCACATCAGGTTGCCCCGAAATGTAGCATTGAATCTGCTACGGTATTGAAAACTTCCTGTCTGAAAGTACATTGATCCTATTTTTATTTTATTGTTATTTTTGTTTGCGCCTAAAAATGCCTGACTTAAGAATTGAAATAATATTGGAAGTGTTGCTAAATTTCCTTTGCGATGCTATTTATGCCAAGATTAAAGACGTGATCCACTGACCGTCATCTTTCCCTATTTTTTAATTCACAAAACCTAAGGTTATCTTTAATTTTTACCCTCAATAAGCTTTTCCACTTCCCTCTTTACTTGTTCTAAAAGAGCTTTTGCCTTTTTGCGCGTTTCATGGGATTGATAGAATAAACCCATAAATTTTATGGATGAATTAAATCTCTAAGTTCATCCAGTTAGAAAAATCATTATCCCTAAGTTCTTTACTTAACTTGCCAAAATAAATCCATCTTTCACGATAATTTTTGGGGTCGGTATTAGTAACAATTCCTCCAAAAATATTTTTACCCCTTTTATTTTCGCTTCGTATATAGAAAAACAAACCATCAATCTTTGGACCGGCAAGTTTTTGAGTGAATCCAGACTTGGAGTCAAACAAACCAATTCTTCCATCTTTAAATTTAACGATGAAATCAACATAAAATGGTTTTTGCTCTCCGTCACCATATGGCACGGCAAAAAAGGTTGCGTCTCTATCACCATTTTTAAACCACCATAGTATTTTGTCTGATTTTTCTAAATATTCTATGAATGCTTTTTCTGTTCTCCATCGTCCATCACTGTAAAAAGGCATCATGATCGAAATGTTTCTATCTTCTTTGGAATAGTTGCTTCCAAAAGACAGAGATTCCGGCACATTCCAGTTTTCTATAGATCCAAGTTCCGGTTCTCTTTTTTGAGTTTCTTTTTGATAGGACTGTTTTGTTATATCCACTACGCTGATAAAATGCTGTATATTCTTATTACTTAAGGTAATTTGGATAATTTCCTCTCCTTTTTCTCCATAGTCCATCTTTAATTCTTGATTAAAATATCTATAAATTGATTCCTTCACTCTCCCCACTGACCTGTCTTCTGGATGAAAAGGTGTTAAATGCTTTCTCACAAAATAATCAAATAGTTTTTGTAAATCTTCTGCACTTGCTGTAATCGCTTTATCACCAATAATCTTTTGTCCGGCCAAAGCATCTATATTTTCAGCTTTCCAATCCGAAATAATCGTCAAATCCAATTTCTTATTTTTTATATTGAGTTTCTTTTTCAGTTTATATTCTTCTGCTTCCTTCAGAAATATCTCGATAAACAAGGGTGACAATCGAGTTTTTTCCCTATGACGTCTTGAGTAAAAAGAGAGTAAATCGATTGGCTTATAATCTGACTTTCTTTTGCTTGTATAAATAGTGATATAGTCTCTTGCCATATCTTCTTTAATGTCAATATTGTCCAGATTGGTATAGACATGGCCGTAATTGAGTATATCAGTTGAATAATGTCCATGATCCGGCTCTGGCATTCTCATAATTCTACCGACTGTTTGTATAGAAAAAATCGGGCTGTGCCACTGCCTGAATAAAACCAGAATCTGGGCACGCGGGCAATCCCATCCGAGGGCAATTGCCTGCTTAAAGATTAGAACTTCAACATTGCTGTCACTTCTTTCCACATCTTCTTTATTAATGTGTTCGCCTGAAAGCCAGATAGCTAATTTGTTGTTTCCTTTTTCGGTCGAGATGTTATATTTATTTTTCAGAATGCTTATAACTTTTTCTTTCATCCTATCCTCTAAGGTTCCAATCCTGTCTGGCAACTGGATCAGGATAAGAGGATTGATATCTGATTTTTCTTTTTTATATGCCTTCAATAATTCATCTCTCTTTTTTAATGCTGCATCAATAACTAATTCCTCGCTGCTCCCACTTAGTTGTGTTTTGATTTTTCCTTCTTTTATAAGATTCACAAACTGGTCATTTAGAATGACCGCTTTCTTTATCATTCCCTCGGTCTTGACTTCTTCTAAATGTACATTTACTTTCTCGTCTTCATCGGTAATTACAGGCGTTGCGGAAACTTCAATAGTCAATTTCGGCCCGATATCCCGAATTAATCTTTGCGAAATTTCACTGGTTGCATGATGATGCGCTTCATCAATTACCAAAACAATTTCTCTTCCCTCTTCTTTTGTTCTTTCCAAAATTTTCGATAAATTTAAATCTTGTTCATTCTCACGGATATATACATTTTCAGCCTTATTAATGCTTTCCCAATTGAAAAACAGGATTTCATTCTCGTCAATCTTTCTATCATCCAGATCCTCAAAAAATGAGCATTTTAATGCCCTGCTGTCTTCAAAATATTTTTCTAATTTATCTCTGCTTTGAATATGCAGTTGCCGCGGCGCTGTCCATATGAAGGATAAAGATTGTCTGACATCTCGATCATCAACCAGCCGTTTTAAAAACTCGGCCATCATAATTGTTTTTCCAGAACCTGTAGAAGATTTAAAGACTAATTTCTTTTCCCCTGCATAACCCATCAGTCTTTTGGTTTTACTTAATAACTCGTCAATTGCGTTTTCCTGATATGTTTTGAGTTGCATAGTTAAATTTTAATTTTCATTTTTGAACGAAACATTATTCTAAGTTAATTTGTCATTTGTTTAATAATATCTTCAAATCCTGCCTTAAAAGTATCAGCAAGAACGGGATTGGCTTCTTTCCATCTATTAAAAAGCTTACTACATCCCCTCCCCCAATAAGGTTTTTGACTATTAAACCAACTCTTCATCACACTGCGATCTGTGCTTATATTTGGTTGATTCCTGAAACAAAATTGCTTAGTATATCCACCCGTTGTCCCCCAAAATTTATCATTTGGAGGCAAGCTTTTAAGAAATTCATGAAAAATATTTTCCGGTCTATTGCCGCCGGGCAAGAGAATTACTCTTGGACATCTATTCCTTACTAACGATCGGTGTCTATCACCGTCAAGCACAAATATACTTTGACGAAATACTGGTATACGCTTATTTGCTATGTTAAGCATTATTAAGGCATGTCCAGTCGTGCCGGAACCTGCAAAGTAGTCCAAAACAATTGCGTTCTTCCTTTTATATAAGATTGGTGCAATACAATCAAAAGTATTGTAAACAGATTTTGGGAAATCAAAATGAGCAGATGGCACAAGCTTATGTACTAGCTTAGTACCGTATTCATTTGCATCATATCTGCTATCAGACCATACAGTTCTTACAGTCCCAAAATCTTTACCAATTTCTATCTCAAATCCATTGTTATTTTTTCTTACCCTTAGAAGATGTTGTACCGACTCGACACTTTGGCGAGCATATCTCCATTTTCTTTCAATGCCTTTTTTGTCTATAGGGTAAACCCAAATTTCATTCCCCTTTAAAACATTTGCAGATTTTGGATGAAAATCATCACTACATACATCACCGAAACCAGTTATCTCTGCTGTTTCTGCATTAATAATTACCGGATAAAAACAATTTCGTGCGTCTGATCTCAAAGACTCTCCACCCCAATTTCTCAGATTGCTCCAGTACTTCTTATCATCCCTAATCCTTCTATGCCCAATTACTTTTAAATTCTTCCTAAATACAAAAAAGGCATATTCATGGGTATAAGAAAAATTATTTCCCTGAACTCCCCGTGGATTATGCACAATTGTAATGCAGTGGATTTCACGACCATTAAAAATCACTTCCAGTAATAATCCTAAATGATAAAATTCATTTTCATCAATTGCACAAATAAGAACGCCATCTTCTTTTAAAAGATTTTTTGCAATATGTAGCCTATTTGACATCATACTAAGCCACTTACTATGTCGATAGGCATCATTAATATCAACAAAGTCATTATTATATTTCCAGTCCTTCGCTCCTGTATTATATGGCGGATCAATATAGATGACATCGATCTTCTTTTCGTGTGTATAATTCAATACAGAAAGGGCATGATAATTGTCGCCCTCGATCAGTAAATTGACTGGCTTATTTGGGTCAGTCATAATTTCCCTGCTCTTCACTTCCTTGAGGACAGGCAATTTCTTCTTGCATAGCTCAACGACTTCTTCCGGCTTCTCCTCCCATACCAAGCCATACTTTTTTCTCTTCTTCAGTTCCTTTTTTAATCTCTCGATCTCAGCAAGCAGTTTTTCTTCGGATGAAGTATCTTCTTTTTTCATAGCCATGATTTTGAGTTAAACTTCCTCGCCAGTCATTTCTCCTATTTCTCCTGCAGGAAACCGATTCTTTTGCGTTTTGGTTCCGGAGGGGTCATCAACTCACGGATGGCATCAAAAACAACTTTGAATTGTGCATCATACTTTTTCTCAAGTTTATCGAGCCTCCTGGATAATTCTTTATTGGAAGCTATCATTTCTCTCAATTTTACGAATACCCTCATAATGGCAATATTCACTTGCACAGCCCGTATGCTGTTTAAGACACTCGATAGCATAGCTACACCCTGTTCTGTGAATGCCATTACGTTTTTAGAGAATTTCAGTGTTTCGTGGGCGGAGGATATCACAATTTGTGATATCCTCATTATCTCCTCGCGGGTCAGGGTGAACATAAAATCCTCAGGGAAACGGTCAATATTCCTGCGCACAGCCTGATTTAAGACCCGTGTTTCCACACCATATAATTGGGCCAAGTCTCGATCCAGCATAACCTTCTGGCCGCGAATGAAAAGTATTTTCCCTTCTATTATTTCGATCGGAACAAGTGCCTTCATATTTGCCTCCGATTTGAAATCAGATTTGTCAGCAATTCTACATTAATCCTTTATCTTTAAAACTGAAAAATCCATTTTTGCTTATAATGATATGGTCTATAACCTCAACCCCTAAAATTTTTCCAGCTTCTACTAATCTTCTTGTAATCGTTAAGTCATCCTCGGAAGGATCTGGGTCTCCAGAGGGATGATTGTGGGCTAATACTACAGACATGGCATTATGAATTATAGCCTCTTTGAATACCTCTCGTGGATGTACTATACTGGTATTGAGTGTACCAATAGAAACGGTGGAGATACCAATGATTTTATTGCGGGTATTTAAAAGAATGAGCTTGAAGTGCTCCTTGGCTTTATCCTTGATACTTGCACGTATGGCTTTGATTACGCTTTGAGGATCTTTGATGTCAAAGTCTTTTAGTTCTGGTTCTAAGTCCTGCCTTTTGCCCAATTCAAAACAGGCCTTAATCTGTACTGCCTTTGCAAAGCCGATGCCTTTTATCTGAGAAAGCTCTTCTATGGTTGCCTCGCTTATTGCTTTGATATTGCCGAATTTCACCAGTAGCTCTTGTGCAATAGTCATTACGGATTTTTTAGAAATACCGCGCCCGATTATTAATGCGAGAAGTTCCTGGGCAGAAAGCGCCTCCGGGCCAAATTGCTTTAGTCTTTCATGGGGTCTTTCTGGCTTTGGAAGATCATGAACAGTAAAAGATGATTCTTTCAACTCAGCTCCTTTTTATTATTAATGTCAATGTGTTTCCAACCTCTGAGATTAAAATAACCAACGCAAAAATCAGCACGATTAGCTAACTGAAGTGTTTCTTTTAGTGAGGGAAAAAGCTGTAGATCTATGTTGTCAAATATGCGTGGCATAAACTTTTTTGCCTAAAGCTATTCGATAATTTGCTACTTAGTATCTTTTCTCCTTCTGGCAGTAGTATAAGATTAAGGTATTTTAGCTTATATTGCTGTAAGCAGGTTTCATAGGTTTCTAATCTGCCGTGGGAATACAAAAACATAAGGCGCCTACCCGCAAGAGAGAGTGGGACGAGAGAGAATAGGATGGTTCTATTTTCCTCTTTCCTATAGCTTTTTCCCTTGCTATTCTCCATCACTCATCACCTAATTCGCTCTCTGTAATCTATAACATGTATTTCGAATCAAATTATTAAATCCTTACTCCTCATCCTCTCTCTTCTTCACCAGCCTTAAATTTATTTTATTCACCTCTTCAGCAAACCCCTTCTTGAGCTTCACATAAGAATATATCAGATATCATTTTTCTTCTTCTCTGCGAAATCCTATTTTCTTGCGCTTAGGCTCCGGCGGAGTCATTAATTGGCGGATAGCGTCAAAAATAACCTTTATCTCCTCATCATGTTTTTCTATCTTCCTTTCAAGCTGTGCTAATTTATGGGCAAGTTCCTTGTGCGTTGACAACATTTCCCGAAGTTTTACAAAAGCCCTCATAATGGCGATATTCACATGAACTGCACGTTCGCTGTTCAATACGCTTGAAAGCATGGCAACCCCTTGTTCGGTAAAGGCATAAGGAAGATAGCGACGACCGCCCCACCGACTTGAGGTGCCAAATTGGAACCTCAAGTTTTCAAACTCTTCTTTTTCGAGGTGCAACATAAAATCAGACGGAAATCGGTCAATATTTCTCTTAACTGCTCTCACCAACATTTTTGTTTCCACTCCGTAAAGCTCTGCAAGATCAGCGTCTAACATGACCTTTTCGCCTCGGATTATCAGAATCTTCTTTTCAATCATCTCAACGGGAATCAGTGGCTTCATTTATCCTCCCACTTGAGGTCACATTTTGTGACTTCAAGATTTGATATTCCAATCTGGAATATCAACACGCTTTTGCCTTGCCCCCAAAACACGAAAAGAAATTTGGGGGCAGGTCTTGCAATACCACCTTTTGTCTTCTCCATATTCATATGAGATAACTTTTTCTTTTGGCAGATTTGTTCATTAAAATTACTCCTCATCCTCTCTCTTCTTCACCAACCTTAAATTTGTTTTATTCACCTCTTCAGCAAACTGTAATAACCCATTAATGATTTTTTTATCAACAGTTTCATCCTCAACGATCCTGGCAAGTCTTTTGAGATTTTATAAGGACACTATTTATGAAGGTGGATAGATTTACTTCTCTGTTATCGATTATTTTCTCGAGGAGCATGGATTATTATTTCCAGACTTGTACAATCAAACACCCGCAGTGGTTAATTCAAGTTTGTATAGTGTTTTTATCGGGAATTTCTTTGCAGCATCAAGTATCTCGATGGCAACAATCTCATTGGCTGCTGTAGTGTGAAGAATAACTCCCTCTGCTATTTCTATGGCGCCATCGGGTTTTTTAGAAGACATCTGAATATATGCTGCGTCTACTTCTTTATCATATTTGACTTTCAAAGTTCACCTCCAGTGTTTCTTTTTTAAGGGATAAGCAGTTATAACCAATATATCTTCATTCGTCACTTCATAAACCACCTTAAGAGGATAGCCTGAAAATTTGTCCTGGAATTTTTTAAGGGCTATTAATTTATTTCCCTCTTTGCCTGAAGAATCTGGTGATTTTATTGCTTCTATTATATCTGTTTCAGAGATTTTATATAACCTGATGTTATTCCTGGCATGTCTTGATATCTTCATCAGTGATACTCCTCATCCTCTCTCTTCTTCACCAGCCTTAAATTTATTTTATCTACCTCTTCAGCAAACTGTAATAACCCATTAATGATTCCTTTATCAACAGTTTCATCCTCAACTATCCTCACAAGTCTTTTGAGATTAAGCCCTGAGACTTCTTCCCATATCCCTGCTTTCCTGACATATTCCTCGAGCTCTTTACGGCCATCTTCACCGGCACGGAGGAATTGTAAGACCTTCTCCTCTGTTATCCTCAGGGCAAAATCGCTTCCTGTGATCTTGGATACTCCCTCTCTCTTCGCATAATCGACTGCTGCCTCCTCGATGAAATTGAGTTCTAACTGAAGTTCCTTCACCTGTGACCTGGTAGATGCATATGTGTTTACAATGGTTACCCCCTCTTCTTTCAGATACTTATTTACTGGCAATTCCTGGACTTTCATCTCATGCTTTTTAGCAGGGCAGTATTGAGGGTAATCGCACCAGTCACAGAGCTTGCTTTCAACTGGCTTGAAAACAGAATCTTTCTCTATGGTTTTTATAAGGGAAATGACCTGTTTTTTAAGATCCTCGAGCTGGTCATCGGACCGTTGCGATATTAACTCTTTGTCAAAAAGAAGGTAATGCCATTTGAGGATTATGTCCTTTGCATCTCTGAACTTCTCTTTAATCCCGATTTGATAAAGGGCAAGCTGCCTGTCATCATCCAGTCTGTCCTGAGAAGGAATATACCCGGATGTCTTATAGTCATGTATTTCATAAACCCCTTCTTCAATATTACTTAACCTGTCTATAACTCCCCGTATGGTATAGTCTTCAATTTTAAAGGAAACCGGCAGCTCTGTTGCCAGGGTCTTTGACTGATTGAAAGGATGATGACGTTTGTAGTAATTAGCTATTCCTGCCTTCCCTGCATTCTGATAGTTATCTTTTGTGAATTGTTTCTTAACAATGACTACATTCTCATGCCAGTTTTTATCCCATTGTTCTTCGTAATAAGTGATCAATTCATCGAGGCTGTTGAGTTTTGTGAGGATGAGTTCTTTGTAGAGTTTATCAAGGGTCTCGTGGACCCTGCTCCCGAGGAATGCCTCTATTCCTTCCTCATCTTCCGGTGGCGTTATACGGTCAACATACCTGAGCTTATACTGCTGGGGGCAATTTTCATAGGTTGATAACCTGCTGTAGGAATATAAAGGCATACCCCCTCTCCGTAATTGGATATTACAAAATTCTGCAGGATTCTGTCTACATTCCCCTCCCGAATCTCTTCTGCATAGTTGACAAGCATAAGAGGTTGTAAGGCAAGAAGCTGCATAACTTTTTCAGTAAAAGCTGACAATCTTAAGGTCACAAATTGTGACCTTAAAGTGAGGGCAATCCGTTATCTCTTATGGTTTCCCTTGCCTGGCTTCTCCGATTTCCATTTTTTCCAGCCTTCATCCTGTTCTTTCCACTGTTTGTGCAGGTTCTTTTCCCAGTCTTTTTGCTCTTTGTAGTGTTTCCTGTCCCATTCCTTCCAATGCTTCTTCAGTTGTCCATAAGGGATAAGCCGTTGTCCATGAGGAATCCTGTAATAATCCGGTGGAAGGTGGAGGAAGGCGACCGGAACGCGTGCAGGTGGAAGGTAGTACCAGGGGCCATTATAGTAAGTTGACCTGAACCAGTATCCATTATGCAGAGAATACCAGTAGCCAGAGTAGAAAAAGAGCTGGAGGCCAACGTCAGGTGCGAAATAGACATAGGAACCAGGAATTAAAAATACGGCCGGCGGCGCAGGGACTACAACCGCAGGAGGAGGGACACCAATCCCGATTCCGATATGAACATCGACATCATGAGATAAGGCTTGAGCCGGTAACAGAAAGTTTACAGCCCCCAGAAAGATGAAACTCATAAGAGCTAATAAGATCTTCTTTTTCATTTCGTACCTCCTTTTATATTTTACCTATGAGTTTAGAATACACGGAGTTTATGAAGAACCGATGAATACATTATGAAAAATTATGAAGATAATAGTATTCAAAATCATAAGCCGATAGTTTCTAACTTCTCTGTACCACTGTCTTTATCTCAAATTGAGGTGGGTTCATGATGGTTTTTTTCACGGCGCATTGATCAACGACTTTTATCAGTGTCTTATGGTATTTCTCCGGGAACTCCGGAGGCACGATGATCTCAAGGATGATTTTTGTGAGAAACACCCTGTCTCCTCTCTTTTCATGTTC
>Ga0209314_10000959_pt1 | contig 13062 bp, 18 predicted proteins | sample I19B2metaG_FD_184146 | JGI IMG/M metagenome (GOLD analysis project Ga0209314, IMG submission 184146) | Lake sediment bacterial and archeal communities from Gulf of Boni, Indonesia to study Microbial Dark Matter (Phase II) - ​I19B2 metaG... | ecosystem: Environmental > Aquatic > Freshwater >...
TGGCGGGGAGTTTCCATGGCAAGAAAATAAAGACACCTTTCAGATATCGTGCCCAGACACCACCAACCAAGTGACCATCGAAATCAAAAGAATTAAAAAGTGAACGATGTTGTCTAGCTTGATAGTCATTTTATAGGGTTGAGAGCTTAGCTCTTACTTCCTCTATCTTCTTTTTTAGTTCCACCGCTCTTTCCTCTTCTCCCGCGGCTTTGTAGCAGTCAAGAGCGTACTCAAGAGCGCTCAGCCCGAAACGATCATAACCCTTCTTAAATGCGAGGTCGGCTGCCTTAAGAAAGCGTTCAGTCGCGGTGCTGTGATCTTTTAGTAGGTAGCTGCACTCCGCTGCCTTAAACAGCGCATACGATGCATCGAAAAAGTTTTGAACCTTCTCATACAGCTTGTAGGCTTCAAGGAACTTTTCTATCGCCTCTTCATACTTTCCGGCGTCGCATAAAGCGGTTCCCTCTCGATGAAACTTTATGGGATCCTCCTCGGCTGTTTCACCGTGACTCACGTCTTCTTCCTCACCGTGTTCTATAATTGTCACGCTACCGTTTTTAGATTTTCCGTCTAGTTTATAAGGAAACACGGTTAAAAAGTTCTGGGTTGATGATTCATACTTGAGAGGCAGTGGCATATCTTCTGTTGGAGCGCTCCCGATGAGGGGAACTTACACATTGATCATATTTTTGTCGAAGGAAGCCTGTCTAAATGTGGGGAAGCTGGGCATTAAGAAATTTCCAAGAGGCTATTATGCTTACACCGGGTCCACGTTAGGCAAAGGATCCTCGAGTTTAAGCCTCCGCGTCTCGCGACACCTGCGAAAAGAAAAACGAAAGCTTTGGCATGTAGATTTTCTCTTAACTCATGAAAACGCGACCGTAACCGCTGTCGTAGCTGCTCAGACCAATGAAAAGACGGAATGCAAAATGAATCAGTACATAAAGGGGATGGAAGCAACGATTCCCGTCATGGGCTTCGGCGCTTCCGACTGCAAGGAAGACTGCGGAAGCCACCTACTCTATTTTGGTGAGGAGAACGTTAAACCCAAAATTGCTATGCTTTACGCCGAAAAATTAGGGTCTAACCCTGCTATCGTCGATTTTTCCTAAATTGAGTTGTTTTGAAGGTTTAGCATCCAAAAGTCTCAAATTTATCTTCCTCCTTTGTATAAGAAAGAAAAGGTTGATGGTTGGCGACTCGTTGTCCATCACGATACACCAAGCCACAGTTGACGATCTGGAGGCGCTTTATAAAATCGAAAGGGAATGCTTTACTGTGGAGGCGTTTACGAAGGAACAAATATCCTACCTCTTAGAAACCTCAAACGCCGTAAGCTTGATCGCGCAAATAAACAATGAAATCGCTGGGTTTATCATTGGTTTAATCCATGACTATGGTAAGACAAGGACTGGACACGTTTATACGATAGATGTTGCGGTCAAGTATCGAAGAATGGGGGTTGGGGTAAGACTCCTCGAAGAGTTGGAGCAAATTTTCATCAGAAGAAAAGTTACGGTTTGCTACCTTGAAGTTCGCCTAGGCAATGTAGCCGCACGAGAGCTCTATCGTAAGCACGGTTATACAGAGGTGGAACGAATAAAAAACTACTACTCGAGGGGGACTCATGGAGTTCGACTCGTAAAAAAACTTTCTTAAAGTAAACAATGATGTTGATTTAGTTATAGTTCAAGAATGAAAGCGGGGGCAAGGCCGAGCGCCATCGTGAGATCGTGACCGCTCTGGATTATATGCGAAACTACCAAATCGAGTTCATTTAGCTTCTTCCCATGTCCTCCTCTTTTCGTCGTACTCCCCTCTCGTCATGTGGTAGCGAGCTGGGGCTCCCAAGACAACTGTGCTTGTCGTAACATCTCTCGTGACGACGGAGCCAGCGCCCACCACCGCATTTTGACCTATTCGGACCCCTGCTACGACACAAGCGTTTGCACCGATTATCGCGTTTTTCTCCACGATAACCCCTGTCAATCGCTTACTGTAGGGATACGGGTCGTTGGTGAAGCAAACGTTCGGTGCAATGAAAGCCCCGTCCTCTACGACGGTTAGGTGAGGAAGATAAACGTTGGATTGAACATTCACGTTTTTCCCAATTTTCACTGTTCCGTCCAGTTGCGTTGACGAACCGATGCGCGATTGTTCATCTATGGCGCTTCCTTCTCTAATCAACACGTTGTGACCAGTCTCCACATGGTCACCGATCGTTACTGATTCATAAATCACTGTACCCGAACGAATAACACAGCCTCTACCAACTTGAGCACCCCTGCTGATCCGGTCGTATTCTTTAATATTGAAAGGCTCCGTAAAACCAAACGCTTTGATGGATTTTCCGATAGGATATCCTACGATCACATTTCTTCCCAGAAGAGAGCCCGCGCCTATCACCGTGGGTCCCAAAATAGTGTTCTCGCCCTCCAGATGCCCTTCAACCCGTGCTTTAGGCGAAACAAAACCCATTTTCACAACCTCATACACCTAAAAGACGCATTTATCACAAGAGGTTTGAACTATACAAGTATATATGGATTAAACATTATGAAGGTAACTGTCACGATTATTAGACTCGGGCAAGGGGTTTGTCCATTGACTGAAGAAGGCATTCGCACCCTCTTGGTGATAGGTCTAGACGTGGTTTCATTGGCGGATTCTGCGAGGAGGGCTGGCTACCGGGTCTATGCCGTAGACTACTTCGGGGATCAAGACCTTAGGCGAGTGTGTCGCGAAAGTCGATCAATTGTTACGCAAAGGACTGGGCAAACCTGTGGACGACTGGGGAAAGACTTTGATCCCAAGGTCCTCCTACAGTTGACGAAAGACCTTCTAAAAAGGCATACGATAGACGCTGCACTATTATCCTCTGGTTTAGAGGACTCTCCAGATGTCTTATTTGAACTTAACGATTTGGTTCCCGTACTCGGGAGCCCACTTGACGTTGTTGAGAAGGTTCGTGGCAAGATCGAATTTTTTCAGGAGCTTAGACGTATAGGGATACCCTACCCTGAAACAGCAACCGCTGAGAATTTGGAAGAAGCTAGAAAAAAATCCAAGGACATAGGGTACCCCGTTGTGGTTAAGCCTTCACGCGGCTTCGGGGGCGTGGGCATAAGAAAAGCGCGGAACCCTCAAGAGTTGGAGCAAGCATTCCGAGATGCCTTCCTTCTCGATGAGAAAGTGTTAATTCAAGAGCATATTTCTGGAAAACCAGCAAGCACCTCTATGATCTCATCCACCAAAGAAGCCGTTACCCTAACACTCAATGAACAGCTCTTAGGGGTACGTGGATTAGGTCAAGGAGAGCCATTCGGCTACTGCGGAAACGTGGTCCCGCTCCTAACAGATAAAACCGTTGAAAACAGATGCAAGAGCATAGCGGGAAAAATTGCCCTTCACTTCCGTCTTGCTGGATCCAACGGCATAGACTTAGTGATATCCAAAGAAGGCACACCCTGCGTTATTGAAGTAAACCCGCGATTTCAAGGGACATTAGAATGTGTTGAAAGGGTCCTTGGAATGAACGTCGTGGAGGCACACGTGGAAGCTTGTGCTCAAGGAACTATCCTTATGCTCAAGAAGAAACCTTCAGTTTTTTGTGTTCGATTAATCTTGTTTGCCCAAAAGCGTTCGGTTGCTCCTGACTTAAGTGTCTTTGAGGAAGTTAGGGACATACCCGTGCCAGGGGTTATCGTGGAAGAGGGTGAACCTATCTGCTCGATAGTAATGGAGGGAGCAAATAGAGACTCTTTATTAAGAAGGGCAAGGAGAAAGGCGAACCTGATTCATAAATTACTGAAGCCAATCTACTAACAATAGGCCTGACTTCCTAACGACCTTGATTAGCGGAGGTCCGATTATCGCTGTAAATAGGCTGGATATAGCTACTTTTATGGGGGTTTCAGCGGCTCCGAGAATCCATACCATGCGTAAGGCTTCTATGTTGAGGTCGTAAAAGAGTCGGTAGGTTTGGCATGGTATGAAAACGAAAATTCTGAACAACACATCAGCCTCCAATCCGATAAAAGCACACATAGTAAGAGCATACGGTATTCCTCTTGATTTAGGTTCCCAGGAGCCCTTCATAATCATAATATTTGCTGCAAAAAGTCCGGCGTATGCACAATAAACGTCCCACATCCCCCATATAGGAAGTTGCCAAGCGACAGGTGTAGCGAAGTAGATGGCAAGCAGTACCGTGTAATACGTCAAAGCCGTCTTCCATCTTCTTCTGAACAGTAAACCAGAAACCATGGCTCCTAGGGGCGCTCCGATAGTAAAGAGGAACTCGTAGGGTCCTCTAAAATATATGAAATGCCCGATCATGACCCCGATAAGGCTGGATATAAACCCGGCATATGGTCCGAGCACGATGCCGGTAATGGGCGTAGCCAGGAAAATCCAGCTATACCAAACCCCAGATGAAAGCTCAGGTAAGCCCATTAAAGAATCACAAATCACGTTAAAAGAGGCGAAAACAGCAACGAGGGACACAAACACAGATCGTTTCGTTTTTCTTTCTTCATGGTGCATTTGCGTAAACCTTCAAACGTTGGACTGCCTCTCTTCTAAACAACGCGTGCTCGGCGCTAGCATGAGGTCAAGTACAGGGCCAAGCAGATGTTTGACGATAAACTCTTCATCTACTAGCTTTTCGCCCGGGTTGTTTAAGCCTCTGCAGCAAGGAATAAGCTTAAGTATGAAGGAGCTGGGACCAGTTCTTTCAAAGTCGAAGGGATAAAGCTTGCAGAGGGCTGGCCTAAAGTCGTAAATCAAACATTCGTAGACGCCGCTCTCTGCATCCAACTTGAGGAAAACGCACGATCCATCTTCCCGGTTCTTCATAGTGCCATGTATGATTGGCAGCCCCTTAAACTCGTTGTTGAACGAGGGCTCAAGAAACTCCTCGATTGGATAACCTGCTTGTTTTATTTGTTCCACATCCTTATCGATAAGTTTGGGTCCGCCTAGCTTGCAGCAAAAGGTAGCGCATCGCTTACACCAGAATCGAAGACGATTTTGGTGGAGAGTCAGATTGACGATCTGTTCAGTCTCAGGATTTAAGGCGACTTCTGCGAAGCTACCATCCAAATCCAAGGTACGCATCCCCGCGTGTTTACGTATCTCTACAGCTCAGTGTTTAAGGTTGCGGTCCAGCTTTTCAACATTCTTGACTCAAATTTAAGGAGCGCTAAATAGTAGCAGCGGCAGTTCAAAACCTAACGTATATAAGACTAATTGGGATAGAAATTATTGGGGAAGGCTATGGCGAGGCGTTCAAAGGAAGAGGCTCAGAGGATGATTCGAGCAATCGCTGTTCTTCTTCGCAGTACAACTTGGAAGTGTGGAAGAGTAGAACGTCTCGTCGTGAACTACCTACGAGAAAAGATTCGAAGATGTGGACGTGCACAAACCCCAATAAAAGAGATGCTGCAACACTTTAAACTACGTGGAAAACAAAAAAGCGAGTTTCTCGATGCGATAAAACGATTAGAAAAACGACGCATAATCAAAATCGAGGGAGTCTAGCCAGAAATCATTTGCAAGGAAAACGCTTCTTGTGGAAGACGTGCATCTTGTCTAACTTTAAGCGAAATTTGTGTGAAGGTAGCTCCTTCCAAACTTGAAAATCGCTGTTCATTGCGTATAGTAGTAGCAGAAATAATTATAAGGGCTGTTGAAGTTTTGCTAGGGATGGTTAGAGGAGTTGAGCCCCCCAGCATTACTCAAAGTCGAGCATAGATTGGTGGAGTTAAAAGCTCAGGTGGACGATCTCGGTCTTGTCCGAGAGAAGCTAATCCGCTTGAAGGCTCGACATGTTGGAACGTTTCGACAGACCGACGTCTATTTCGAGGTTCCAGAGGGAAGGCTAAAACTACGGGAGATGGAAGGCTACAACGAAGCAGAACTGGTATACTATGAAAGAGAAAACATCGCTGGGCCGAAAAGAAGCGACGTTTTCATTCTTAAAGTTCCAAAGCCAGATCTTTTTAAAGCGTTGCTTCGAAAAGCTCTCAAAGTCAGGTCGACTGTAGAAAAGACGAGGGAAATTTATCGATACCAAGGAACAAGGATACACTTAGATAGGGTAGAGGGGCTCGGAAGCTTCGTGGAGTTCGAAAAAGAGACAGCTGCTGACCCTGAATCGATGAAAAAGAATGAACAAAAGTTAAAAGCGTTGATGGAAAAACTGGGGATAAGCCCAGAAAGCCTTATGGAGTTTTCCTACGGCGATCTTAGTCGAAGTGTGAAATAATGAAAGTTATGCTTAGACGGTTGGCTGCTCTTCCTTTTCCGAGAGAAAGTCTATAGCTTCGAGAACGCTTTTCGCAAGGCCTAGGAGGTTGAGAAAGACGAGCATTGCTAAAAATCCTCGAAGGTCAACCATGACATGCGCCATTTCCATCTCGGTAGTTATGACGCCGCCATGTAAGGCGTAGACAAAGTACATGATCAAGATCAGGGCCCTAGCAGCGCTAAACGCGTACTTAAGAATGGTTCCAGACGAGAGCTCAATGACCACGGCGAAGAAAACAACGATTGCCACAAACACATCAAAGAGGGGCTCATATCCGGGAGGAAGAGCCTCAAGCGGATATAAAAGCGTTGGCAGGAAGTAAACCAGAAGAAACGTGATAAAGCCCGCTAGTGCTGCCCTCAAAACCCTCGAAGCAACTTTCTTCAGCAACGCCCCCGTCTTTTCTGTTTCAGTCACGACGCATCACCACGGGCCCAAAACTAAACAGGGAAGTATCCAAGTAAACGCGAGCTTCTGTTATCTCTCTCGGGTCACCTCTCACAATCACTTCCACCAAGTCTTTGCAACGAGTATTTGATGGCACGTTCACGCTGGTTACTCCAGAGCCCAAACGTTCATTTTGACCGTTGTAAACCTCGAATAGTATTGTCCCGTTTAGGCTGAAGAAGGAGTGGTTCTCGAAGCTTAAGGGTATGACCACTTTGTAGTGGGTGAGGTTGTAGAGGTTATACGAGATTTCCCCGATGAAAAAGTTGTATAGTGGAGCTCCCCAAGGCATGGTTCCCTCCGTTGACACCTGGATAGGAATGATATGAGCGAATTTTAGCGCTATCAACATACTCATGTTGAAGACGCTGTCGTTAAAAAGCAGGTAACTTAGACCTCTCTCTATCATGTCGTTTACCTTAATTGAGACGTTGTGGCTTTCATCGATGCTACTTCCTTGTGGTATGGACCGCACAAGTGTTGTAGAAGTAGAAATCTCTGCTCCTTTATGGTCCATGACATACGTGGTGATGTTCAACTCTGATATGTCGTAGTAGCCAGTGTTGTTGATGGAGAAAGGCAAAGACATCACTACGACTCCGTTTGAGGAAAGAAACCGAGGCTCACCAAAGCTTACGTTTGGAAACACGTTCATAACAGAGTATAATAAGGTAACTGAAAACACGATGATCATTACCCAAAGTATGTTGGTCGCCCATCCCAGAGCCCTTATCGCCTGTCTCATCTACCTTTCTTTCCTTTCACTGCTGAGAGGGCTTCTCAGAAGGCCTCGCTTCCTCGGTTTTTTCGGCTTTTTTCTCCTCTTTAACTTCCGGTTCAGTCTTTAGCTTGATTTCTGGCTTCGTTTCTGGCTTAACCTCCGGCTTGGTCTCCTTTTTAATTTGGGTAAGAAGGTTTACTCCCCTTATCGTCAGTATCGAGCCTATCCAGCCCATTACGCCAAGGTACATAACTCGAATACATGCCTCAATTAACGGAGTCAACACCTTGCCTAAAGCGCTAACAAGGTCGGGCGCTGCTAAGATTCCTAACTGCTCTTTAAGAAACAAGTAGGCGTTGATGAACGTGAACACCAAAAGAGCCACGCCTATTAAAAGAACAGCATATGCCGAAATTTCCACCTTATCCATCGCAGACCGGACCTCCCAACCGCACAAAAGTTAAAGGAAAATTAAATTAAGGCTTATGTCTTACCAAGCTGAATTCTTCCTCACTATTTACTCCCTCAAAATACCCATCAGAAGAAACTAAACATCTAGTTGTGTGGAAATAGTCTTTCTTGACCTCATAACAAAGTAGTCAAGTCTAAACTTGAGAGATTCTGGCCAAGGCAGAAGACTCACTACCTGCTTGCTCAACATGTTTCTATTCGACCTTTATTTTATAGCCTTTTCTTCCGCGGCACCTTTCCTCAAAAGAAATGGGCATGTACCTTTATATACACTGATACAAAGTTTAGCGCGAAATTTAAAGCTGATAGAGAAGTTCAAATAGAAGAACATGACTCAATGGTTCATTAACGCGCCGAACTGCTGAAGGGTCATGTTGCCTCTTACGAGTTGTTAAGAACGTAGCAGAGCGAGGTTAGGAAATATGAGTTGGAAATCCTTGTTGAAAGCGGACCCGACAGACTGGTTGTTGGAAGATGATAATCCATCTGTGCGATATTTTACTTTGTCCGATATCTTAGAATATTCTGAGAGTAATCCCGAAGTAAAGAAAACAAAAAGAGAAATCATGAAAATCGGAGTGGTACCCAAAATTTTGAGCAAGCAGAAGAAGGAAGGTTATTGGGAGGCTCCTGAGAATTTCTACATTAGAGCTAAATACAGGGGTACTGTGTGGCAACTGATAATTTTGGCGGAGCTCGGTGCAGATGGAAAGGATGAACGCATCAGGAAGACTTGTGAGTTTATTCTTGAAAACTCGCAAGATCGTGGAAGCGGTGGTTTTTCTTATCTCAGAACCGAAACTGGGGGAGGCTGGCATGGCGGAGTGTTACCCTGCTTAACAGGTAACATGGTCTGGAGCTTGGTCAGATTTGGCTATCTGGGTGACCCCCGAGTTCAGCGGGGAATCAGCTGGATCGTCAAATATCAACGATTCGATGATGGAATAAAAGAGGCACCTAAAGGCTGGCCTTATGATAAACGGGAAAAGTGCTGGGGAAAACACACTTGCCATATGGGTGTGGTTAAATCATTGAAGGCACTGGCAGAAATTCCTGTTCACAAAAGATCTGAGGATGTGAAAAACACGATAGAAAAAGGAGTAGAATACATGCTTAATCATCACATTCACAGAAGAAGTCACGACCTAAGTCGTTTGTCTAAGCCCAGCTGGTTACAATTCGGCTTTCCCCTGATGTGGCACACGGATGTGTTAGAAATCTTGGGAATATTGACAAAGCTTGGCTACAAAGACAAACGAATGCAAGAAGCCATAGATCTAGTAATTTCTAAGCAAGACAATCAAGGTAGATGGAAATTAGAAAGTACTTTTAATGGTCGTTTCCAAGTAAATATTGAGCAGAAAGGCAGACCAAGTAAATGGATCACCCTGAACGCTCTAAGGGTCTTGAAGAGATTTTATAGTTAAAATGGCACAGTGGATTTATGAAAAGAACTTTAAAATGAGTTTTGAAGATATATTTGAACCCTCAAACGGAATCTGAACTGACCTATGATTTTTCGGCTTGCCCGCGTAGATGCTTACGAAAAGTTTGGTGATCCAGAACTGATATTGATTTTTAAATAGGCTGAACCTATTATTTGAGCTAGAGCATCAATCGTGCGCATCGAAAGTGTGAAGAGGGAGACTGTTGAGCCGCATAGTTTTTGGGACGGATGGGTGGCGGGGAGTAATCGCCCAAGACTTCACCTTCGACAACGTCAAGGTGGTTGCTCAAGCCTTGGCTGATTATGTTGGATTACATGATTTGGGTCAAAGGGGGTTAATTGTCGGTTACGATACCCGATTCCTATCAGACATGTTTGCCAAAAGCTTCGCTGAGGTGGTGGGCAGCAACGACATCCCGGTTCTTCTAGCCTCTAAGCCGACTCCCACGCCCATGGTCTCCTTTGTCGTAAAAAATCGGAGTGCGGGTGGAGGGGTAGTCATCACTGCTAGTCATAACCCGCCCATGTACAACGGGGTAAAGTTTAAGCCGGAGTACGGAGGTTCAGCCCTCACCCATATCACTAAGGAGATTGAAAGCCTCCTTTATCAGAGTCCCGTGAAACACGATGAAGGGAAGGCGAAAAAATACGTTAATATGGTGGACTTTGAAGCGGAATACTTCCATGGCCTAAAGAAGCTGGTGGACTTACAGCTCATTAAAGACGCTGGTTTCAAAATTGTTACCGATGCCATGCACGGAACCGGAGACAAAATTATGGAAAGGTTATTATCCCATGCAAAATGCGAGGTAAAAACTATTCGCTCCAAACTTGATCCAACGTTTGGTGGAGTGAAACCGGAACCTATCCCTCAAAACCTACAGCCTCTCATAGATAGGGTTGTCAAATGGGGTGCCGACATTGGACTAGCCACCGACGGAGACGCTGACAGATTTGGAGTGATCACCTCTAAGGGGAAGTTTGCCACACCCCATGAACTTCTAGCACTGCTCATTCTACATTTGCACCAAAATCGAGGATGGAGAGGTGGGGTGGTTAAGACAGCATCTGTATGCAACATCGTGACTAGAGTGGCGGAGAAGCTAGGTTTGCCAGTTTGCGACACGCCGGTGGGCTTCAAACACGTGTGCGAACTCATGCTTGAAGAGGACATCTTAATCGGCGGCGAGGAAAGCGGAGGTATAGGCTTCAAAAACCATGTGCCGGAGCGCGATGGAATCCTAGCATCCCTTTTCATCTTAGAAATGATGGCGATGAAAAGAAAAAATCTCGAGGAAATCTTATACGAGCTAAGAGAGGAATTTGGCGAAGTTCATTATGATAGGATCGATCTTTCTTACGACAAGCCCGACCGCATGAACCTAATCCTCCACTTGCAGTCCCATCCACCAAGCCAAGTTGGCAGCCTAAACGTAGAGAAAATCACTACCTATCAAGGGGTTGAAGTCACCAACGGAATCAAATTCCACTTTGACGACAAAAGAAGCTGGCTTCTGATACGAGCATCAGAAACCGAGCCTGTAATTAGAATCTATGCGGAGGCAACCAGCGGCGATATGGCCCATAAATTGTTGAGACACGGCCAGCAGTTGCTGAAGATAGGCGGTTAAGGTTACGAGTTTTCTGATACATTATGGACTTCTTGGAGTTTTTCTATTTTTAATGCGCGAATACAGTTTGATGCCTCTCGAGCAGATTTTGCATGGGCGACCTTCTTTGTTTTCCCCAAGATTAGTCGATCCTTACAATAGGGACATCGTCTCGTTTTCTGATGAGTTTTAGCCAATAGAAATCGTCCGCAACTGTAGCAAACGATCACGACATACATTTAGTAGCCTCCATTGAGGCGAAAAGCTTTTCCTCAATACGCGTCTAATTGTTGTAAGAGGACGTAAATAAATGAGTGACTCCTCCTTCCTCGATCTTACAACCAAGTATTTTAGACAAAAGGGCTATGAAATAGAGAGGGACGTAATCCTAGAAGGTTTTTCTGGGCTTCCGCGAAAGTTTGATCTTTTTATCCGTAAGAGCAACGAACAACGCTTAGTTTGGATCAAGGACTGGAAACGAACCGTCGGCGTTAACATGATCATAAACGTGGACAAAGCGGCTGCAGACGTGGGCTTTCCAAACCCGATAGTAATTTCTGAAAAGTTTAGCGGCCATGCGAAAGCGTACGCCAACCGAAGGGGCGTCACTTTGCTTACGAAGCGTGAGATCGTGCGAAGGCTTGGATAAATTCAAAAGTCCTTTAGGAATTCATGTAGACGTCCTTCCGCCTCTAGTTTCCCCAACCAGTCCACTATTCCGACCCAGCATTTCCTTTTCCCTTCCAGCACTGAAGTTATGTGTTCGACCACCTCCTCAGTAGCTTTTCCACTAATATCGATCTCGCACACTTTATCGACACCAGACACTCTTACCGCTTCCCAAAGACAGACATCTAAGATTTCAGCGGCGAGGTTCTCCCAAAGCTTCTTTCCCTTGAACCCTCGATCCTCCATCGCTCGTTTCAGCTCGTCCGGGTCTCGCCTAAGAACGAAAACTAAGTGGACATCTTTCGCTGACACAACATGAACTGCCAAATGACCGTCGACTATGACGTCATGCTCACAACTCCTTATGATCTTCTGCACCCGCTTTGAAACTCGGTCCGTATCTGCGATTAGGGTTCCCCTTGCCACATCCACGCCACTGATCAACCTTTCCCGCTCAACGAGTTCGGCTAAGTTTACGTGCTCCGCGTTTAGCCTAGAAGCGAGTGAACGAGAGACCGCGGTCTTCCCCAAACCCGGAGTGCCCGTGACCAGAATAACCCGCTTAAACTCCTTCACCCTCTCTAATAAATTTAATCACTTCTATTTATCAAAGTGTTGCTGGTCTGGGAGTTGTAGCACTATAAATCTTCTGGTAGGACCTCGATTCGAACCCGCTAATGTTCCTACGAAAAGCAAAAGAAAAAGCATTTCTAGTCAGAGAAGACAATATACATATCGTAGTGTTTGAATTATAATCTGGGTGTTGATGGAAGATGGTACTCGCCTGTATCCTGGTTTGTTGTCAAGCTGGTAAGTACAAGGATGTTGCAGCGGAGCTGAGGAAGGCTACGGGTGTGAAGAGGGCGTTTGGTGTTCATGGGCGATGGGACGTTGTGGCGGAAATAGAGGTGGCTGACCTTAAGACGCTTAGCGAAACAGTCTTGAAGCTTCATGGGTTGCGGGGAGTCAGGGCTACAGAGACGCTGATCAGCCTCTAGGAGGGTTAGAAAGTGCAGTCCTGTATCTTAATTAGGGTTCTTCCCGGGAAGGGAACTAAGGCTTTAGACGCCGTAAAGAAATTCGTAGAGGTTAAAAGCGCCTACCTCGTGTTCGGAAGATACGACATCGTCGCCTTTGCTGAAGCTCCAACCTTTGAGGCCATCAGCACACTAACAAGTAGGGTAAACGCGATACCAGAGGTTAAAAGCACAGAGACTCTCCTAGAGACAGCCAAATAAACTCAGTCGACGAAATCATCCCCCTATTTTTTTTCTCCGCACGCCACTAGTTCATTTTGTTCAGAAAAATGTTAGACCCTTGACAGAAACGAAAAAGGGGTCCTACAGACTCGGTGAAACCTCAACTCGACCACGATGCCCACATAAGC
>Ga0209314_10000961_pt1 | contig 13056 bp, 14 predicted proteins | sample I19B2metaG_FD_184146 | JGI IMG/M metagenome (GOLD analysis project Ga0209314, IMG submission 184146) | Lake sediment bacterial and archeal communities from Gulf of Boni, Indonesia to study Microbial Dark Matter (Phase II) - ​I19B2 metaG... | ecosystem: Environmental > Aquatic > Freshwater >...
ACGTTGTTTATATCCCTATTGATCTTGATAAAGAAAGGCTCGATAAGAAACTATTCGAAGGTGGCTGCGACAAAAATGTGAAGACCTTGTTCATCTGGGAGGGTGTGACTTACTACCTAACAGCCGAGGCCGTGAACGAGACTTTAGCTTTCGTAGCCAAGAACTCGGGCGATGGGAGCTCTATCATATTCGACTACGCTTTTCAGTCAGTTCTCGATAGGGCCTCTAAGTTGAAGCAGGTGCATAGAGCACTGAGTGCTTATGAACGAATATGTGCGCCCTTTACGTCTGAGCATTTTGTCTTTGGAGTAAGAGAAGGGACTATTGAGGAGTTTCTTTCTAGAAGAGGGTTCTATCAAATAGAAAATGTCACCGGTGAGATTCTTGAGACCGCCTTCAAAGGGATAAGGCAGGGCAGGGAAGTGTCCCGTTTGGGCGGATTGGTTCATGCAAGGGTCAAGCCACCTAGATCACCTCAAAGGGACGGATAAGATGTCCCCCAAATCCCCCCTGAGATTTGCCCTCCACTATCGTCCTACAAAGCCTCAGGTTACCCTCAAACCTTATGCCTCTGTGTAGTGGTCGGCTGTTTGCAGCGTAGGAAGCCTTTTAGCTTGGAAAGCTGAGAGTCACCGAAGGAGAGGCTTAGACAAGATGACCTTGAATTGCCAATTGATTCACTGGACTATACAGCGCACAATATTACGAAAGGTCTTATCTGCTACTTTACAAATTCAGAGGTAGTCTTTCAGTGCCTGAATCAGTGAGAAGACAGTCAGCAGAGTGGCTTCCGCTTCTTGGGGGGTAGACGACCTTTGCGGATGGGCTATCTCATCTCTTCTCTGCTTAAGATATGCCAGAAGCGCTATCTCGTTAGGTCTTTTTCTCTCTGGGTAAGCTTCAGTAAGTTTATCTAACACAAATCCCCAAGGTTTTCTTTCCAGATTTTGGTAGGTTCTCTTTTCATACCACCTGCGCAAAAGGCTTTCAGCCGCTCTTAGGCTCATAAACTCGGCTGCTGTATCGCTACCGACTAGTATACAATTGCATGCTTCTACTAAATCCCCTTGCTCCTGGTTGGTAAGAAGTTTTACCAAGTCCTCCTCCAGAAAACCCGTTAATCCCCTTATTAGTTTTTCGGGAGCAATATTTGTGCTAGGAGCTGTCAGATATAGCTCCTTCATCTTCTCCTCCGCAAGTACTTTCCAAGCAGCTATGTCACTCTGCAACTTGACTCGTTCCGCGCCAGTAATTGGTGGCCTTCTGGACTCAGCTACTCGTTTGGATAATAATTCGTGCCAAGTCTTGGCCTCTTTTCCTATTTTCTCGAACTTGTCAGCAGCCTCGTAGACTTCGAATTTCTTCAATGTGTGAAGAATGTCTTTGATGGATGATGAGGCGGCAACTAGGACACGAAGCTGCTCGAAATGAAAACCCATTCTAAGAAGGTCCAGTGGCAAAAGCACCTTTCTCTCATCCATATCTATCTTCCCCTCCAAAAGCGCTGGCCAGGATTACAGGTAGTCGTAGGTATGCTCATCAGCTTCATACAATAGCAGTTGCTCCCCCACACTTCTTTAGCAGTAGGGTGGGTGAAGCGGAGCAAAACCCACCACCAGACTTAGCTTTGTTAGAGGCGGCGAGCGGATTCGAACCGCTGCATAAGGGTTTTGCAGACCCTCGCCTTAACCACTTGGCAACGCCGCCTTTATCACCCGACTATAATGGTGCCGAGGGCGGGATTTGAACCCACACAGGCTTACGCCCACCACCCCCTCAAGATGGCGTGTCTACCAATTCCACCACCTCGGCTTCTACTTGGAGGCAAACATATTGCAGGTTCCCTGGGCGATTACATCGTGGCCAAAGCACTTCCCTTGAGAGGGGTTATCAGCCGCTGGCTCGAAATACTTACAATTTTGACATTGCCTTCCCACAGATCCCCGTGGTTTGTATTTTACCTCCATTTTGCCCCCTTATTTTGGCAGGGGTGGCAGGACTCGAACCCGCGGCCTGCGGTTTTGGAGACCGCTGCTCTTCCTAACTGAGCTACACCCCTGTTATTGATGTTCTAGATATCAACCTCCAGGTTGACGGCGTGAATATTTTAAGCGAAGTTAGTACGAAAATCAACCATGCGCCTCAGCTGGCTCGTCTTGCAGAGCACTATCTTAGGTTCAATAGCCTTAGCTTGCTGGTGATACGCATGTCTTTTCACACCATACTGGGAACGGAAGGGCCATTTCGCATGGGGATGTGATTGTCGGTTAAGGAGGGGGTAACGTTAGCAAACAGGACTAGATGCACGGTGTCACTTTGAGTGACTCTGAAGCATGGCTAGCCTGACAGTTTTAAGTGTCTTCCGTTATACAAAATAGAGGCTAGATGGGCTAATGAGATGGCAGAGGAGGCAAGAGAACAACTAGGTGACAATACCGCGCTGTAAACTTCGGCATCCGCTTGTAGTATACTTGGGAGGTACGTTTATCTTGGTGGGTCACAGGATATGCCTGCTCAAGCAAACACGGGAAAAACAGAGGCAACAAAACGTAAGGAGGCTAAGCTTGTCAGCCTGTATGAGGAATACTATGACAAGATTGCACGCTACGCTTTCGTACGCATTGGCAATCGGACTGAAGCTGAAGATCTTGCTGGGGAGGTCTTTCTGAAAGCGCTAGAGTCGTTGGAGTCGTATAAAGAGCGCGGCATCCCGATGCAGGCTTGGCTATTCAAGATTGCCCATAATCTGGTGGTAGACCATTGGAGAAAAAGGACGAAGCGCAAAATAGTGCCCATTGATACGGTGCAGATAGAAGCTGGTACGGATCCTGCTGCTTTAGCAGAGAAGAATATCCAGCGGGAGAGGGTTATCAAGGCAATGGAGGAACTTACTCAGGAGCAAAGAGAAGTACTGGGACTACGTTTCTTCGCCGGGTTGACTTCTAAAGAAGCAGGGAACATTTTGCACAAGAGTGATGGGGCGGTACGCGAGATGCAGCGGGCTGCCATAGAAAAGTTACGTAAGCTGCTGGTTATAGAGCATTAGTCTTGAGACGAGATACGAGAATGACCAATAACTTTGATAAAACACTGGATGAGTGCATAGACCGCATTAACCGCGGGGAAAGTCTTGAATCTTGTCTTGCCGATTACCCTGACTATGCCGAGCGGCTTGAGCCATTGCTTCGGGCTATGCTTCAAACGAAGGAGACATGCTCATTTGAGCCTTCAGCCAGTGCTAAGATGGCAGCAAGGCAGCGGGTCAATGCTGCCCTTGGACAGTTGGAACGCAGGCGAGCAGAAAGGCAACCGCTGTTCCCCCGAGTATTCAGCTGGTCAAAAGCGTGGGTTCCTGTAGCTGTGCTACTAATAGCCTTAATAGGTTACTTTGGACTAAGACCGGTGCTGTTCCCTGCGGCGCCTGGTCCTCAGCCTAGCCCAGAAGGCAACTTCGCCTTCCTGATAAGTGATGACGTAAATGCTATTGGGGACTTCCAGCGTCTCGACATCTCTATCTCCAAGATCGGTCTTCATCTGGCGAGTGGGGATGGTCAGTGGATTGAGTTTGACCCAGAGGTGGAAGTAGTAGACTTGACTCTGTTGCCGGGAGATAAGGCCCAGGAAATCTGGCGGGGTGATGTCCCCGAAGGCCAATATACTAAGGTGTTTATTTATGTGTCAAATGTCAACGGGGTTTTAAAAGAGACAGGTAGACCAGTGCAGGTGAAACTCCCGAGTAATAAGAAACTACAAATATCCGAGCCCTTCGAAGTTACTAGCCAGTCGGTAACCAGCTTTGTCTACGACGTAACCGTGGTTGCTGCTGGTAGCCAATACATCCTCAAACCGCAAGCGGGGCAGAGTGGGGCTGATCAAAGCTTCGAGAAGGTCGTTGGCAGAGGCGGAGACTAACGGAGACAAGACCACTCCTGTTTGTGCTCCCACTAGGAAAAGAACGCTCACCATTAGCTTCCAAAGCACGAGACCACGTAGATGCTGACAGTTTCACCTCTTTTTACGTTATACATATAGTGAACAGCTGAGATGCAGCAAAGCTGTTAGATAAAAAGGAGGAGAACGAAGATGAAGAAATGTTTAGTAACGATGACTATCCTGGTGCTGGTGGCAGTACTTGCTGTCGGTTGTGAGGAAGCTCCATCGCCATCACCTGGAGGAATATCCACCGACGGTGAAGTGAACTTCCGGCTATTGATTAGCGACGAGGTCAACGCCATTGAAGATTTTGCATCTCTTAATGTGACTATCACTGGTATAGGTGCGCACCAGGTTGGAGGCGAGGATGGCTGGATTGAGCCTGAGGACTTCGCGGCGGTGGAGGTAGATTTGAAGCCACTGCAAGGGGAAAATGCCACCGAAATCTGGAACGGACATCTGGACGACGGGGAGTACAATAAGGTCTTTATCTATGTGAGCGATGTCGCAGGGATTCTGAACGGTGACGAGGATGGCGAACCAGTGGAAGCAAACGTGAAGCTGCCCAGCGGGAAGCTTCAAATTTCTAAGCCCTTTACTATCAGTAGCGAAGGCCAAGTAATTAACTTTGTCTTCGATATTACGGTTGTGGAAGCTGGGAAAAGTGGCCAGTACATCCTGCAGCCTCAGATTGCCCAGAGCGGGCCGGACCAAGAATTCACTGACGTTACACCGGAGGGGCCTGGAAAGCCCGGTGATGAACTACAGCTCCAACTCGAAGGTGAACTTGGGCTGGGCATGGAAGTTACTCTCATTGTCAGCGATGAGGGATCACCTGTCGAAGGTGCTACAGTAACCGTAAATGGTGAAGGGGTAGGAAGCACCGGCGTTGACGGACGTCTAACTACTGAACTTCCAGATACTCCTGGTGAGGTCAAGATTGAGGCTACTCTGGGGGACAAGAGCGGCGAACTGGAGATCGAGCTAGAAGAACAGGGAGAGTGACCTGAATAGTTTTTGAACTCGTGCCGGTTGAGCGGCACGCTGAGAGACACTGGTCTACTAGAGTGGCAATAAGGATAGAAGCCTTGTCCATCTTGTGGTACCCCTGGGGCGACTCGAACGCCCGACTCGCGGTTTAGGAAACCGCTGCTCTATCCTTCTGAGCTACAGGGGCATGTGGAGATAGGGGGATTCGAACCCCCGACCTCTGCGATGCGAACGCAGCGCTCTCCCGATTGAGCTATATCCCCAAGCTGAACAATCTTCGCTTTTCAGCTAGGTTAATTTTAATGGGCCTGCGCTTTCCCTGTCAAGGAAAGCTAGGAGATTGTTGAAAAACGAATCATCCTGTAGGGACAGACCTTTAGGTCTGTCCAGTGCTCGGACGGGTCTAAAGACCCGTCCCTACATTTTTCAACGCTCTCGCTAGCTAACTTGACAGCAAGGCAGGCAGAATTGTAGAATTCAATTCGGAGAGAGAAGATTTACGCGCTAATTGAAACCGGGGGGAAGCAGTATAAGGTAGCCCCAGGACAGGTGATCCAGGTAGAACGGCTACCAGTAGAACAGGGCAGCCAGGTTGAGCTGAATAAGGTACTTCTGGTTGCTGATGAGGACAAGATACTGGTAGGCAATCCGCTGGTTGAAGGGGCGAAGGTGGTTGCTGAAGCCCTGGGGGAGGAGAGGGGTAAGAAGTTAATTGTATTTAAGTATAAGCCAAAAGTAAGGTATCGTCGGAAGAAGGGGCATAGACAGCTATATACCAAACTGGCTATTAAGGAGATAACTCTAGGCAAAGGGCGTAAGCGCAGGAGTCCTAAATTGGAGGCAAGCTCGAATGGCACATAAAAAAGGAGGTGGCAGCTCACGGTATGGGCGAGATAGCCAAGCTAAGCGGCTGGGGGTGAAGCGATATAGTGGTCAGACGGTGCGAGCTGGGACGATCCTGGTTCGACAGAGGGGCACCCGCATCCACCCGGGTAATAATGTAGGACTAGGTAAGGACTACACCCTCTTTGCCCTTATTGATGGTGTGGTCAAGTTTGAACCCGCTAGCAAGGACAAAAGAAGGGTGAGCGTCTATTCAGTGACTTGAGAAAATGAAAGAGAAAATTCATCCTCCCTATTACGCCGATGCCAAGGTAGTTTGCTCTTGCGGCAACACCTTTACTACCGGCGCTACCAAGAAGCTCCTTAAGGTGGAGGTGTGCAGTAAATGTCATCCTTTCTTCACCGGTGAGCAACGAATAGTCGATACAGCGGGGAGGGTGGAGCGGTTCAAGAGGCGATACAAGGTCAAAGAATAGACTCTTGCCACACCAGCACAATGTAGTGCCCTGACAAGTCGGGGCTTTATTTGATTCCTTATTTAATCTGAGCTTTTGGCGGGTCTAAAGACCCGCACTGCATTTTATAGGGGGTAATTTGCCAAGAAATTTCCATTATGGGGGGCAGGCAGTTATCGAAGGGGTGATGATGCGAGGACAGAGGAGCCTGGCAATGGCGGTGCGTCGCTCTAGTGGGGAATTGAGGCTCATTACCAAGCCTCTGGCAGCCACCTATACTGGAGGGGTGAGGAGGATTCCCTTGCTACGAGGAGTGGTTATCCTCATAGAGACCCTGGTTTTGGGCATACAGGCCCTGTTCCAATCCGCCAATATATCCTTGGAAGAGGAGGAAGAGGAAATTTCAGCCCCTATATTATGGGGCGTACTCATCATCTCTTTTGGCTTTGCTATCGCCCTTTTCTTCGTAGGTCCGCTGCTCTTTACTCATCACCTCGTCGATCCCTATCTCAGTTCATCCCTGGTCAGCAATATAGTAGAAGGCGTTATCCGCATTGCTATCTTTTTTCTCTACCTGGGGGCAATAAATCTAATACCCGAGGTAAGGAAAATCTTTGCCTACCACGGGGCGGAGCATAAGGTAGTCAACGCTTACGAAGACAAAGCCCCTCTCGAGCTAGACACAGTGAGGAAATACTCTACCGCTCATGTTCGCTGCGGAACAAGCTTTCTCTTTGCAGTATTGATTATTGCTATCCTTGTTTTTGCCCTCTTAGGTCATCAGGCAATGTGGCTGCGCATCCTGTCCCGCATTGTGCTTATCCCTGTCATCGCTGCCATTGGCTATGAGGTTACCCAATTGAGTGCTAACTATGCTGGTAATCGCTTTATGCGTGCTCTTGTTGTCCCTGGGCTGGCACTACAGGCAATGACTACTCGTCAACCTAACGATGCCCAGCTAGAAACAGCCCTCTCTGCCCTAAGAGGGGTTATCGAAGCAGACGAACTCCGAGAGAACGGTTAATTTGCCGTTTCCGGCGTTAGTGGTTGGAAAAAGCAGGTCCTATTTCCAGTGTGGCAAACAGGACCACTAGGCTTCACCTTAAGCAGTAAGGTGTCTTCATCGCAATCCTTCCATATTGCGTGCAGGGTGAGATAGGCACCGGAGGTTGCCCCCTTATGCCATAACTCTTGTCGACTGCGGCTGTAAAACCATACCTGTCCTGTTTCTAAAGTTTTGCGCAATGATTCCTCATTCATGTAGGCCAGCATCAGCACCTCACCGGTATCAACATCCTGGGCTACAGCGGGGATAAGTCCCTTCTCATCAAACTTTAGCATTCTCTGATATCTCCTTTATAGCTGCTAGCGCCTCCTCCAATCTCACATCTCCGGTATAAAGGGCTCTACCTATAATAGCGCCCTCCACACCAAGCTGGAAGAGCCTTTTAAGGTGGCTTACTGATGTCACACCACCTGAGGCGATAATAGGGAGTTCTGTCTTGCTGATTAGCTCAGCGATAGCTTCAAAGTTAGGTTGAGTGAGAGTGCCATCTCGGAGGATGTCAGTATAAATAAAACGCCCTACCCCAAGCGCTGCCATCTGCTGGACTAGCTCGAAAGCGGTGATGTCGGTCTTCTTCTGCCATCCACGAGTGGCAACGTAGCCCTCCCGAGCATCTATGCCAATGATAATGGCTTCGCCGAAGCGGTGGCAAGCCTTTCTCACCAAACCTGGATTTTCCACTGCTGCTGTGCCAAGAACAACCCTCATCACCCCTCCCTCTAGCAATTGCTCTATTGTCGCTAGTTGGCGGATACCGCCCCCCACTTGAATAGGAATTTTGACCCTCTTCACTATTTTAGTGATGAGAGATAAGTGACAGAGTTCACCTCTGGCGGCACCATCGAGGTCAACAAGGTGCAGCCTTTGTGCCCCTAAGGACTGCCATTGCAGGGCAACACTTACAGGCTCGTCTGAAAAAACTGTTTCCTGGCTATAGTCGCCTTGGTATAGGCGAACGCACTTACCCCCTTTGAGGTCAATAGCAGGGATTACCTTCATATTTTACTCTGAAGTATTAACGCTCAATCTCCTGTCCTAGAAGAAAAGCAGCCACCTCCTCCAGCTCTTGTTGTGCCGGTGAAGGCAGTGTTGTCATCCTAAGTTCCTGGAGAGCTTGAAGATACTTTTGCTTTATCAATCCCTCCACATAGCTTCGGGCACCCAAACTATCAAGGATGTGGAGCGTCTGAGTAATATCCTCAGCCGAAATTCTCGCTTTACCATAAATGCTGAGCAGCTTTTTCTTCTCTTCACCCTCCGCCTTTTGGAAAGCGTATATTATGGGCAGGGTTTTCTTTTTATATCTAATATCCGTATAAAGGGGTTTACCCATAATCTCCTCTTCACCCCAGATGCCCTGCACATCATCATACATCTGGAAAGCTAGCCCTAAAGTCCTACCAAAAGAGCGAAGCTGGGAAACCACTTTCTGGTCGTCTGTGCCCAGGAGAGCACCAAGACGCAGGGCACATTCAAAAAGCGGCACCGTCTTCCTACTGATTGTCTCCTGATAATTATCTGTGCTGACATTGAAGCGATTCTCACAGTCAATATCCATATACTGCCCCTCGCAGACTTTTAGGCTGGCTTGATTCAACAAGCATGAAGCGAGCATTATCTTTCCCTGGGGTACACCGTGCCGTCTGAGCCGAAGCAAGGCAAGTGGTGCCAGAGCATACATGGCATCGCCAGCGTTTATTCCCTGTGCCTCTCCCCATAATTTCCATACAGCGGGGCGATTTCGCCGCTTCCAGCTTTTGTCTTGTATATCATCATGGATAAGGGAGAAATTGTGTATCAGCTCAATGGCGGCTGCTGCTGGAAGTGCAGAATGCCAGTCACCCCCCACCGCCTCGCAGGCAAGAAGGCAAAGGGTAGGACGAACCCGCTTGCCACCCCGGTTTTCTTGAGGGAGACCCTGCTCATCTACCCATCCCAGGTGGTAACGGAGCATAGCATAGAGGGGTAGGGTTCTTTCACCGACAACCGACTTGAGCTCAGCCTCAATTTCAGCCTGATAGCGATAGAAGGAACTTGGTAAAGACATCTACTTTTTGGTAATAAGGAAGCTGAAGATCAGAAACATTTCTCTATAAAGGAGGAGGCTGTTCAGTTTTGATTTCCCGTCCAGCTTGGGGCATTTTGCAGAGTATTCCTCATTAGATTTTCATAGTGCTCCGATTTATCGGAGCCTTTGAACGCTCTAAAGACCTGTACTAGATTTCTAAACACCTCGAAGAGTCTATTCGACTTCAAGAAGAGGAGCTGGTTATTAAGCTATGTTTCTTAAAAGGACTGGAAAGCTCAGGGAAAGAATTCAAAACTTGCCGGGCTATCCCCGGGGCGTCGAGGTCGTAGGTGGAACGAAGCAGTGATTGGGGACCGTGCTCTACAAATACCTCAGGGATGCCAAGGCATTTCACCTGAACATCGTGAAAGTCGGAGTCTTGCAATAGCTGCAGCACAGCGCTGCCAAATCCACCGGCAAGGGTGTTCTCCTCTACGGTAAGCAGCCGCTTGACTCTTTTAGCACTATCTAAAATAAGCTCGGAGTCCATCGGTTTAGCAAAGCGGGCATTAATCACCATACAATCCACCCCTGCCTTTTTCAGTTCCTGAGCTGCTACCAGCGAAGGATACACCATAGCGCCGAGAGCGACGATGGCCACATCCTTTCCATCTCGGAGTAGCTCTCCTTTGCCGATAGGGAGCTCCTGTAGTACCCCGTCTAATGCTGCCCCAGGACCTGAGCCCTTGGGGTAGCGTATGGCCATAGGGCGATTCGCTTTTACGGCAGTATAGACTAAATGCTGCAGCTCATTTTCATCCTTGGGAGCAGAAACCACCAGATTGGGGATGCAGCCAAGATAGGAAAGGTCGAGGCTACCTTGATGGGTCTTGCCATCATCACCTACAATCCCACTGCGGTCGATAACAAAAACAATGGGTAAGCTCTGCAGACAAACATCGTGAACTATTTGGTCGAAGGCACGCTGCAAAAAGGTAGAATAGATAGCCACAATAGGGATGAAGCCCTGAGTAGCTAAACCGGCAGCAAAGGTAACTGCATGCTGTTCACAGATACCTACGTCAAAGACGCGGTCAGGGAATTCCTTGGCTACCCCGGCTAGCCCAGTACCTTCAAGCATAGCAGCGGTGATAACCACTACCTTAGGATTCTCTCGAGCAATGTGTGATACAGTTTGCCCCAAGATTTCACTATAGGTGGGTTTATCGCTCATGCTAGCTGATACCCCATGGAAACCAGTAGCATCTTTCTCTGCCGGGTGGTACCCCTTGCCCTTGGTAGTGACAACATGGATGAAGATAGGTCCATTTTGGTAGCTTTGTGCCTGGTAGAAAGCTGTCTCCAGGTCAGCAATATTGTGTCCATCAACAGGTCCCAGGTAGGTAAACCCCAACTCCTCCCAGGTTATCCTCGGCAGAAGCAAGCCCTTCAAGCCCATCTTGATTCGCTTGCCTACCTGTCTGCCTAAAGGGAGCCTGGTGATGAGCCTTCCCATTCCCCTCCTTGCCCGGAGTAAGCGGGCACTAAGGCGCAACCTGGTGAGCACCTTAGACAAGGCACCAACACTGGGAGAGATTGCCATGCCATTATCATTTAACACTACGATAAACCTGGTACCTAATTGTCCTGCCTGATTTAAACCCTCTAGCGCCATCCCCCCGGTTAAGGCACCATCCCCAATAACTGCCACTACTTGATAGTCTTCCCCAGCTAGGTCACGAGCGGTAGCCATACCCAAGGCAGCCGAAATTGAGGTGCTGGCATGTCCTGTCCCGAAGGCATCATGAGGGCTCTCTTCTGGGTCGGGAAATCCTGATAGACCCTCATACTGGCGAAGGGTAGAAAAGCGCTCCCTGCGCCCGGTCAATAGCTTGTGGACATAGGATTGATGCCCCACATCCCAGATAATCTTATCTTTAGGACTGTTGAAAACACGGTGCAAAGCGATAGTGAGTTCTACTACACCTAGATTAGAGGCGAGGTGTCCCCCATTAGCTGACACGAGACTTACTAGCTCTTCTCTTATCTCGGCAGCAAGCCTTTCTAACTGACTGGAAGACAAGCCCTTTAGGTCAGCTGGTTCACTAATCCTATCTAAAATCCTCACATCCTCACCTTTTGGCCCTTCTATGGGAGTATCTCATATTAACAATGCATGCCTGGGTTGTCAATTGACTTCCAGAGCCTCTATTTTCTCCAGGCGTTGAGCGTGTCTTCCCCCTTCAAACTCGGTGTTGAGGAAGGTTTGTACAATCTCTTTGACCGAATCTTCCCCAACCACATCTGCCCCTAGGCAAAGGATGTTAGCATTGTTATGTTGCCGAGCACGGCGAGCCGTAAAAGGGTTGTGGCATACTGCTGCCCTTATTCCTTTGACCTTGTTTGCTGTTATACTCATGCCGATGCCGGTGCTACATATCAAAATACCACAGCCAAATTCCCCTCTAGCTACTGCCTCCGCCACCTCTTGGGCAATGTCAGGGTAATCTACCGGGGTGGTATCATAGCCACCAAAATCTTCGTAGCTATGCTCTGTCTTAGTGATAAGGCTGACAATCGCCTGCTTAAGATTTAACCCTCTATGGTCACAGCCTAAGGCAATACGCATTCCTCCCCCTTGCGGCACTAGTATATCCTTACCAGCTCCTTAATTCAAATCCTTGAGAGGGTGTTTAAAAATGTCATTCTGAGGAGTCCAAATCAATTTGGACGACGAAGAATCTCAGAGATTCTTCCCCCGATGAATCGGGGTCAGAATGACAATTTGATGTTGTTAAACAGTCTCATCCTTGACAAGGATGATTCATAAAGATAAACTTTGCTTGATTAAGACCGCTGATTGAAGATCTCAAATGGGTTATTAGATTGGTAAGGAAGGGCTCCTGTCTAGAAACGAGGTCTTTGGTCTGATTAGGCCATAGTTGGCCCCGTGGTGTAGCGGACTAACATGCCACCCTGTCACGGTGGAGATCAGGGGTTCAAATCCCCTCGGGGTCGCTTCCAATACCTCTAGCGTGACAGTCAAAGTTCAATTTGAAGAAAGGTTCAAACTCCGGTCGTGGCTTAATGGCTACGACCTTGTTGTTTTCTAGCCATAGGTGTTCCGATTGTGCCTTAGCTGGCCTGTTGCGCTGTCCTTGGTTTGCTTCTCTCCAACCCTGACTATGCTAAGTGGTTGCGCGAAAACGGTAGGGGGCATGGTAAGGATGGATTTTCTTATCACCAGGTATCTGAAAGAATATCTGCTGCTTCCCCTCTTGCTCTACCACCCTGAAGATATAATCTACCTTTAGAGACCTTGAGGCTTTATCTCTTAGTATATTGGGGTGCCTTACGGGCACGCTTAAGTCCGTATTTCTTACGCTCCTTTACCCTGGCATCCCTGGTGAGTAGTCCATATTGACGTAACAAGGGTTTCAATCCTTCATCAGCCTTTATTAGAGCACGAGCAATGCCATGTCGAAGGGCTCCAGCTTGTCCTGAAATTCCTCCCCCTTCTACCTTTGCCACCGTATTGAATCTATCTAAAGTGTCAGTAACTCGCAATGGCTCGACTATTACCGCTTGAAGAGCAAGCTGAGGGAACAGTTCCTCTAAAGGTTTTCCGTTGATGATAATAGTGCCACTGCCAGGTAGCAGCCTTACCCTGGCGATAGCAGTCTTCCTTTTCCCTGTTCCGTAGAAATAGGCTTGATCAGTCATTTTGCCCTCCCTTGGGCTTCTATTTGGGCTTAATGTGG
>Ga0209314_10000962_pt1 | contig 13051 bp, 12 predicted proteins | sample I19B2metaG_FD_184146 | JGI IMG/M metagenome (GOLD analysis project Ga0209314, IMG submission 184146) | Lake sediment bacterial and archeal communities from Gulf of Boni, Indonesia to study Microbial Dark Matter (Phase II) - ​I19B2 metaG... | ecosystem: Environmental > Aquatic > Freshwater >...
GGGGTTTTCAAGGGCCAAGTCTTTCCTGTAAATCCTACCGCGACCGAGATTCTTGGGGTGAGATGCTACGACTCGATAGTCAATATTCCTTCTGACGTAGAGGCTATAGTCGTTGCCGTAAAGGCGGAGCTGGTTCCAAACGTTCTCGAAGATGCATCTCGGAAGGGAGTATTGGTTGCAACCATAATCAGCGGTGGATTCAGCGAGGTTGGAAACCTAGAACTCGAGGATGAGGTGAAGCGGATAGCTAGGAGAGCTGCGATCAGGGTGATCGGGCCGAATGGTGTCGGCGTTTATGATGCGTACACAGGTGTGGACACGATCTTTCTTCCTGAAACGAAGACGATAAAGGAGGGAATTGAAGTCGTCGCCACGCCGAGACCTATGGCTGGGAGCATCTCCTTCGTCACGCAGAGCGGCGCGTTCGGTGTCACTTTCTTGGACTATATGGCTGGGCGAGAGATGGGTGTAAGCAAGTTCGTTGGGTACGGGAATAAGATAGACATCGGCGAGATTGAGATGCTTGAGTACCTAGCTGAAGATGAACGGACGAAGGTTGTGCTTCTATACACGGAAGGGATTCAGGAAGGTCGCAGTTTCATCTCGACCGCGAGCCGAGTTGCTGAGAATAAACCTGTAGTTGTTCTGAAGGTTGGACGAACGAAAAGCGGCGCGAGAGCCGTGGCCTCTCATACCGGAGCATTAAGCGGAGATGATAAGATATACGAGTCCGTTTTCAAGCAGGCTGGCGTTATTAGAGCTATGGACACTGAAGAGTTCGCTGACATCGGTAATGCTTTAGCATATCAGCCCCCGCCGAGTGGCGATAGAATCGCTGTGCTCACCGACGGTGGTGGAGTAGCGGTTATGGCGGTTGATGTTCTTGAGTTGCTTGGGATAACCATCAAGAGGCTATCTGATGAAACCTTGAAGAGATTTGATGAGTTGAAAGCTCGAGGCGAGATCCCTTCCTTCGCACCTTGCTTCAACCCGGTCGATTTAACCGGTTCGGTTACAGGAGAGATGTATGAGAAAGCTTTGAAAATTCTCTTTGAAGATAGAGAGGTCGACGGTGTGATCGTTCTGGCTTTACACCACGTTCCGACCTTGCAGGAGGATTTTGTGGATGACATTGTCAGAGTCTCTAAGCAGTATTTTAAGCCTGTAGTGGCTTGCGATGTTGGGGAGGCTGAGATGGCGAGGCGCGTAAGGTTCAGATTTGAGAAGTCTAGGATACCTGCCTATCCAACCCCTGAGAGAGCCTCCAAGGCTATGTATGGACTGATCCAATATGGAAAATTCTTGAGGAGAAGAGGGGTATACGAACGGTATCTGAGTAGACTTCGCTCTGAAAAGCCTCAAATCTGAAAACCGGACAACGTCTATTGCGGGTGCGAACAGATTGGCTGGAGCCCCGAGAAAAGAAGATTTCCGTGTATCAGGGGGAGAACTCGTTGAGAAGGTCAAGGAGATCGTGCACGAAGGGAATATCCGAAGAATAATAGTGAAGCATGACGACAAGACAGTGGTCGAAATACCTCTGACCGTTGGAGTGATAGGCGCACTCATAGCGCCTCAAATAGCCGCCCTAGGAGTCATAGGAGCTCTGTTGACCAAATGCACGATAATAGTAGAGAAAGAGGAGGAAAAATAATTCCCACACTTTGAAATCAACCTTCAAGACCCCCCACCCTCTGTTTTATGTAAAATCTTAATACGGGTGTAATACCTCGAGCATTTTTCACCCCCTCCTAGTAGAGCCATTAGCCATCCATCGGCCTAGGATCTTCTGACGAGAGTATTTTGAACAGGTGGTAGAAAGGTGAATCGACATTCCTCCCAAAAACCCTAAAGCCAAGAAGCAAAACTCCTTACGGTTAAAACACTTGAAAACTGCCAAAAGAGGCATTTAATGCTAGTACAGTAGATCGGATTGGACCCCGCGAGTTCCACGGTTGTTCGCTGATTTATATTAATGTTCGTTATTAGCGAACGAAACAGAACTTACATTTCTTAGGAAGGTACTCACCCTTAGGTAGACATCGGAGTTAGTATTTGTTCCAATAAATCGTGAAACAGCAAAAATACCGTATGAATCTATTGATTTGAAAGCTTGATTTATTCTGCTCATGCTAAATTGGATAACGCCTCTCTCTTTGGCTGTTAGTCTTGCTTTTTTGACACAATTTACATAATTCTCTGAGGCGTCTTCAGGATTGCCACCAGAGAATCCACTTATGGCGTAGATGTCATAACTGTCCTTATCAATTAGGCGAGGGAGCGCCAAACCCTTCATGGTTAGGGCTCCAACGATATCTGCTATGTTAATTGCTGTTACGATTTTGCCGTTGTTTGGCAATGTTCCCTCTATTTCCGCTTCGTAATAAAACTTGAAAACGATGCTGGATCCTTCAATCAAACACGCTGTCAAATCTTCTTGAACCTTTATGAGTGGAAACGCCTCCTTTGCAGCCTTAGGCTCTGTTAGAAAATCGACGCCTATACGATATTCTTTCTTGTCAAGAGGTGAAACAACTTCTTTCTCGAACCTGAAGGGATTAGGCGTTTCTTGATAACCTAGCCTTTCCACAGTTTTTCTAATACTTTCGTACTTCACCATTATTGAGGGCCTGAGCACTAGGTCTATATCTTTTGAGCCGCAATGGTTAAAATAGTTTTTAGTAAGGAAGTATGGCGCCCATCCTCCGGCCAAGACGAGGTCGCCTCTATAAGTGTTAAGAGCGGAACATAGCTCAACGAGTGCAGATCGAGAAGCTTCTGTGAGATTTCTGTCGTACATCTTAACTACCAACCAAGGCTTTTCCCCATTTCTCAACTATTCGCTTGTATAAGTGATCCGCAGCTTCCAAGCCCCTAGCGGGGTAGTTGTATAAATCGACGAAAAGCTGGACACTGGAAACTACATTAACTACACTTACCACCTGATCTGAAGTCCTGATGTTAGCCCTTTGTTGGCCATAGAAAACTCCATCGTCGTAGGGAATTACAAACTTGACGTTGCCTCCTCTTGGGATTGGCTGAAGATTAAGGGCTTTAGCAATTGCTGTCGCATCTTCTTTGCTGTGAATATACATGTGGACGTCAACTGGTCTGACATGGGGAGCAATGAGGAACGCTCCTGCCAAAGCGGTCATTGCATATGAGGTATTATCGACGGCAGATAGCTGATTGATGAACTGATCGATTTCACGTTCGAAAGTATAGTATTCGAGAAAAGTATTCACTTTATCATATTGATGATAAGCAGCCCATCTTCTAAGCAGAACAGTGGGATTAACCATTTTAATCTTATAGGTCTCTGTACGAGCCACATATCCGAACTCTATAAGCGTAGAAACAACTGCATGAGCGTAGCCCACAGAAATTCTTACTTCTTCTGCTAAACCTCTAATCGTCCAATTACGCTGCGGATCAGTGAGCAAAGCCCTCAGAACCCGCGTTGCTTTCGGCTCAAAAATATTGCTTACTTTTCTCATACCAGAATTGGTGTTCGCTAAAATATATAAAGGTTCGCTGTAAGCGAACATGACTTCGATAACGACAACCGATTGAGATGCGTTAACTATTCCTCGATTTGTACATGCTCTATGCGATCAAGAAGGCTACGGACGCTTGAATGAAGGCTTTTGAAGACTTACGCTGAAACGCATCAACTCTGGTTCGTCTGTTATCTGAGTCCTCGTCGAACAACGCGAGAAAGACGATCCGCGCTATATCGGAGCGCAATAGTCAATTAAATGCCTAAGATACCCCAGGTTTCACTCACATTTGCAATCGTTATTAGTGACTATCGTCATCGGCGTGAAAGTATTCTTCTCGAGGTATGGCAAAAAGGTTCCGCTATGTGAGCGGCGTAAGTCAAAGGAATATATCTTCACAAGAATTTGGAGGTTTGAGGTTTCCTTCAAGACATTCATTACCTTGGCGCGTGCGGAAATCCCAATTTGAACATATTGTATACGAGCAACCCGACGTAGCCTAGGGCGGTAAAGACTGTGAACCATTCCATGAGCGGGGTATTGCTGACGGCAATAAAGGCCACGTTGATCGCGGCCACTGTGAATCCGTAACAACCGATCGGTCTTATGAAGTCGGGATGGGTTATAAGCGAAGTGTTTGCCAAGACCAAGACTACAAGGTTCAAGACGAAAAACACACTGGACCAGAAAAGATGCTCCGCTGGATAATCCTCTGAAAAGACGCCGATCATTATCAGGGCGAAGGCCGAAAAGAATCCGACCACCTGGGTGAAGACTAAGAGGCTCCTTCTCCACCGTTCACCCCTATACCATTTGTAAAAGCCTGCAAAGAATGGGAACAGCGCGAGTCCCGTGAGGATGCAACCTGTATTATAGAAGATCGCACCCTTAGGGTTAAAAGTCGAGTTTCCTAGGTCGCTCAGCCAATTGTTGACAGGAGTGTACGCGCTGGGAAACAAGGCGAGCGATGTGAAGGTAAAGAAACAGTAGAACACTATAACGGCGATGCCTGCGGTGCAACTTATCGGCCATTTCAATAGGTTCCATTCCACTATTCATTTCTCCTGTACGAATTATGATTCACCAATGAACTTATATTTAGACAAGCCCGTCCGGAGAATCTGATAGCGAGCTGAGGATAAATTCTTTCGCGAGTATCCTATCTATTCTTGAAGCGACATTTTTAGGAATTTTGAAAACACTATGGGAGCGCTTCATAGCAAGGCTTTAAGGCTCAAATCTTAGAATAAGCGTCCAAGAAAAAGGGAGCTAGAAGGGCGAGCTTGTGCCTGCCGCATTACTTATGAAAAATGATCTGAAATCATGGATCAGTAGCTTGGCAGATGCGTACAGGATCTATGGTCCGAAACCTAGAGGAAACAATTTCGCCTTCGAGAGAATTCATTCCCCAGACGAAATAGTTCTTGACTATTCTACAACTATACTACCGCTCAAGAAATTCCTCGGACCACCTTCTGAAGCAATACTCCGATTCGAAGAGAGCAGTTTCCAGCCCCTACCTGCACACGAAGACGCTCAGAAGACGCTACTATTCGGAGTTCACAGTTGCGACGCCAGCTCATTCGCGGTCCTAGACAAGGTCTTCATCAATGAGTATAAGGACGATAGATACGCGAAGCGAAGAGAGAATATCCTGACCGTAGTTATCGCTTGCAGCGAACCTGGAGAGACTTGTTTCTGCTCATCGATGGGTACGGGCCCATCTTTGGAACAGGGCTACGACGTACTGCTGACTGATCTTGATGATCGTTACTTGGTTGAGTCGGGAAGCCCTAAAGGAGATGCGCTCATACAGATGATTCCTAAAGCAAAAACGCCAAGGCCGGAGGATTTTGAACAGAAAAAGAGTTCGATAGAGAATGCCCTTAAGAAGTTCAAGAGAAAGGTCAATACGGATAGGCTTCCGGAACTCTTCCTTAAGAATCTGGATCATCCTATGTGGACTCACATAAGAGACATCGATCTGGCATGCGGACAATGCGTACTTGTATGCCCCACATGCTACTGCTCCGATATCCGCGATACGAGTGAGTTAACCTCCTCTACCGGTGAGAGAGTTAGAGAGTGGGATTGCTGTGTCCTCTTGGAGTTCGCAGAAGTTGCTATGGGAGGAAACTTTCGAAGAGATCGGGGAGCTAGGATCAGGCAGTTCATGGGCCATAATCTGAGCTACTGCATCGAACAATTTGGGCGGTTCAAGTGTGTAGGATGTGGAAGATGCATACAAGCCTGCCCTGTTCACATCGATATTACGGAAGTCGCTAGTAAGGTCAGAGGCGGCTGAGATGAGAGATCCGTACCTACCTGAGAAAGCGGCCATAGAGAAGATTAGGAGAGAAACTGTCGACACGAAGACGTACACAGTTCGCTTGCTAAATGAGCAGAGGAGAGCGGAGTTTTCAGTAGAGCCTGGGCAGTTCATAATGGTCTCATTGTTAGGGATAGGTGAGGCGCCTTTCTCGCTAAGTTCAAGCCCTAACTCTGACGGAGCTTTCGATACGACGATTAGAGCTGTTGGCAATATTACGAGTACGTTAGACAGGCTCGAGGTCGGAGCCGCCATAGGAGTGAGGGGGCCTTACGGCCGCGGCTGGCCTATTGAATCGGCTCGAGGAAAAGACGTCCTTATTATCGCAGGAGGCATCGGGCTCCCTCCACTTCGCCCTGTGATAACCAAGATCGCTGAGGAGAGAAGAGACTACGGCAGGCTTGAGATACTCTACGGCGCTCGAACGCCCGACCAGATGATATTCCCTTATGAGTATGACGATTGGAGAAAGATTAAGGAAACAAGGTTAGAGCTTACAGTCGACTCAGTGCCTCCGAGTACTGCTTGGCAACATAAGGTAGGAGTCGTGACGACGCTATTCAGTGAGATGGAAACCTCCCCTGAGAACTCACTCGTCATGACATGCGGCCCTGAGATAATGATGAGGTTCGTTGTAAGAGGCCTCCTAGCGAAAAAGTTCTCTCCAGACCAAATCTATGTTTCACTTGAGAGAAGAATGAAATGCGGAATCGCTCAATGTGGTCACTGCCAAATAGGTCCGAAGTACGTCTGCAAGGACGGTCCTATATTCAGGTTGTCTGAGATACAAGGTCTCCCCGACCTAGCCTTATGAGGAGGATTTCACGTTTGAGCAAGAAACCGACAGTCGCTGTTTGGAAGTTCACCGGATGCGCTGGATGCCAAATGGAAATTCTACGTCTTGAGAATGAGCTCCCAAGCATCCTCGAAGTCGTTGACATAGCCTACTTTATGATGGCGAAGCGTCGATATTCAAGCGGCCCCTATGACGCAAGCTTCGTCGAGGGTTCAGTTTCAACTCCAAGAGAGATAGAGGAGATCAAGAAGGTTAGATCGAGCTCGAAAATCCTCGTCGCTCTAGGTGATTGCGCTGTATACGGCTGCGTCCCTTCGATTAAGAACTGGTTTCCAGAGAGATCCGTGGAAGAGCGTGTATACGAGAACCCATCGCTAATCCGTTCGACGAAGGTCCATGGGATTGATGAATACGTCCCAGTAGACCTCTATGTAGGAGGATGCCCACCGCATAGAGGAATGTTCATGGAAACGGTTAGGGCGCTCCTAATGAATATTCGACCAGACTTGAGGAGACACGCAGTCTGCATGGAATGCAAGTTTAGGGAGAACGAATGCCTTTTGACCAGCAGAAAGCGACCTTGCATGGGGCCCGTCACTCTGGCCGGATGCGGAGCTATCTGTCCCTCTTTCAATAGAGATTGCGAAGGCTGCTATGGACCTATGAGCGACGCTAACGCAACAAGCCTCGCGGAGGAGTTCAAGGCTATCGGACTCTCGAGCGATGAGATCCTTAGAAAGTTCAGAAAATATGCGGGGACCTCTCCAAAATATGCTAAAGAGGCGGAAACAAGATGAGGCAGGATACTTCCATATGCGTCGACTACGTCGCGAGAGTGGAGGGGCAAGGCGCACTCGACATAAAAGTGTCGGGCGGCAAAGTTGAGTACGCCAAATTCAGTATTTTTGAGCCTCCAAGATTCTTTGAAGCATTCTTGGTTGGCAGAAGGTGCGATGAAGTTCATGAGTTAACATCCAGAATCTGCGGCATCTGCCCTGTTGCACATCAAATAACCGCTCTAAGAGCTGTAGAGAATGCTCTTGGCATAAAGGTCAGCCAGCAGACGAGAGATTTGAGAAAACTTTTCGCTCTCAGTGCACATATATCCAGTCACGTCCTCAACCTATACTTCCTAGCTGCTCCAGACTACTTCGGGTATGAGAGCATTATACCGATAGCGCGCCATAACCCAGACCTCTTCAAAAGAGCTCTAGCCCTGAAAAAGGTAGGAAACGATCTCACGGAACTGATCGGGGGAAGGTCTGTGCATCCCATATCAGCGGTGGTAGGAGGGTTCACAGCGCTTCCTGATAGAGATGGTCTGAGAGCGATTAGAGCTCGACTGATTACATCAAAAGAATATGCGTTAAAAGACGTTGAACTCTTCAGCAACCTAAAGATCCCTTCATTCGAGAGAAGATGCGAACATGTAGCTCTCCGTAGCGATAGCGAATACGCCATAAACGACGGAAGACTAGTCTCAACCGATGGCCTTAACATAGCGGAAAGCGAGTATAGAGAATACATCGGAGAGAAGCAGGTTCCCCACTCGACCGCCAAACATTCTCATGTGAAGAACAGAAGTTCAATAATGGTCGGTCCTCTACCGCGAGTTAACCTTAACTTCGACAAGCTCTCTCCAGACACTCGGAAAGCAGCAAAGCAGATAGGCTTTCGGCCACTCGTCTTCAAACCATATATGAGCATAGTGGCTCGAGCTTTGGAAGTCGTTAACGCGATAGATGAGAGCGTCGAGATAATTGACCGTCTCAAACTGAAGCAGGAGGACCTATCATTTGAGATAAAGGCTGGAGAAGGAGCTGCGATAACTGAAGCTCCTAGAGGTATACTATACCATTACTACAAGTTTGACAGAGAGGGAAAGGTCGAGAAAGCAGACATAGTCACTCCAACAGCCCACTACGCTTTCAACGTCGAGAAAGACCTGTACGAACTCGTTCCGAACCTACTGGATCAACCTCTTGAAGAAGCCGCATTGAAATGTGAAATGCTTGTAAGAGCCTACGACCCATGCATCTCCTGCTCTGCACACTTCGTTAATCTAAGGGTAGAGAACAAAACATTACACAGCCCAACAATTAGGAAGCGGTAGTACAGGCACCAACCCGTTTTCTCAACCAAGAGAAAATATCCTCCAGCATCAGACTCACTCGTCCAGTAGATTTCAGTAACACACGTTATAAATGAACCGTCCACGGAATGACTATCTAAGAACCTTCCCAAGGGCTGATGTTTACAATTCGACCGTCTTTCTCTTCGAACAAGCACAATCTACCCCGAAGCCTCTTCGCTTCATTAATCAACTTTTGTTCGTCCTCCGAGATCTCACGGCCTGGAATTGTGAGACTGCAGAGTAACCTACCCCATTCCTCAGTCTTTACCTCGGCGACCCAGAGTCCTCCCGCATTTCGATAAACTTCTCTAACCCGTCCTATGAAGCTCCTCCGGTTCAAAGCCAATCTCGGCACCTACAAACTGTATTCTAGAACCGACTCCGTATAAACCATGGCTTTACGCCTTTAAAGGACAACTTTTATTCTACATTGAAGCAACCAATTACTAGTTGCAGAGAACTCGATCGGTAGAGTGGTCAAAGACGTTGCGCCGTTCTATAATTGCTAAGATCAAGAAGAGAGATGGATCGATCGTCGAATTCGATCAAAACAAGATCACGATCGCGATTGGCAAGGCGATAGCTGCCGTCAACGCCAAGAACGGTCATGTAGCCGAGAAACTTTCAGGCGAAGTCGTGGACATTCTTGAGAAGAGATTCGCATGGAAGATCCCGGGGGTGGAGGATGTTCAAAACATCGTTGAAGAGGTTTTGATAAGATATGGATATTCGGACGTCGCTAAGGCGTACATATTGTATCGCCAGAAGCGTGCGGAGATAAGGGAGGCGAAGAGGTTCTTGGGCGTAACCGACGACCTGAAGCTTGGAGTTAATGCAGTACAAGTACTGAAGAGAAGATACTTACTGAAAGATGAAGAAGGCAGAGTGATCGAAACACCCAGTAAGATGTTCCGGAGGGTCGCAAGAGCGATAGCGGCAGTTGACTTGCAACACGACAGAAAAGCTGACCTTAAGAAAACCGAGGATGAGTTCTATCGGCTCATGGCCAACCTAGAGTTCCTTCCAAACTCTCCAACATTGATGAACGCGGGAACGGACATTGGCCAACTTTCAGCATGCTTTGTGCTGCCGGTCGAGGACTCTATTGAAGGAATCTTCGATGCTGTAAAGTACATGGCCATAATCCACAAGTCAGGTGGCGGAACAGGTTTCTCTTTCTCGAGACTGAGGCCTGAAGGAGATCTCGTTAGAAAGACTAAAGGCACCGCTTCTGGGCCGGTCTCCTTTATGCGAGTCTTCGATGCAGCCACAGATGTTATCAAGCAGGGGGGAAGACGGCGAGGGGCAAACATCGGGATACTACGGGTTGACCATCCAGACATTCTGAATTTCATTAGGGCTAAGAGAAAAGAAGGTTTTCTGAGCAATTTCAACATATCAGTTGCTGTCACTGACAGCTTTATGAAGGCTGTTGAACGTGACGAGGGGTACGAACTGAAGAATCCTGCCACTGGGAAAGTTGTCAGGACACTTAAGGCTAAGGATGTCTTCGACCTGATTGTAACTATGGCATGGGAGACCGGCGATCCTGGATTAGTATTCATCGATGAAATAAACAGGCGGAACCCTACTCCCCACGTCGGAGATATAGAGAGCACGAACCCTTGCGGTGAACAACCGCTCGTTCCTTTCGAATCTTGTAACTTGGGCTCGATAAACCTCGCGAGGATGGTCAAAGGCAAAGAGATCGACTGGGCGAAATTGAAAAGAACTATTGGAACAGCTGTCCACTTTCTAGACAACGTCATCGACGCGAATCAGTATCCCCTTCCACAGATAGAGAAGATGACAAAGAGCAACAGAAAGATCGGTTTGGGCGTTATGGGATTTGCAGAAGCGCTGATCAAAATGGGGATACCATACGATTCCAAGAAGACTCTCGAAACCGCAGAGAAAATAATGAAGTTCATAAGAGTCGAGGCTGAGAGGAAATCTATCGAGATCGCAAAAGAGAGAGGATCCTTTCCCAACTTCAAGGGAAGCATTTGGGAAAAGAAAGGATACAAGCAGATGAGAAATGCAACTGTAACGACCATAGCTCCGACAGGAACTATAAGTGTTATCGCAGGAACGACGAGTGGGATCGAACCGTTGTTCGCGGTCTCCTTCGTTCGGAACGTAATGGAAGGCACTAGACTGCTTGAAGTCAACACTGATTTTGAAGGGATCGCGAAGCAAAGAGGGTTCTACAGCCGAGAACTCATGATGATGGTCGCGAAGAAAGGTTCTGTTCGTGGTTTTAAGGAGATCCCCGAGGATGTCCGCAGGCTTTTCGGAACAGCTCTCGATATAGATCCTGAATGGCACGTAAGAATTCAAGCAGCCTTCCAGAAGTATGTCGATAACGCGGTGGCAAAGACGATAAATCTTCCCCAAGATGCTACGCCGGAAGATGTGAGAAAAGCCTTCCTGCTGGCTTACAAATTGAAATGTAAAGGCATAACTGTGTACAGATACGGAAGCAAGAAGGAACAGGTCCTCTATATCGGTCCAGCTCTAGGAGAGAGACCTGAGGAAGAGCATGTAAGTGTTGATTCAGAGTACTCCGGCGGTTGTCCGGCGATGACTTGCCCGTTCTAGTTCAAGACATCCCCATCTTGTTTGATTATTTTCGTTTCTCTCTCTTGATTATAAATTCGAATCCACTTCCTATCGAATAGTGGAGAAAAGTGCACTCGAAAGACTGCGATTACTGCAACCGAATTCTAGATATTCTATCCAGAAATTCTCTTTTATGGTGCAGTGCTATCGCAAAGCACGTTGAGTCAAACCCATCCACAGTGCAACGACACCTTTCAGCCCTCATTGAGAAGGGCCTCGTTAAGGAGAACAACTACGCAGGAATAAGATTCTACGGAAGAAGAAAACGCCATCTTTCAAGGAACAAAGGCAAACAGCACCGAAACTAGCTACTCAACAGATACCTCTCAATCTCCGAAATGCCAAGACCACTCATATATGACACCTTATCGCGCTAACTGTTACAAAGGCGGCAGAGAAGCGAAAATTGTAGATAGAACTTGCACTTACAGTAGCTACTATGACGCAACTGAAGGAGAAGTTTGCGTTGCCGCTTCGAGGTGCGACGGGTCATGGCTTATGAAATTGCAGCGGTAACACTTATCGGGGCATTCATTCTAGGGCTCGCCCACACTCTAGAGCCTTGCGAAGACAAAGCGGTCGTCTCGCTTTATGCTCTCTGGGCAAGCGAGAAGTGGAGGGAGGGGATTCTAATGGTGGTACTCTACGGGCTTGGAATGGCTTTGATCGACACATCCTTAGGATTCCTATTTGCCTCTGTCGGAGTAAGCCTTCTGGAAGCATTCAAAGCGATTCTCGAGTTGATAGCTGGGCTGATAACTATCGTCTTCGGCTTCTTTATGCTCACTGGCTGGTCAATAATTCACATAACTCATCATCACAACGGGATCTCTTCTAGCGAGGCCAAGACAAGCGAACGTTTGAGAATGTCAACAGCCCTGCTCTTAGGCCTCGTTAGAGGTCTCCCACCCTGCCCTTTCGAGCTGGCGGTCTTCATTTGGGCAGCTTCGATGGGCAGTGTACTGATCGGAACGATAACTGTATTCATATTCGGTTTGGGGACGACCGCGGGCCTTATACCTCTGGGCTTTTTGATGGGTGGAATCTCCGGTATTGCTAAGAAGACGAAATATGCAGGCTGGATTCCGAAGATTTCGGGGTCCGCGATAGTAGCGATAGGTATTGCTCTTATCATTTCCTCGCTTGTACGGGGCTAGTAAGCGGCACGAGGGATTGACAGTCTCCTACAACCGACAGTTGTACCAAGTCTGCGATAGCTCAAACCGAGTTTCGCACGTAAGATCTGAACTCTTGCAAATTCAAATTTGTTATTGAAATAAAGAACTATCTTCGCACGTTCTCGAGGATCAAGAGGCATAAAAATCTTAATAATCTGTGAACTACAAGGTCTATTGGTGATCGATTTTGTCGAAAGAAGAAAAGCGTGGACTAGAGAGCATTCTGTCTGAAGAGACTAAGAAGGAGATTCGAGCACGTGTTGATGAAATCGCTGGAGAGTTGAAGAAAAAGATAGAAGAGTTCAGGGAAAAGAGGAGAGAAATCCTTGAAGATAACACTCTCATGGCGATGGGTATAGCGTTCGCGATAGGATTGGCTCTAGGCGTTGCTCTGGCAAAATCCAAGGAGTAAACCTTACCGTTGCCGAAGGACGTCATCGATGCGATTCTGAAGAAGATATATTCAAGTATTCTTGGACAAGCTCAAGACGC
>Ga0209314_10000963_pt1 | contig 13049 bp, 12 predicted proteins | sample I19B2metaG_FD_184146 | JGI IMG/M metagenome (GOLD analysis project Ga0209314, IMG submission 184146) | Lake sediment bacterial and archeal communities from Gulf of Boni, Indonesia to study Microbial Dark Matter (Phase II) - ​I19B2 metaG... | ecosystem: Environmental > Aquatic > Freshwater >...
GGGAATGTACCAGAGCAGAAGTGCCGCAATAAGAGCTGCGGTACGCGATATGCTAAAGAAGGAACTATGGAGGACCGAGGGGTCCTAGCTCCTCGCTGCGGCAGACCTACGTAGATCATCGGCCGATCGTGCAGGATCATCGCTTTCGTATATGGAGCGGCCGACAATGATGTACTTCGCACCTGCGGCCAAGGCGCTGCTGAGACTTCCACCTTGAACACCCACACCCGGGGAGAATATGGGTACGTCCTGACCTATGATTGAGTGGACTCTAGCTATAGTTTCTGGAAAGGTCGCGCCCACTATTACCCCGTCTGCGCCCCATTGAACGGCCTTTTCGGCGAACACCTCGTACTGGTATCGCCTCTGGCCTGTCGTATTGTCAAAGACTTCCTGACCATACCCTTCGCTCGCGCCCTTGTGACTCATGTGCGCAAGCAGGAGCACTCCTTTGTCCTGTGACTTTGCGAGTCGAAAGATCGGCTCTAGGCCGTCTGTGTATCCTACAAAGGGGTTCGCTACGACAGCATCGAACCCGGCAGAGAAATATTCGGAGGCGATGAACTCGTTTGTATGGCCGATATCGTTGATCTTCGCATCCATTATCGCAGGCACGCCATGTCTGTGAGCCTCATAGACCAGCTTCGCCACACGGTCATGCAACCCAAGCGGGAGTACCAATTGATGATTGATCTTGACCGCACACGCGAAGCGCGATACCAACTCGATCAGTCTGAGACTGTGCTTGAATAGGTTCTCTCTGTCCATTACTGTTAGGTCAAGAGCTATTACAATGGGCGACTTGTGGCGGGCCGCAGCATCCTCAATGGATCGCTTGAACGCCAACTCTGGTCAATCTCCAGTTGATGCGATCTCGGCGTTGATAGATAAGCTGTCGCTTGAACCCGTCAGATATCTCTGTCTATGGGAATATCGGGAAGTCTTTCACTTCGACTATCTTCGCGTAGAAACCTTTCGCGTCTGACGTGTTGCTCGTGTACTCTATCTTCTCGCCCGTTGGTTTGGAGGCGACGTACTTGACAAACGGCGAGGAAGGCGGTGCCTCTTCGACAACGTAGAAGAAGACCGGGAGCGCGTCCGCTTCATAGTAGTGTTCGAATGGTATGCATGTACCAAGTATGTGCTTGCCATTACGGACGAAGTGCCACAGGGGAAAGACTGTGCCTTCACGCATCGACAGTGGAACGAGCGTTCGCATGATCGAATTAACGCTCTCAACTTCCGCGAGCATCGGTGAAGGGGGAGACGGAAACTGGCCGTCAAGACATTCGAGGAACTTCTGTGGCAGGCTCTTGACCTCAACGAATGAACCGTACCGAAATCTACTGTCATCAGCGTCATCTGTGAACATCCATTCCTCTCCCTTTAGCGAGTCGCTCTTGTACGCGAGGAACGCTTTCGGAGGTGCATCCGCGTAGGTGTACGCCAGTATTGGGAGGTCGCCGTCCCAGTACATGTATGCAGTGAACATGCCCAGCACGTGTTTCCCTTTATGCTTCAGGTGCCACAAGATCTGCGAGCCTTCCGTCAGAGCAAGCGCGAGCCTCGAGAAGTTGACTATGTCCTTAACCTCTACTGGCACTGGAGGCTTGATCGAATTCAAGAAGGACGCCTCTTGAGAGCGTAGACAATGAAGGAGCGCTAGTTAAACATGCTGCGACCAGTGCTGGCTGAAGACTTGATCTGTAGAGATTCAGAATCTTTCCGCTAGACTCGATAGCTTTTGTCGATCGTTCTTGAGAAGAAGCATCTCGGCACAGGAATTGAAGTCGCTGGCTGTGAGAAACCCTTGTATGAATCCTCGCCACTGCTGTGTCAGACACTATGAGATCGATCGATCACATTAGTGCGAAAGTTGGATGTTGCGGATTCTCAACGCGGCAGAAGGAATACTACCAGCTGTTCCGCGTGGTGGAGCTACAGAGCACATTCTACAGACTTCCGGAAATCAAGACAGCCGTCCGGTGGCGCAGTGAAGCGCCGTCAACCTTCGAGTTCTGCTTGAAAGCGTGGCAAGCGATCACACACCCGTACACGAGCCCAACGTGGAGGCGAATTGTCAAACCAACCGAGCAGGTTGACTTGACGAGGTACGGTCACTTGCGGCCGACTCGCGAAAACTTCGATGCATGGGAGAGAACACTTGAGATCTGCAAGATCCTCAACGCGGCTATCTGCGTGGTCCAATGTCCTCCGAGTTTCAAGTTCTCGCGAAGTAACATCCAAAATGCTCGTCGGTTTCTCGGACAGCTTGACCGGGCAAAAACTAGACTGGCTTGGGAACCGAGAGGAGACTGGAAGGAGCACCCAGAGGCGGTGAAGAATCTCTGTCGCAAACTCAACCTAATTCATGCCGTGGATATTCTGCGATCGGAGCCGGCTGTGGAAACGGATACCCAGTACTTCCGTCTGCATGGTCTCGGGCCTAGGGAATTCAACTACAGGTACAACTACTCCCCGAGTGACCTGGCACGCCTGCGGGAGGCCACGCTGACAACACTAGGCAGAGGCGCCAAGGAGATCTTCATCCTCTTCAACAATCTCAGCATGCTCGATAATGCAAGAACCTTCGAGAGGGTCATGCGTGCAAGTAACGAGAAGATCCCGCTAGCGGAATAGGTCTTGTCTAGGAGGCCTTACCAACCTCCGTGCGCTTCCACGCGTCGGATGGTGTGGATACCCCCGAATGATGGCCACCGGAATTCCGTCAGACTTGTTCATGACGAGCTCTGCTGCACTCGCAAGCTCATCCGCGACCGCGATCATTGTCACTAAGAGTCTGTAGCCGAACATGTCCTTCGTTCCGCGATAGTCGATCATCGGGTTCATGCCTGACAAACCGATGGCCACGTTCGTCTGCCCCATCCTCCACGGTCTACCGAATGTGTCTGACACTATCACTGCAACCTGCCTGCCTGCTATTTGCTGGATCTGAGCTCGGATACGTCGCGCAGATCGGTCGGGGTCTTTCGGTAGTAGCGAAACGACGTTTTTCCCTTGGACGTTGGACCTGTCCACGCCCGCGTTCGCGCACACCAGACCATGCCGAGTCTGGACGATCAGATGTTTTCCTCGTCGTCTCACAACACGTTTCGTTTCGCGAAGAATGACCTCAATGTGTCGTGGATCCTTTCCGAGGGTCCTTGCAAGTTCCTTTGCTTTGTTGGATGGTCTGATGCTGGCTAGCGAGACAAATCGTCCCTCCGCCTTCGAGACGATCTTTTGGGCAACAACAAGTACGTCGCCGTTTCTCAGTCTGATGCGCTGCTTGCTTGCAGCGGCGGCGATTATCTTTCCAAGATTGTCGCCTGGCTTGACAGCGGGAATGTGCTTCAGACCGAGTATGGTGAGTCGTTGTTGCTTCAAGACCTCTTCCAGCGCTGAGATGTTTGATTCATTTCGTGTCTGAGAAGAAGGATTCGAGCTTTTTGACCCCGATTAGGTCCTGGAACTCAATTCCGAGCGCGTCGAGGACTTGCTCGAACGTCGAGCGGAGATATTCCATGTACTTTTGGATGTCTATGTCGTCCACCTTGGCCAGCTGCACAGGTTTTACACCTTGTTCCCCGAGTACCTTGACAAACGCTATCAGCTCACCTGACTTGACCTCGACGCCTGTGCCTTCAAGCTGCTTTGCGGCTTTCACGTGTTGAGGTGTGGTCTTTGTATATCTTCCCGTTTCGCGCCCCATCATCACTGAGAACGCCAACTCCTCGACGGTATACTCTCGATTTCGCAGCTTGAGGTAGCATCCTTTTACGATATCTGTTATCCTTGTCCTCGCGTTCTCGAATTCTTGAGGAGACTTCACTTCGCTGAGGATCCGAACCATCTCGTAGAAGGCTTTCGTCAAGAATTCCGGTATGTGCCTCTTCTTTCCTGTTAGACCTTTGATGTCCACGCTTCCGTCAGGCTTGACACCGAGATAGTTCTTCTTTCGAGAGCTCAACGCCAGATAACGGTAGTTCTTGTCGACCTCCAGCTCCATCTGCAGAGCTGACTTGGACCAGTCTACAAGACTCCTCAGCACCTGCGGGTCAGGGCTCTCCAGAAAGAGTGAATCAGTATCGCCGTACAATACTTCGATCTTGAGATCGCGCGCCTTTTGTAATGTCTGTGAGATCGCGTATCTTCCTATGGCGGCAGTCGCTTCCGCCACGGGCGGACAGTACAGTGCAAACCTGTCGGCTCCGAAGACACCGTAGGACGCGTTAAGCACCACTTTCAAGGCGTCCGCAACAACCTTGTACCAGCTCAGCTGGGTTTTCGTGAGCGAAATATCCTTAGAGCGAGGCTTGTACCAGCCTACTCGGATGTCTCTCAAAGAGCCGATCAAGAGGCTCTCAAGCGCCCTCGTCTTCTTGCAGACCCAGTGCGATGTTCCAGGAATCTGATTCAGCCTGCATTCCTGGTCCGTGTGCGGACAACGGACCGTCTCGTAGCCTAGGTTCCAGTTCCTGATAATTGAAGGATACAGCGACGCAAAGTCCAGGACGGAAACGCTGAAATGAACGCCGGGACGCGGTTCTACGACGATCGCGCCCTTGTATTTCTTCCCCTTTATAACCGCCTCGGTCGTTGTGCCGCCCTTGAGCTCTTGTATCTCGTCAGCTCGTGGGATGAAGTAGTTTCGTTTTCGGTGGTGACAGTACATCATACTCCTGATCCAGCTGGAGACGCCTTGACGAGACACATCTTCTAAGCTCATGTAGGCGATTCGAGAGAGAGCCGTCACCAGCTTCATGACGAGATCATCTTCGAATCTCGTCAATTCCAAAGTGATCTCGGAGTCATTGAGGCAGTATGTAGCGAGCTCCCCGTAGTCGAGTTCAGAAACCGGTGCTGACGTTTCCATTTTTCCTCTTCCAAGTATCGCCTCGCTGACCTCGCCGAGTGTGTTCTCGCGATACCTTTGGCCGAACGCGTAGATCTGTATCGACCGATTGAAGAAGAACTTGTAGAGATCTATGTGGACGCCGTGCCTCACGTAACCCACATCGCGTCCCATCTCGATTTGGATCTCTTCTTTCGGAAAGCCCAGATTCTGGGCACGATGGTACAGATACTTCAAGTCGAAGTCGTCGCCGTTGAACGTGAGGATGATCGGATAGGCAAGCATCGCTTTGAACAGTTCAGCGAGAAGCTCTTTTTCCGTGTTGTAGAACTCAATGGAGGCGATCTTGGGCAAAGGAATCGCGCCTTCCTTCTTGCCCTCCTTTTTCAGTAGAAACACGCGCTGAGTGCCATCGGACCCGACGAGGCTGGCGCAGATCACTTCCTGGTCAGCGATCTCCGCGTCAGGTATTCTGGTCGGCACAGGAGAGAATACCTCAATGTCAATGGCTGCTCGCAGATATGTCGGGACGGGACACTCAAGAAGGCGCGTCCACTCAAGTGCAAGTTTGCGATACTCGTCCGATTCCGTTTGTAGAACTCGCTCTATCCGAGCGGTAGCTTCATGGGAAAGGGAGTACTCGACTCGCTTGAGACGCCCCCGCTTCACTTCGTACATCATTCCCGGTTCGAGGTTGCTGTCGTAGATGTAGTTCTCCACGTACTTGATGTCAGCCTCCCATGCGCGAATGGAGTCACGTATCGATCCGACAGGTTTCCCTCCTATCGTCAACGGATCCTTCGCGACGATCTTCGTGCGGTTGGCTCGTTCGAACCGAAGCGCATCGTATTTCTCGACGCTCAGGAACTTCTCGAACCCCGGGTTCTTCGCGACAGCTTCGTTGCTCGCCAACTCGTCAATGGACTTGTCTGAAAAGCAGTAGGGCCTGTGACCGGTGGTGTCATACCATTCATAGATCCGATGGCTCTTTGGCTCGTAGAGACGAAGGTAGCAGGAACGCCTCTGGCCATCATAACCGATGGAGACAAAATAGGATGGGGGTATTTCGGGTGGAGCTTCTGGAACCCTCGACTCGGCAGTCTTCGGGAACCCGATCTTGGGTTTAGATTCTGATGCGGGAGAGACGTACTGATCGAGTGTCTGCATCCACCGAAGTGCTCCAGCGTACTTGGAACCTACTTGGATAGAAAGCGTTTATGTCCGTTGCCCTGAAGCTCCGGTTGCTGCGAGCAGGACACTCGGTTTTCCCTGAAACCTCCTAGGATCTCGGGAAACCGAATGGTCGTAGATTCGAGCGCAGCGCTCGTCCTACAGGCGGCGTGGGGCAAAGAAGCCGGTAGCGGAACTCGCAAACACATATACCAGCTGCCCACTAACCGGGACCAGCCCGTTGATGGGCATGCGAAATCAGTTCCTCGAAGCAGATGATAGTGGTGCGAGACGCCGTTGCTTTGGCCATCGAGACCCTCAGTTGGATCGAATACGAGGGCCTGAGCGAGCGGGCGGCATTTTCGAAGGCAGCGAAACAGCTACAGGTCACAGAATCTGATCAGTTGAGAACTGCTCAGCAGCTTGTGCTCGAGACTGTGCGGCGGCTAAACTTCATAGACCGCCTCATCCGGGAATCGGTCGTCAACCAATCGGATCTCGATTCCCTTCAGCATGGTATGACAAGCATCCTGAGATTGTTCTGCTATTGGACGAAGTTCCGCGGAGCGAGCGATCGCGATGTCTTTCGGATTCTTCACGCCGCACGCTCGGTACTTGGCTGGAAGGGCTTGCATCCAATTGAGAATGTGTTCGGACGAATTCTGGCCTCGGATCCCGGCGATGTAACGGCGAAACTTTCGAGCGATGAAGCTCTGGCTCTGAACCTCTTTCACCCAGCTTGGTTCGTTTCGGCCTGCACTAGTCTGCTTGGCAGATCGGCAGCTCTGAACCTGATGCGACGTAGCTTGGACCGACCTCCATCCTACATTCGGCTGAACACGCTCAGGGGAAGCGAGGAGACGTGTCTCCGTGAGACTGAGAAGACTGGAATCGAGCTCAAACCCGTAGAGCATCTTCCACTCACGTACAGAGTACTTTCCTACAAGCGCCCCATCGTGCGAACAGAACCCTACAGACAAGGAAGAATAGCTATTCAAGACAAAGGCAGCATTCTCGTGAGTGTGATCGCATCCCCCCAGCCTGGGGATTTGGTTCTTGATGTATGCGCGGCGCCTGGAGCAAAGACCACGCATCTAGCTCAGCTCATGCAAAACAACGGGACGATCTATTCGGTCGACACATCATCAGTGAGGATGTCATTTTGGAAGCGGGAGGTCTCTCGACTCGGAGTCGGAATTGCGCATCCCCTCCTGGCGGATGCCACGAAGCCGATCCCCGCAAATGTTGAGGCTGATCTTGTCCTACTGGACCCTCCATGCAGCAATACCGGAACGTTCTGGAAATCGCCTAGAACCAAATGGACTGCGACTCCGGAACGCACGCATCAACTTGCCAAGATGCAGGGGGCGATGCTGGATAATGTGTCGCGCCTCGTCCGTGAAGGAGGCACAATCGTGTATAGCACCTGCAGTGTCCTTGCCGAAGAGAATGAGCAGATTGTGAACCATTTCCTAGGAGTGAATCCTGACTTCAGAGCTGTTGAGTCAAGCCCAAGAATAGGCCTGCCGGGGCTATACGGATTGCAGATGAGCCAGCGGATGTATCCTCACGTTCATGACTGCAACGGCCACTTTCTCTCAGTGATCAAACGAATAGGCTAGGTCTATCTTGCTTCAGTCTTGCTTCTCGCTGCCTCTGTTGCGGATATTGCTTCGAACAGCATCTTCGCCCCCAGCGCTGCAGTGACTCCCTTGTCGTAGTTCGGTGAAACCTCAACGAGATCCAGCCCCACCAATCTCTCATCGCATAGGCCCGTCAGAATACTCAAACACAGATCGGGAAACATCCCGTCCGGCTCAGGGTTTCCAACTCCGGGTGCGAATCCCGGGTCAACCACGTCCATGTCTATTGTGACATAGAGTTTGGGAAAATCGGAAAGTGCTCGACGAATAAGGCGTACGTCCTCTCCAACATCGTGACGCCTGAGATCACGCATTGAGAAATGTTTCACTCGGTTCTCTCTAATGAAGCCTAGCTCTTCCTTACATGGCGCTCTCAGTCCCACATGTACGACCCTATCCGGGCCGAGAAGTTCGATTATCCTCCTAAGGAATGTGGCGTGCATTAGTTTCTCGCCCATGTATTCGTCTCGCATGTCGGCGTGAGCATCCAAACACACCACCCCGATATCCTTTGGAAAGGAGCGGATCGCTCCGAACGAAATTGTATGCTCGCCGCCAATGGCTACCGGAATCTTTGAGGCCTTGATGATCTGAGTCTCGACGAGGGACAATCGACGCATTGTCTCGCTGACAGCGTCTACGACGTGCAGATCGCCGATGTCACTGATCTTGGCGTCCTCAAGATCGAACTTAGAACGGAAGCTGTAGGTCTCTATGTTCAATGAAGCCTCTCGTATGGCTGAGGGGGCGAACTTCGAACCTGCCCGCCACGTACTGGTCTTGTCGAATGGTACCCCCAAGACGATGAATCGCGCATCGTCGAAAGGATGCCCAACACCGGAAAAGATCTGGGAAGGAGAAACATGCAACCCGATCTGGTCTCGGATCAAGACTGCCACTACGCTCGGCTAGGCTGGCATTTCTTAGATGACCTTGCCGTACAGCTATTTGCCTATCCCTACCGAAACTCTGGGAACGGCTCTTACCGTTGCCTTGGATCACGCTAAGTATCCGTGCGAAACGACCCCGCCGCAACTCAAGCTTACCTTTGCGGACGTGCAGTTCCGGCTGTTCTGTTCGTGAGGTCGTCTTGCAGCTTGGTATTCTTGGGCATCATGGTAGGAGGAAAGTGTGATAATTATGATATTTAGAATTCAGAAAATCGCATATACAAGCAAATACCACCGATAAACCTGAAGCCTGTTGAGACTCCTGGAAAGGAGGTTCCTTACTTCTACGCTGTTCGAGCTGTCAGTAATTGTGGGATCCGCAGGGGCCTACATCTGTCTGCGCGAGACGAACGAACTTTTCAGGGCAATGCTACCTCTGGCTCTCCTTTTCGCCGCATTCCAAGCGATCCATAAGAACTCTCATGAGCTGTTCTCTCACAAGGCTTGCTCATGACGTCAAAACTTCGACCAAGATTTCGGGCATCCACCTGTCTCGTCAGTCTCAGAATGCCAGCACACCTGTGTCCTACTTCCCTGCAGATTCAAGTCTCGAACCAAAGTCATCTTTCGAAATTAACTCGATTAGCCTGTCCGCCGACAAGCGTCGCCGGAACCTTCACCTAGGCATGCCCACCGGCCGATACATTGCGGCTCTGATTCGATCTGCCTTCAAGTGCAACCCAAGTGGCCAATCGGGGTGCATTATTATGATGTTGCTCATAATATCGGAGGATACGCTTAAATCTATGATAGATTTGACACAAACGGCATCGAACAAAAACGTGTGATGAAGATGACATTGGCAGAAAGATTGAATAAGGTTCAAGTGCCCTTGACGAACGCAGCGCTGTCGGTTCTGCTCATCCGACTGTTCTTGGCGTTCGAGTGGCTCAATTCAGGAACCGGAAAGATCCAGAGCATCCTCACCGACCCGAGCGCGTATTTCGGCGGCCTCTCGAAGGTCTTCGCCGCAGTGTGGGCGAAGACGAATCCCTATTCCTTCATGGCAGATTTCCTGACGAACTGGGCAGCTCCGAATGCCTCAACAGCTGTCACAGCAATAGCAATCACGGAAGTCCTCGTAGGGCTCAGCTTGCTTCTCGGACTCCTGACTCGCCTCGGCGCCTTCGGCGGCATAGTCATGAACATGATCTTTATCCTGGCGGCCGGCCACACCTCGCCGTCGACCATGGGCATCAACGTAGTGATGATTGGTGCGCAACTAGGGATGATGATAGCGCCAGGCGGAAGAGTGCTCGGCTTAGACGCGGTCCTGCACAGGAAGTTCACAAAGATACCTCTCTGGTAGACGGCGCCCAACTCCCCTTTTTTCGAGCCCTCCTCGCACGCCGGAGTACGACACTCGAGTCCGCTGACTGTGGGCTGACCTCTACGACAGAGGTACCAAGTCATAAAACGATATACGTAACCCCGCGTTATGCGTCGGACCGTGAGTTGAGAGGGTTGACCGGAAAGGGAAACCTCGAGCGCACTCACGCGACGGGACTGCTCGTCGCCGGTGCGATATTGATGGCACTGGGCGCCTACGGACTCGTATTCTCCGCCCTCTATGACCTTGGGCTCATCCCTCTTGTTGCGCTGAGTCTGGCTTTGATTGCGACCGGGGTTGGGGTCTTTTTCAGCCGTCGGTTTGCGTTGTGGCTTTCACTACTGCTGTTTCCTCTCGGAGTTATCGAGATGGTTTCGACGCTTTTCTATTCGGTGAGAGTATCCGGCTGGTATCCGAACGACATCATCGGCGTGTTCAACGCGTCGCTCATCGTGTACGCGGTGGGTCTGTTCATCTCACTCTTGCTGGTTATTGACAAACGCAGCGACCTCAGGTAGCGCGGACTCAGAGTCCCAAGCTAAGCCGCAAGACGGTCCTCAGGAAGTCAAAGATGTCTCCCTTCGTCAGCTTAGACTTCCCCAGCTGGCGCTCGTAGAAAGTAATGGGTACTTCCTCGATCGGGAGCTTGTGTTGTGCACATCGGTGGAGCATCTCCACCTGAAAGGCGTACGCTTTGGTCCCGGCATCCATGTACCCGACGCTCGTGAGCGCGTCCCTCGTAAAGGCTCTATAGCCGCTGGTCGCGTCTTTGACACGTAGACCAAGCATAACACGAACAAGGACATTCGCGCCCCAGCTCACGATCCTCCTTCCTTTCGACCAACCGACGATCCGCCCCCCTTTCACATAACGTGACCCCAGGCCGACCCCGCCAGAACGTTCGGCAGCTCGCAGAATCAAAGGGACATAGATCGGGTCATGCGAGAGGTCGGCATCCATCTCGACAACAACTTGCGTTTCATCATCTGCAAGTGCCGTCGTGAATGCGTCCTTGTATGCTCCACCTATCCCTAGTTTCGCTCTCCTGTGAATGATTCGGATGTTTGAGTATTGCCTCGAGAGCGCATCAGCAACCTCGCCAGTCCCATCTGGACTTGAGTCGTCCACAATGAGCAGCCATCCGTCAACCGCGTTGTCCCGGAAGACACCGAGAAGCGAGGGGATCAGTTTAGGGATGTTCTCGCGCTCGTTGTATGTCGGAATACAAACACAAACCTTCGGCATCCAGCTCACCCCAACGAACGTGATGCTGACACCGTAACATCTCTCTGCTTTGGCGTTCTGTAGAAGTATGTCGCTTTGTCCAGAAAGCCGTTGAGCACTGCCCTCGCGCTTGTCACGAAGATCGCCATAGAAAGCACACCGAGATAGGCGAGATCAATGATGCGTTTCGCTCTGCACCGCCACCCGTTCGTGGACCTGAACACCGCGACCGCAAATAGCGCTAGGGGTGCTGTGTAAATCAATGCGGATGTTACCACCGTGAAGGCGGCCAGCGAATTTTGCCGGAATCCATTCAGTATGAAGTCGAGCGGGAACACGAGGCAATACAGAACCGCAAGGAGAACACCAATTGCAATGAGGGGTGAAGCAACGTAGCCCGTTAGATAGATAAGGGCCTCCGCCTTCCGCATCAGCGACATCTGTCTGGTTTTGATCAGGCTCCGCAGGTGCTTCTTCAGACAGCCAGCAAAACCGCTGGCCCACCTGAACTGCTGCTGCCGAAGTATTTGGAATGAGGTCGGAGGCACACCCGGACATGCGACAGCGTCATCATAGACGTAGCTCCAACCATTCAATTTCAGACGGATTGACAGGTCAAGATCCTCAGCAAGCGTATGAGAATCCCATCCGCCAACGCCCGTGATGGCTTCCCTTCTGAATATGCCACCGCCACCGCTGAAATGGGTGAGAAGATCCGCAGAAAATCGAGCCCCTTGATCGACGAAAGCAAATGAGTCCATCCCGAGAGAAAGGGCACGAGCCACCCAAGAGTTCCCGTTATGTGCGTAAGCCGGACGCGCTTGCGCAAATGCCACAGTGTCTCCAGAGTACAGATATGGTATCATGCGCCGGAGGAAATCTGATGGGGGAACCTGATCTGCGTCGAAGATCGCAAGAAATTCGCCCTTACTTCTTTCCAGTGCCCTCTGCAGGGCGCCAGCCTTGAACCCTTCACGCCTCTCTCGGTGAATGACGGTGACAAGTCCCGGATACCTCTCCTGGTAGGATAGGAGCAGCTCCGTCGTTCCGTCGTTCGAATCGTCGACCACGATTATCTCTAGCCTATTATGAGGATAGTCAATCGCGACAAGTGAATCGAGCAACCGTGACACGACTGACTTCTCGTTGTAGACAGGCACATGCACCGAAACAGACGGCCAAACACTCGGAGGTGAGGCGGCTGGACACTTCTTTTTGCGAAACGCCAACACTGTCAGCGCCCAGACGTGGACCGCGTAGATTGCTAGGAGCCCGGAGACGATGACTGAAAGAACTAGAATGACCCGTTGCAGCAGGCCAAGCTGTTCAAACGCAAAGGGCAACAGGAGGCTCCACCAATCTTCGACTGAGACATGTGACCGCTCCGGATTCTAGATAAGAGTTCCGAGTTGGTCGATGGGTTCGAGTGAATGAGCCAATCCAGAGCGACCTCCTGTTTTAATGTCTCCGCCCAGGTGGGCAATACCATGAATGGCCGAGGCTACTGGGTGCTCTTGATAAGGACGTTCGAGATCAGATTCTCCTCCTGAATCCAAAAGAAGATCGGCTGCCACCTGAGGCCCACTCATGAACCTGACGATCGGAGTCTGCGCGTTCAACGAAGCGGCAAACATCAAGGTGCTACTACGCGATGTTTTGGGCCAAGAAGGCTTGCCGCGCGCCACGAAGGTGATCGTGGTAGCCTCGGGCTGCACGGACAACACGGCCGATATCGTTCGCGAGATTACGGTCGAGGATCCTAGAGTGGTTCTCGTTGAGGAGAGGACCCGAACCGGCAAGACTGGCGCTATCAACCTCATCTTGGGAAAGTGCCAAAGTGAACTTCTTGCAATCGTTGACGCCGATATACGACTCCC
>Ga0209314_10000964_pt1 | contig 13046 bp, 11 predicted proteins | sample I19B2metaG_FD_184146 | JGI IMG/M metagenome (GOLD analysis project Ga0209314, IMG submission 184146) | Lake sediment bacterial and archeal communities from Gulf of Boni, Indonesia to study Microbial Dark Matter (Phase II) - ​I19B2 metaG... | ecosystem: Environmental > Aquatic > Freshwater >...
GTGTTCACCTCGTCCTCTGGAACCTCTTCATCTGGCCGGACAAAGGTGTCGGGTGATATGTTGTATCTTATCATCAAGCTAGGATACATCGAAGCGAAGTCCAATACAGCTATGTCCCCATGGAGGCCGGGTTCCGGCTCAAGGACGAAGCCCCCCTTGTACGATTCGTAAGCTCTGTCCTTACGGGAGGGAATCAGTTCCCCTAGGGAATGTGCGCGCTTCATCAAGTACGATTCGACTCTGTGCCCGACGTCGGATGCCATCACATAGTCAAGCGGCATAGAGACCAAGCCGGCTATCTCGATGCCGAAGTCAAAGAAGATCTGTCCAACTTCGAGGATTGCCTTCACACGGTTTCGAAGCATTTCTAGCAGCATTATTCTGGAGGCTTCGTCTTTCCACATTGAAAAGACTCTGAGCTCCTCAATCTCCTGAACGTTTTCAGCAGACTTCGTTCCTATGAACTTGGATATGTTGGACAGCGTCTTTACCTTCACTTCAGGTATGAGCTCTGCAAAGTCGAGAAGATCTATGGCCGCTCTTCCCGTGACCGAAATGTGTCCGAAGAGGCTCTGATGAGGTATACCACCAGACCTGTCTACGCTCAGACCGATTCGCGACTTCTCCGCTCTCCTCATGAGGTAGGGCCAGTCTCCGAGACTGCTCCCGAAACCAAACACAATATCCGGATCCGAAGTCTCGAAGTACTCTACTAGTTGTTGGATGACCTTTGAATCGTCGGTGCCATCACTTACGAATTGGATAGGCCCATCACTATTGGTGACGGCCGTGGCCGCCAGAATCGCGTCTCTCGACGGATTCGGACTACCTATTTCACTTCCAGTAGTAATAGAGAAGGCTAGAAGATCGAGATCGGGGACGGATTCGAGCTCTGACGGCTTGGTCTCACCAACCACATCAAAGACCTTTGAGACACCAAGACCCGGCGTATCGTCTGTCCTGCGGACCTCGGCTATGTTCCATCGGGCGGGAAGAACTCCACGATCGATCATGTATTTTGATGAGTACCGGATATCCGCCTCCAGAGGCTGTACGATCTCGAGTGTCCTTGACATCGATCTTGCAAGGTCTTCGATCGAGTCTGGATCTTCGATCTCAACTCTGAGAGCTTCCATTGTTCTTCCGAGTAGCCTGCTCCTAACCCTATGGATGTCCAAGATTTTGAGAGAAGGCTGACCGCTTATCTTCGCCATGATTTCGTCTGCCCTCTCGTTTTCTTCTAATATCAGATGAAAGCTGGGGCGATAGGTACGATCTCGGAGAAGAATCGGCGCGCCGGATTCATCTATCGCCCAGAGCCCTATCTCGGGAGATCCTTCTACAACTTCGTGGTTTATGTCGAGTAGCCAAAAGAGCTGTTTCAACTGCTCTCCCGTCTGACACCGCAGCCTACCAAAGAAGCTTTGGTCAGACTCCTCTATCAGTATTCTATTCTCTAACCTTTGCGATTACCTCGATCTCAACTGGTATCCAGCCTTCGACACTCACCGCCACAGCGGCTCGAGCATGTTTTCCGTTCTCGCCCCAGAGTTTCAGCAGGAGCTCTGAAGCTCCATTGAGGACGGCTGGCTGATTTCTGAATCCATCTGCACTGTTGACGAAGCCTATGACCTTCAATATCCTTTCTATCTTGTCCAGGTCACCAAGCACCGCTTTGAACTGCGCTAAGCAGTTTAGAACAGATATCCTTGCAGCATCGAACCCCTCTTCAACGGTCAGGTCCCTTCCAACCTTTCCGCGATACCTTATCTCACCCTTGACGCTGGGTCCCTGGCCAGCAGAAAAAGCAAATCCGTTTGCGACCGTTGCTCCAACGTAGAGCCCTGCTGGCTTTGGTGGTTCAGGCAAAGTGAGGCCAAGCTTTTCCAGCTCCATTTCGATCCGCATAGTTGTTCACGACGCAAGCATGATTCGTTTCACTAGTTCATGACGTTTTTGGAGGTAGGTCGGAGTATGCTCCCGTATCGGATTTCCAGATTCTTTTCTCCATCCTTATAGCGGCCTTGCCCGTCGAGTAGTAGGATTTCAATAGAGCCTTTGGCAGATACCCTCGCTTCGCGTACAGATTCCGTGCGGATAGATTGTCCTCGCTGACTTCGAGCGAGAATATGCGTGCTCCAGCATCAACCATTTTCTTTTCTAACACGTCCATAAGCATGCTGGCGATGCCCCTTCTTCTCAGGCTTGGAAGGACAGCTATGGAGACTACATGTCCGATGTCCCCTTCTCCTATTGACGAAATGGCGTATGCGACAATGTCTCCTTCGAATTGGGCGACGATAAAGGTCTCTGGATTCCTCAAAAGAAGGTTAAACAACAGTGAGTAAGGGTATGGATCTGAGAACGAGGTTTTCTCCAGTCTGTGGATCGACGGAAGGTCTCCAAAAAGGGCGTTTCTCACTGTGATACTTGGGTTGGACATACTTTCACAGTCGGGTCTGTCCTGAGAGAAGCATGTCCAGATCCGACCCGTTACGCAATGCTTCTTTCAACGACATGGAGTGGTTGCCTCTAGGGGTTACGGCCAGGCTGTCCGGTGTCATGAAGAGCCAGCCTGCTCGAAATCCCTTGAACTTGATCGCTACGTAAGGTTCGCATCCGAAAATCTCCGCAAACTTAACCAGCTGTTCTATCGACTCGTGTGGCACATAGAGTCGTACGCGGCGGCTCGTCTTGACCTCGATGGCCCATCTCTTGCCTAAGCGTGCACATCCCGCCACTAGGTCGGGCATAGGATGCTTCGTCCTACTGCCCGAGGCAGGAGCTCTCATAACTGCAAAGCCACGTGATCTCAGCAGGTCGGCCAGTCTTCTCTCGCTCTCTGCACCTCTCAACTCACTGACCTTGGGTTTGATTTCTGAAGTCAAGAATTTTCAATTAGTTTATTTTACCCTTCCGCAGGTAGTCTCGAAAGGAGTTGCATCTCAGCTGAAGATCGTCCGTTCTGACATGAAGAGGGGCCTGATTCAGCTTGATTTGGAGAGCCCAGACGATCTATGGCATTGCTACAACATCATAAGGAGGGGGGACACGGTCTACTCTAGGACGAGCCGAGAAGTCAAGTCGACCCAAGAGAGTGCAAGGCCTTCGGCCGGAAAGAGGTTCTCCATGACGCTTGGACTAAGAGTGGAAAAGATCAGTTTGGACCGCGACCTTAGCAGGTTGAAGATCACAGGAGTCGTGATAGATGGACCTGAAAAGTTTGAGGGAGTAAAAGGTTCGCACCATACCTTCAATTTAGCTGCAGAGGGCCGAATATCGATCATAAAAGAGGATTGGCTCAGACACGACATCCATCGAATAGAATCAAGCTCTCACGAGGTCAGGACACCAATTTTTGTTGTCGCCATAGACGACGAAGAATATGCTGTGGGAATACTCAGAGAATACGGATTTGATGTGAAGACCGAGTTCAGGACGAGGTTACCTGGCAAACGGAGCCCTGATGAAAGGGAGGCTGCTCTCAACTCATATGTCAAAGGTGCTGTCCAATCACTGCAACAACATGCGCAATCCGAGAGAGGACCGATATTGATTGTTGGCCCCGGCTTTACAAAGAATCGCTTGGAAGCACTCCTTCAAAGGGAATACACAGAACTGGCGAAGAGGATCGCGCGGGTCGCCACCACAAATACGGCCGGAGTCTCGGGATTGAACGAGGCTCTTAAAATAGGCGTCATCTCGAAAGTGCTAAGGAACGTACGGGCAGCTTACGAAAGTGAATTAGTCGAAGCCATGCTGTCTAGAATCGGATCCTCAAATCAGAAGGTGGCCTATGGTTTTGAAGACGTTTCGCGGGCGGATGCGTTTGGTGCGATTGACACCCTGCTCGTCTCGTCCAAGTTTCTCCAGGAGATTCCGATGGATGACGCCTTGAGAGCCGAAGGCCTGATTCGGAGCGCGGAACAGAAGAGGGCTAAGATAGTCATCGTCAGCAGTGAGCACGAGGCCGGGAGGCAGCTGACATCTCTGGGAGGCATAGGAGCATTACTGCGCTTTCCAATCTATGGATGAAGTATGGCAGAGGCAAGAACGAGTCATCAAGGAGGCATTGAGTCCGAGGTTTGGCAAAGAAGCCTATCAGATATCCCGACAAAGTGACAGTCATCTACGATGATTCGCATTGGTCCCTTCTCTCGAACATGAGAGAGGAAGCGACCGCTCTGATACGTACCCTTCTGAAGCACGGGATAGAGTCTGAGGTGCATGGCAGCGTCGCGAGGGGAGATGTTGAATCCAGGAGTGATGTCGACGTCATCGTCAGAAATCCTATCTCTTCTTCTAGGGTCGAATTGGCTCTGAGGCTTGAAGGTCATCAAATATTCTCCAGAGAGTTTGCTCAAGCCACTCCCAATCTGGTTCCAAAGGGTCACATCTTCTTGGATCCTTTCGAAAAGAGGTGCGTCTCGTTTCCACTGCTGCCCTTCCGAAAGCAGGAGTACGACTTCTACAGGTTTGGCGGCATAATTGACTTGGACGGGCTGGCTAGAAGAGACAGGGTTCCCGGATGCACGAAGAAGTTGACTCTGATCGAGCCGTTCGAGAGTGGACACTATGAGTCGTCGATAATCGGCAGAGAGGCCGAAGTCGCAAGGCTCTTGGGCATCAAGATCGACGTTGTTCTGGAACGGATAAGAGTCTTAATGCGTAGAGATGAGATCGGTAGGACTGGGAACTTCATCATCCAAATCCTAAAAGAGGACGAGTCCTTTGAGGGAGTTCTGAAGAGGTTGGCCGAGACAAACCCAGCTGTGAGGAGAGCTTTGCTCAAGAGATGAATCAGGCTCTCGGAGATCTATTGCACCAACAGCGTTTCCAGCATCCGCCATTTTGTGAGAGATTCGCCGTTGGAAGCCACTGTCAATTCATACAATTTCCATCTTGCATTCAGCCCATCGACGAACTGGCGTGTTTCCACAGGCAAACCTTTTAGAATCCTCTTTGGAAAGCCATGAAAGACCGAGGTCTCTCCCGATGAACATAGAGGGGTTCCTCATCCTCTTCGGTATAGTGTGGCTGGTCTTCTATCTCTACGGGAGGATCTTTGGGCTGAAGAACAAAGGCGTCGAGATTCAGCCATTTCTCCTGCTCTATCGCACGAATAGGTTCAATCAGCTCTTCGACAAGCTTGCCCACAGGTATCAACGCGGCTGGAGAATCTTTTTCGATGCAGGCGTGGCATTGGCTCTCGTGGAGATTGCGTATGGTACTTACTTTTTCATAACGAATTTCCTTGCACTCCTTTCAAAACCTGAGGCCGCAGGAAGGATAATCCTGTTGATACCCGGGGTCACCATAGGGCTGCAGACATTACCTTACATACTGATTGCCTTGGCAATGGTACTTGTTGCACACGAAGGAAGCCACGGGATCTCATCAAGACTCGAAGAGATTCCAGTGAAATCTTCCGGCGTCTTCTTCTTCCTCTTCCTCCCTGGAGCATTCGTGGAGCCCGATGATGAGGCCTTCAAGAGCTCCAGATTGGCGTCCAAACTGCGCGTCACGGCTGCTGGCTCGCTAGGAAATCTTGCAGCAGCTTTTGTGGTCTCCATATTGATCCTCACGCTTTTCACAGGCCCCTCCGGGGTACTAGTACTTCGTCTCAGACAAGGCGGCCCCGCACAGGTTGCGGGTATGCATGAATGGGATGTCATCCAATCAATCAACGGAACGGTGATAAGAACTTGGGAAGACTTGCAGACCTTCATGAGCTCGGTGAGAGCGGGCTCCACTCTCATCCTCACAACGCAGAGGGGCGACTTCCAGATCGTCGCTAGAGATCCTGAGAACGCGAGTAGGGCGATTATTGGTTTGGATAGCTATGGGTCTGTGGAGTACTATCCTGTCAGAGGCGGTCTCCTACAGTCACAATATGAGTACAACCTCCTTGCCACTCTGTCTTGGATCCAGAACTTGTCGATCTGGGTTGCCATTGTGAATATGCTGCCAATATATCCCATGGACGGAGAGAAGTTCACCACGGCAATACTCAACCGCTTCCTTCCCGGTAGAGCGAGCTTCTTCAGAACCATGATCACCGGACTCTTCCTCTTCATCTTCACATCGAACATACTACTCTCATTCATCAGGTTCGAGTTCATACCCTTGCCTTAGAGCGGTGCCGACGATGAAATGCATGCGATGCCAGAGGGAAGCTGTAATCTTTAGAAGTCATTCAGGGGAACGGCTCTGCTCCAGACATTTCAAGGACTCGATCAGCGAGAAAACTTCCCGTACGGTAGCCCAGTACAAGATGCTAAATCCTGATGACAGAATCGCCATGGCCATCTCCGGCGGAAAGGACAGCGTCAGCCTCCTCAGGATACTGTTTGAGTTGGAGACGAAGTTTCCAAGGGTTCAGATGACCGCGTTAACGATCGACGAAGGCATCAAGGGATATCGGGAAGAGGCGATCGCCATAGCAGCAAAAAACTGTGAAGAACTCGGAGTCGAACACAGGGTCTTCAGCTTCAAGGAACTCTATGGAGATACGCTGGACGAGCTTGTTTTGAAGTTGAGATCCCTCAGAGGCGAGATCTCTCCCTGCTCCTTCTGTGGCGTGCTGAGAAGGAAAGCACTCAACCAAGCGGCGAGAGAGATCAGCGCGGATAAGCTCGTGACCGCGCACAACCTAGACGATGAGGTTCAGACAGGCCTGCTGAATCTGATACATGGCGACATAACTCGAAACGCGAGGGTTGAACCTATCCTTGAACCTCAACACCCCAAATTCGTGACCAGAGTCAAACCTTTCTGCAGAATTCCCGAAAGCGAATTGGCTCTCTACGCCCTTCTTGACCACGTTACCTTCCAGACGCACCCCTGCACCTACAGAGAAACATCCCTAAGAAACGAGATTAGACACATAGTCAACAGACTGGAGTTCAACCATCCGGGAGTAAAATACGCCATATCAAGCTCATTCGAACGGCTTAGGCCCGCGCTGAAGACAATGGTTTCATCGGTCAAGATACAGGACTGCAGCTCATGCGGAGAGCCCACGGTAGGTCACATCTGCAAACCATGCGAGATGCTCCAGAAAATCGGTGTCCTGTAGTTCTCGGCTTGCAGCATTCACTTACTCCCACCGACAGCTCTTGTCAGAGCAGTGCTTCGGGCGCAGAGGTTAGGCCGAAGATCAGCTGCGAAAGTATCATCATTTGACAGAAAGGCGATGAGCCACTTGGGGTCGACACCTGAGGATCTTCCAAGCAGCTCAATCGATGAACTCTTACCCGAACCCTCCCGAGCGTCAGACGTCTCGACTTAGGTTGCTACCTTCCGGTCCTGGCCAGGTTCGGCAAGTAGATGGAGCTTACAACCCTCCTACGCGGGTTGCAGTCCCAACCGCCGACCCCGAGAGACGAGCATTCACAGCCATCGGGTCAAGCAGCCCGGAAGGCTCACGAGCCTCGCCCAAGCTTTCGACCCGTCGTATCGACCATTTACGGTCGAGGTTTTCACCTCTCAGGAAAGGTCGAGCTTCCCGTCTAAGGCCCACCGCCCAAGTCTGTTGAGCGGTTGGGCAGTATTAAGACTTGTCTGACGAGCGGATTCTTACTACAAAGGAGATATGGTCGACCAAACGCTTTTATGAAGACAGCCAAATGAGTTTACGCGGCTGGCCGGGGTCTCCTAGATTCGTCCCTTGAAGGGGGAAGGGGAATCTGGTAGGGAGCAGGCCTGCTATGGTCGCTGCAGAGAGTCTGTGACCCATAGTGGCCGTTTAGGCTTCGGGGAGTAGGGTCTCACGGGTTCAAATCCCGTCCCCGGCGCCAAGGCTGGGCCGGTCGTCTAGTTTGGCTAGACGGTTTGAAAGGGGCTAAGATACTACCCTTACGAGGTAGAGCCAAGATATGGCGCTGAGTGGTCGCCAGTTCGAGTCTGGCCCGGCCCACCAAATTTGGTCAGAAACACAATAACCGATCCCATTTGGTTCCGAAGTCTAGATCGGCTCCATCTCAAGTTGGCCCGTTCTGGGTCCAGCGAGAGCTTATGGATCCCCACCTTCAGGACTTCATCGACTTGTAGCAAGCATCAAGCATTCGGTTTGCCCTAAGCCCGTCTACAAGATTCCTTTTCGGCATCTCGTTCTTGAGGACACAATATGAAACGCTGACGCTCGGAAAGATATCCGTAGGTTTCATGCTTTCTCCAGAGGGGTAATCCAACCTTCTTTGGCTTCTGTTTTTCAACGATCTAGCCGAATTTTTCTCAATGAGGCGACCGTGAAAATGCCAATGCCTATCTCCCCAGTTGGGTCAATGAATAATGAGCCATCAGACCCATAGATCTCGTATCCAAGATCAAGGCCGCTATGGGCTGCCCGGGAATTTCCTGGCCGACGAAGCTCGCCCCTCTCATATTTTATGAGGGAGAGGCTGTTGTCCTCTTCCTAGTCCCATGGACCGGTGTGGCGCGCATGCTGGGAGTAGGCCTCAACAGGCCTTTTGTCAATGATATGTCGAGTCATCTCGGCTGAGTGATAGTCCCCATGTCAGTTGGGATTCCATTGGCAGCAAGCTTGGGAGTTGTGGGACAAGCGGACATTGCCGACCTTCGCCGCTTGGACTTGACGTCTAAACGTTGAAGTTGTGGACACGAGCCTCTCCCATAACGAAGAGGCGAGCCTGTCTTAGGAAGAGACCCACCTCAGGTATGAGGCCCCTTGCCTGAGTTCCTGCCTTGCATACCATTCTATGCTCCAAGAATCCCAGAGTTTCAATCTCGATGATATCTTGCGTATGTGAAGATCGTACCAGAGAACGGACTACCGCTGATCTGGTGGCACCTAGGACTATCAACCTCTCGAGATGATCATTTGACGGTCTCTTCAATATCTCCATCTGTCTTTGGGTCAAGCTCACCCAAATCTTGCGGGTCGATCTGTCCAGTTTGTCTATTCGAACTTCGACGGGGAGGTTATCGTAGAGGCAGAAAGTCGAGATGATGCTTTTTGCTGAGAGCTTCCTTTCTCCGGCCAGCTGTCTTCGCATTTCGTGTAACGGATATAATGCGTCTCCTACTTGAGAGCTCCCAGTTTCCACGTATAGCCCGTACCCTATCTTCCCTGAGTCCACGATTCGCCCGGTGATAACCGAGCCTTCTACGAGATTCTCAAAACTGTCGATTGCCGTTCCGAGCTCACGTTTGAGTAGCTCTATCGTGAACTCTTGGTCTTCACCGCTGACCTCGATTCTCACCCATTTCCTGTCGGTCAGTACCGCCGAAGCCAAAACTACTTTGAGGTCTTCGCACAATCTCTCGATGTGGGATACAAGTCTAGCGATGATCTTTCGCTCGGGCCCGGCATACACCTTGACTGGTATTGTAAGTACCGCCAATAACTAGTGCTCCAAAATCTTGGAGAATTCTCGGTTCAGCTCTCTTAATCTTCCAACTGATGGATGACCGCTACCGAGCTCTTCGCTGAACTTACGAACCGTCTTTTCTATATTAACACGCTTGCTGCCTTCAACCAACTTGTCGGCATAGGACACTACCTTCTCTTCCAGTGTGGAGGGTACGTACTCTCCTTCCGGGAATCCCAGCTCTCGCGCCTCGTACCGCGAGATTCCTGCTCCGACATGGCGGACAATAATCTTGATCAGGGCCTCGGGCAGTCCAAACGATTTCGCAATAATGCCGCCTCGTACGCCGTGCTCAACCCCGTGTGTCTCGGACCTCCCGATGTCGTGTAGCAAGGCTCCTATTTCCACGAGTTCGCTGTCAACGGGGAGACCTCTCTTCTCACACTCCCTGGCCATCTCAGCTGCCAGCCTTGAGACGACTTTGCAGTGTTCTACAACGTTTGCAGAGCAACCAGCCGTCTTCAATATCCTCAGGGCTTCTCGTTGAGATGGCAGCTCCTTCAAATGAGGCCTCTCCGAGTTCAGTGCTTGGGACAGCAATATCCTCAGATAACTACAATTTAAGACTATTAACCTGAGGCGTCGCGTCTTCATCTGTGTTGCCATTTATGTCTACAATCGTTGACCACCGATTTCTCCTGAGTAGGTACGATGGTTGCATCCTACGTTTCCCCGGAATACAACGTCTGGGTGCGGCGATCCAAGGATACCGTCGACTCCTACCGATATTGATCCAAGATCTCGGCAGATCATGACGAACGAGGGGCCAAGACCGGGCCGTTCGCGTAGTTTCCTTAGGCCTCAAGTGAAGGCTTTCTTCTTCACTACAAGCTCGAAACGATTCTGATTCGGAAATCAAATTCGACCAAAGATTGAGGTATGCTACCTGTACAAATCAAGGCCGAGGCACAATCCACGACTTTCAAGGACGGATGGCTGTCAATCTGAAAGCTCTTTTTCGAGGAGCTTCATCCTGTCTTCTAGAGCTCCTATGATAGGCTGGTTGTCGAAGTGTTTTAGAGGCTTATTGCACTGGGGGCATCTGAAGACGGATTCCATCGCCTGCTCGAATGTCAGGCGTTCGTCTTGCGGTGTGTCGCAGGCATAGAAGTCGTGTTGCTTCTCGTGATCCAGTCTTATCCTCATTTTCTCCAAGATTCTCTTCTTCTGAGTTCGGATGAAACCTGCGACCTGATCTGGCTGAGGCCGCCAGAGGAATATGAACCAGCCTGTCTTATCGTCTCTTAGCCGTTTGTTGGATACGAGGGAGTGGTCGTACAGGCGATAGAGGATCTTCCTTATGTTGTTAATGCGAACACCGGTTTTAGCTGCAAGCTGATCGTCTGTCGCCTCCCCCATCTCCTGCAGGATTTTAATGACTGTGACCGCCTCGTCGCCGCCGAGAACTTGTGCGATCTGGGCAAGCAAGTCGCTGGAGCGGCTCATATGTTCCGCCTCGATGGGAGATTGTGGTACTATAGAATCCGTAGTTCTTTAAATCGTTGTTCAGATCATAGGCTTCGAAACCTATGAAGATCAGATTTCTGCTAAGGCTGTTTGCCCATGGTCCTTCTTATGACCATCTTGCCTCTACGTTGCGGGATGACCTTTATCTGTCCACCTATCTGCTCATTTCGGAGGGTTTTACCGTCAAAGAATCTGTCGAGGAAGATACCCACCGCCGCGCATTCCGAGTGGGGTTGGTTGCCTATAGCCACATTGAAGTCTGAAACGTCTTTTGAATAGAAGTCGGCCGGAACTTTCTGAGATCCTACGATGAGAAGAACGTCTTTCCCTGTCTCCCTTATTCTCTTGAGCACGTCACCCTCGGCAATGTTCTCTCCATACATTGTCAGGTGAACCGTGATGCCTGCAGATCCTTTCCAGCTTTCTACGACTTTCTTCCAAGGTATGCCGGTCTCGATCTTGAACGAGCCGCCCCAGTTTTCTACGGTCTCCCCGACAACGCGTTCGAGCCCACGGTCTACCACGTCCGTGACGAATATCCCCGAGGCCCCAAGTGCCCTAGCTACGAGCGCGACGTGAGTGGTCAGCCTCGCGTCCCTTGAAGACCTGTGTCCCCACCGCATCACCCACACACGTCTTGTGGAAGACTCGATCACACATGTGCCCTCGCTGGATCCCATTGTCCGTTCAGGCTCTTCTGTTCATGGATTCCTTCTCGGATGCTCAGCAACGTCAAAACCAAGTCTGTGAGGTGTGCGCGCCAGATATACTATGCTCGCTCCTTAGAAGTGGCTGGCCTACCAGTGTTATGACTCCACCTGCCTTCCTGACCTCTGCAATGATCTTCGGGACGAGACGCGGATAGGCTGCAACCTTACCTGAGACCTGAGACTTCGAATACTCGATGTCCAGCACAGTGGCCATTTCTCGGATCAGGGAGAGGCTTCGTTGAACTCTGCTACCCAGCGGGAGTACAAATCCTGCCTCGACTGGGCTTTCCAAGTTCTTCTCAATCTCTGAGAGGAGCAATTCGATATTCATCATCCTGAGTGAGGACACGGGCACTGAATTCTGAACGAATCGACTTAGGCATTTCTTCTTTTCCTCCGCGTCTTCCGCAGATATCAGATCGATCTTGTTAAGGGCTGTGACCACAGGAACGCCTGATGCACCCATTTCATGAATTGTCTGGATACACGTGGAGAGTTTTCTCTCGATTTCGACTATCGGTTCGTTGAGATCGACAACCAAAACTATCAGATCGGCAAATATAGTCTCCTCTAGCGTCGATCGAAATGCTTCAACCAGAGCTATAGGGAGTCGGTCTATGAATCCGACGGTGTCGATCAGTAACACCTTCCTCTTTCCGATGTTTATAGCCCTAGTTGTGGTCGACAACGTTGTGAAGAGTCCAAGATCTGTGGGAACTCTTTCAGACGTCAATGCGTTGAAGAGTGTGCTTTTCCCTGCGTTTGTATATCCGGCAAGTGATACCGTGTAGAAGCCCGTGCGTTGTCTTTGATATCTGCGCGTGCCGCGTTTCTGACGGATTGAGGCCAAATTCCTTCTTATGTGATGCATTTGCCTTCTGATCGCCTGATAGTAGACGTCGACCTGATACTTACCGAGCCCGTAAAATCCAGGCTGTTCGCCCATACGGGCCAACCTTACTTTTTCTCTGGCCCTCGGATACTCGTATCGCAATTTCGCAAGTTGTATCTGAAGCTTCGCCTCTCTCGTAGAGGCTCTCTTAACGAAGATCTCAAGGATCAACTGAAACCTATCAAGTATGAGAGCACCCGTCAGCTTGGCGAGGTTGTAGATCTGGACAGTCTTCATCTCGTTATCAAAGATCACAACGTCGACTCCTAGCTCCCTGCAGAGGTGTGCAAGTTCTTCGGTTTTTCCGCGGCCGATCTGGAAGTTCGGATCGGGTTCCCGGATCTGCTCCATACGATGTATGACTTCGTGCCCAGCGGCTCGCGCCAGCGATGTGAGCTCTTCAAGACTGCTGGATTCGCTGCCTTGACGCCTCTGAACGACTATAGCCTTCGTTGAGAGGTCTCCTCCAGCTATGCCTCCTTCTTCTTGACCTTCACTATATCGCCCAAAGTCAGCTCAAAGTCCTGTTTGCTCGCCCCTGTTGACGGGACAGCAGCTTCGGCTAGCCTTACGATAAGATTCACC
>Ga0209314_10000965_pt1 | contig 13043 bp, 9 predicted proteins | sample I19B2metaG_FD_184146 | JGI IMG/M metagenome (GOLD analysis project Ga0209314, IMG submission 184146) | Lake sediment bacterial and archeal communities from Gulf of Boni, Indonesia to study Microbial Dark Matter (Phase II) - ​I19B2 metaG... | ecosystem: Environmental > Aquatic > Freshwater > Lake...
ATATTACACCTCTATTGAAGAACTCCAAAATTAAACCCAAAAAAAGAAAAAAAAGAAAAAAAGAAGCTATTGCTTAGTCATGGTCAGCATCTCGTGCGATTGTTATGTTGACGTATTGGCGGGCATATTTCATAATGGCTTTTTCATATATCGTTTTTAGGATTTTACCCTATTTCATAACAGGCATTTGCTTATCTAATATTATTATGAATCAAGAAAAAAAGAAATTAATTTAGAACTGGCAGAATTGAAATTTGCTACAGGAGGCACAGTCATAGCCAGGGGGCAGATAGATTTCAATAAACTCGAGCCCCTGGAAATTGATGTGGCGATGGAGAGGCTCGACTTGAGTGGATTGCAAAGTTTATTTCATGATAGAAATTTGAAGACTTTTGGAGAGGTTAACGGAAATCTTCAGCTTCGAGGCGCTTTCGAAAGTCCGCTCTTAAAAGTGGAATTAAAATCGCAAAATGGTGGAGTAAATAGTTTCCGGGTGAACACGATTGAAACAGGCTTCAGAGTTAAGAAGGCGCTTGGGGAGGAAGATGAAAGGATAGAATTAGTCTTCGATTCTTTTTCGGCAGGTTTTGGAGAGAGTATCCTCCGGCTGGCTCCAGAAAGTAGAATTAGATTTTCGTTGTCCAGGAAGTTAGTCGACTTTTCGCTCCTTAGCGAATTTCGTAACATAAATCTCGCAAAATTATCTATTTTTGGCGGCGCAGAATTGAATGGAACTGCCAATTTCTCCATGGATTTCCCTATTCTGGAGGTTATGCTCACCACGAAGGAGCTGTGGGTGAATCGCCACAATTTTGAAACTGCAAAGTTGAAAGTTTCTTATCAAGACAGAAAGTTATTTTTCCTACCAGTGGCTAAAGAGACTTTTCAGCTCTTGGGAGAGATAGACTTCGAACGCCTGGATAACTTCAATATAAGATTACTCGAGTTTTTCCAGGGGAAGGATAGATTGATAGCTGTTAATGGGAATGCTGACCTTTCTGGACCAATAGATTTAACTGTCCAGGGGAAAAAGGGGAAGATTGCTGCCAGTCTCATAGGAGAGCTCCTAAATGTGAGAATTCCGCTCGCAGGAAATAGTGGGTTTGACTTCAAGCTTACCCGGACTTCGCTAAAGGAAGAAAAGGAAAAATTCTACGACTCCTTACAGATGGAAGGGGAAATAGATATCACTAATGGTTCCATAGGAAATCTTATTTTTGACGATTTCAACGCTGTCTTCAAAGCAGATGGTGCTAGTTTAAGTCTAAAGGAATTGATAATGAATAAAAAAGGAGAATATAATGTTAGATGTTGGGGAACTATTCCTTATCCCGGAGAAAGTAAAAATGGTAGACCAATAGACTTCTCTTTAGAAATGTTTGATAGTAAAGCGAGCGTATTACGTGTTCTGACCAGAGAAATAAGTGATGCGAAAGGAGAACTCAAAGCTTATCTTCATATTACGGGAACGGCAGGGGAGCCCCTTATAAATGGATATCTTCGTATTAACGAGGTTACCCTGTATGGCCGACAAGTATTTAAAAGGATAGACGATTTAACCTGCGATATCTCAGTTAAAGATAGTAATATAGTTATTAACCAAATTAACGGCAAGATAGAAAAGGGAGAAATAAATTTCAAAGGAGGGATAACTTTAGCTGGCTGGATGCCAGATAAGTTTGATGTGGCCTTTGAAAATATGAGAGGCCAGGGGATTCCCCTTAAAATACCTTTTCTGAAGATACCTCAGAGTTCATTCTTTGGTCGGCTACTTTCTGAGGTTCCTTGTTCTCTCGAGTTGAAGGGAAAAATCCGAGCATATGGAACTATCCAGTCATATAACTTAGAAGGAAAAATTGAGTTGGAAAATACTTATTTTACTTACCCCCCTAGAGCCGAGGACACCAAGGATTTAAATTTAGATTTTCTGAACCCAGCGGTCTGGAATTTGGAGATTAAAGCTGGCAAAAATACCTGGTATCAGAATAGATTTGCTGAAGTCCAGGTACAGGGACATATGAGGCTTACTGGCCCGACTAAGGACTTGACTGTCAATGGAGCGATTACCTCTACTAAAGGAGAGATAAGTTATCTGGGAGCTACTTTCATCGTGAAAGAAGCCACGGTGGAATGTATAAACGACGAGCTCTTTTTAGAGGCGAGGGCAGAGTGTCCTATCCAGGATGATACTATTGTGTTAGTGGTAGAGAGGGGGAAATGGGGGAAGGTTAAGCCAAAATTTATTTCCAGAAGCAATCCTGAAATGACTGAGCAGGAAGCACTGGTTAAGGCTACTGGTTTGGATTCTCTAAGGTTCTCTACAGAAGAAGGGAGCACTTTATTGAGGAAAGAACTCTTGAAGTTAATTGATAGTAGCCTTGCCAGTCCTTTGATTAAGTCAATTTTGAGGTCAACTGGATTGGTAGATGTGGTTAAGGTTGATACTGGTCGTGCTCAGAAACCAGCGGAAAGATTGAATTCTTCAGAAGCCACTAAGGGAAGGGAAATAAACAGCCTTTTGGAGGGTACAGAAATAACTTTCGGAAAGTATTTATCCAGTGACTTATACCTGGGTTACAAGTTGCAATTCGAGGAAGGATTCTTAAATAAACTTGAATTGCGGCATGAAGTAGAGCTGCTTTATAGACTCAAAAGAGGAATTTCTTTGAAGGGCAAACTGGGAGAACAGGAAAGATATTTTGGAGTCGAAAGACAAATAAGGTTTTAGTTTAGTTTCCCCTCACCCTGTCCCTCTCCCCTTGAGGGAGAGGATTTAAGGTGAGGGGGTGGTGCCATAAATTGGGTTTAGTTTTAAATATTTACTTTTCTAAGAGAATTTGATATTATAACAAAAATACGCTAAATAATTGATTGAAGCCCATGAATAGAAAACTTACAGTTTTATTTTTTTTCTTTATATTCCTTCTTTCAGGTTATCTCCTTTCCAGTCCCGTAGAGATAAGAGAAATAGAAATAACTGGAAATAAGAACATAGGAACTAAGAAGATATTGAAGGCTTTGCAAATAAAAAAGGGCGATGAATATTCAGAAGAGGCAGTGAGTAAGGGTTTGCAAAATATATATCAACTCGGGTTCTTTGAGAATATTACAGTTGAAGTCGTTGAGGTTGAGGGAGGAATAAATGTTACCTATGTCGTGACTGAAAAGCCTCTGATTAAACGGATAGAATTTAAAGGAAATAAAAAGTTCTCTAATGCCAAATTGGGAAAAGAAATAGAGTCAAAAGAGAAAGAACCTTTTAATAATAGGAAAATGCAAGAGGATGCTGAAAAGATTGTTACCCTCTATAAAGAGAAGGGTTATGCAAATGTAAAAGTGGAGCCTTATACTACGGAAGATGAGAAGAGCGGAATGACGATAGTGACATTCTTTATTACAGAAGGCAAACAAATCAGGATAGGGAAAGTCAATTTGGTTGGGGTGGAGCCATTTGACACAAAGAAGATAAAGAAAAAAATGAAAACTAAAAGGAAGAAATTTTTTAAACAGGAACTGTTGGACGAGGACCTAAAAATGATAGAAGCTTATTATAAAGACAGAGGATTCCTGAAAGTTCATCTAGGAACTCCTATCGTTAATTATAATGAAGAGAAAACAGAGATTCTGGCCACGCTTTTTGTTTATGATGGACTGAAATATACAGTTGGAGATATACGATTTCAAGGTAACTATGTGTTTACCCCAGAACAGCTGGAAAGAGATTTGGAAGTTAAACATGGAGAGATTTTCAATCAGGCAAAATTCGAGGCGAGTCTCTCTAATATTCAGGAACGCTATGCAGAAAAAGGCTATATCATGATGCGTCTTAATCCCGAATACTCTACTGATGATGAGAGAAGAATAGTAAATAGCTTAATTTCTATAGAGGAGAACGGGATAGTCTATATTGACCAGATTCATTTAGAGGGGAATGTCATTACTAAAGACTATGTAATTAAACGAGAATTCCTCGTAAAAGAAGGGGACCCGTTCAATGTAAAAAAGATAAGGCGGACGCAGGAAAAGTTATATAACCTTGGATTTTTTTCGGATGTCGGAATTGAGATAGGTGGAACCGATAACCCCTATAGAGCAGACCTCATCTGTAAAGTAACTGAGCAAAGAACAGGATTACTCAGTATGGGTGCAGGGTACAGCTCGCAAGATGGTCTTGTAGGCACTTTTCAGATTACTCAGAGCAACCTTTTTGGTAGAGGACAGAGACTCGACTTAATGCTGGAGTTTGGTAAGAAAAAGACCAATTATCAAGTCGGTTTTACTGAACCGTGGTTTTTAGGAAAACATATCTCTTTTGGTATTGATGTCTACGATATGGATAGAAACAGAGACTACTATAAAGAAAGAAGAACTGGTGGAGATATTAGAGTAGGTCCCCATTTAACAGATATTCTTAGCCTCCACTTCACATACGATTATGAACGGATAAGAGTATACGATGCCCTCTCTCAATACAAAAGTGAGGAGGGAACAAAGGATAGCAGTAGCTTCACTACATATTTAATAAGAGACAGCAGGGATAATATATTTGATACTTCCAGAGGTTCTCGGAATTCTATCTCTTTTCAGATTTCTGGAGGTATCCTGGGAGGGGATAATAATTTCGTTAAGACTGTTGGCTCCTCTAGTTGGTTTTTCCTTACCTTCTGGCGCTTTGTTCTGGCGCTGCAATTGAGATATGGGATTGTTAGCAGTTTTCCTCCTTCTACAGGAGTGCCAATTTATGAACGATTCTATGTGGGTGGGGCGGATAGTGTAAGGGGTTACGACTATAGGGGTGAGATTGGGCCTGAAGAAGGCGGAGTGACGATGTTTGTTAGTAATATAGAATACAAGTTTCCCATAGTCAGGGAAAAAGGTCGGACGATTTTACAAGGGGCAGTATTTTTGGATATGGGAGGGAGCTGGAGAAAAGGGGAGGTTAATTTTACCATAGGCGAGCGAGATAATCAATTGAAAGTAGGGGTGGGAGCGGGAGTGAGATTTCAGACTCCTATTTTCCCTGTCCGTCTCGATTGGGGATATGGATTAAATCATAGACCGGGAGAAGACAAATCCCAGTGGTATTTCACAATCGGACAACCTTTCTAACTGTTGACTAATTTTTGATTTTTTATGGGGATGGAGTGTCAAGCGAAAGCTTGACCAGTAATTTGAAATTTGTAATTTGAAATTTGGAATTTATAGTTTGGAGTCCTCCCGAAAGGGAGGGATATAATGGGTGATGGGTAATTTTTGATTTTTGATTTGATGGTTGGTCACCCTTTAGGGTGACGGAAAAGATGGAGAGTTCACTATGAAAAGAATTTCGTTTTTTTTGTTTGTTTTTTCTCTTTTCTACTTTTTTCTTTTTCCACTTCCCGGTGTAAGGGCAGTAATGCTTTCTTCGGAAAGAATTGCTTATGTAGATATAGATAGAGTCTTTGATGAATGTAAAGGCACTAAACAAGCGAAAGAAAAAATTGAAGGAGAGATTAAAACGAGGAGAAACGAGATAGCCGGACTGGAAAAGGAGATAAGAGATTTAGAAGTTGCCAGCAAGAAGGGGGAAATAATAGAGCCAGTGTCTACAACTGGATTGGTCGGAGAAGAAGTAGAAATTTCTACTGTTCCAATTGTAAGTGAGCCACTTCCTGAAGAAGTAATTAGAGAAAAGAAGAAAAGACTTAATCAGATGGTAGAGAAATCTAAAGAAGAATTAGCCCGACTGGAAAGAGAGATAACTCATCAGATTTTAGGAAAGATTTACGATGTGATCAGGGAGATTGCTCAGGATGAAGGTTATGCTATTGTGCTGGATAAAAAAAATATCTTGTATAGCGAAATGGAGAACGATCTCACTGAGAAGGTTATAAAGAGATTGAATTCGAGTCAATAACAGAAAAGATGTGGAAGGTAGTTTGGAGTCCTCCCGAAAGGGAGGTTCGGGCGACCATGAAGGTCGCCCCTACGCGATTCGCAAGGACTCCGTAAGCAAGAATTTGTTAAGCGTGGTGGGTTTATGGGAATGACTTTAAAGAAAATTGCGGAGCTTGTTGGTGGTGAACTTTCCGGAGACGGCAACATAGTGATTGCAGGGGTGGGTAGTCTAACAGAAGCAGAAAAGGGTGAGATTACATTCTTGGCAAGTTCCAGATACAGGAATCAGGTGTCAAAGACTAAAGCTTCAGCTATTATTGTTGGTGAGGAAGTTGAGCCACCAGAAATTCCTTCGATACGGACGAAGAATCCCTATCTGGCTTTTGTTCAGGTAATGAAGGTGTTGGTTCCTCCTAAGAAACTACCCATGGGAATAGACAAGACCAGCATTCTTGGCAAGGGAGTAAAATTAGGTAAGGATGTTGCGATTGGAGCTTACGTGGTTATTGGAAATGGCGCGGTGATTGGGGATAAGACTGTAATTTTTCCGGGGACATACATTGGAGATAAAGCTGTGATTGGAAAGGATGTGCTAATCTATTCGAATGTTACAGTGAGAGAAGAAGTTATTATAGGCGATAATGTGATTATTCACCCGGGTGCAGTTATTGGTTCGGATGGATTTGGTTATGTGACTGAAAAGGGAAAGCACCTTAAGATTCCACAGGTAGGGATTGTTGAAATTGAAAATGGTGTGGAGATTGGAGCGAACGTTACTATTGACCGAGCTACTTTGGGCAAAACTCTCATAGGTGAAGGAACAAAAATTGATAACCTTGTGCAGATTGGACATAATGTTAAAATAGGAAAAAACTGTCTTATAGTTTCTCAGGTAGGTATTTCAGGCAGTACTGTGATAGGTGATAATGTGGTTTTAGCTGGTCAGGCAGGCCTTGTTGGTCATATTACCGTTGGCGATAATGCGATTGTTGGTGCGCAAGCGGGAGTTACGAAAAGTGTGCCAGCCGACACCACTGTTTCCGGTTATCCTGCGCGGGAGCATAGGATAGCTCAGAAGATAAATGCCCAGTTAGTTAGATTGCCAAAATTATACGAGCAGATAAAAGAGCTAAAACAAGATATAGAGAAAATAAGAAAAAAAATAAATAGTTCATAGTTCGTAGTCTATGAACGATGGACTAAAGCGAACGAAGTGAGCGTGACTACGAACTCTTTTGGTTGGTCACCCTTTAGGGTGAGGAAGTAACGTTGTAGTTGTCCCGATAAATCGGGACTAAAGGCAAAGCTTACGCTTTGCTGCTACAAAAAGAAATGTAGCTGCAGAGCGATAGCTCTGCTAAAACGGGCTCAATGAATTGAGCCCCTACAGAAAGCAAAGCTTACGCTTTGCCGCTACCATAATGTTCGACCAGAAATTAGGGAGGAAAATTATGGATTTGCAGAAAACTATAAAAAGGGAAAGCACTTATTCAGGAATAGGTTTGCATACCGGGAACATAACTTCAGTGACCTTCAAGCCAGCACCACTCAATTCTGGCATAAAATTTGTAAGGTCAGATTTACCAGGTAAGCCCGGGGTTGAAGCTAACATAAAGAATGTTATCAGTGTTGCACGAGGAACCACTCTGGGTAATGGCAGTTTCCAGATTCAGACGGTAGAGCATATTATGGCTACTCTATGCGGTTTGGGTATAGATAATCTCGTCGTGGAAGTGAATGCTGATGAGCCACCCGTAGCCGATGGCAGTGGGATGCCTTTTGTGGAGACTTTGGAGAAGGCTGGTTTAGAAGAACAGAATGCGGAAAGACAATACTTTACGATAACTGAACCTATCAAGTTTTCCAATGAAGATGTCCATCTGGTTGTTTTGCCAGCAGAAGAATTTAAAGTATCTGCTACTATTGATTATAAACATCATATCTTGAAGAGTCAATATGGCTCGTTCACCATAACTAAAGAGGTTTTCGAAAAGGAGATTGCTCCAGCCAGGACTTACTGTTTTGAACATGAAATTGAATCTCTGAAGCGCCGAGGATTAGCCCGAGGAGGGAGTTTAGACAATGCAGTAGTGATTGGACAGAATGGCATTCATAATAAGGAGCTCAGATTTCCGGATGAATTTGTTCGCCACAAGATACTTGATTTAATAGGAGATCTCTATTTGATAGGAAAACCTTTAAAGGCACACATTATTGCTATCCGCTGTGGACATGCTGCTAACATTGCCTTGACTAAAAAGCTGGGTAAACTCCTGGAGCCATCTGCTGCTCGTCGAATGGCCAGGACTTTTCAACAGGAGAATTTTGGAGGAAAAGTTTTAGGCTTGGAGGAGATTGAGAGTATAATTCCTCATCGTCCTCCTTTTCTATTTGTAGACAAAATAATTATGTCAGAGAATATGACCAAAGCAATAGGGTTCAAGAACTTGACTATCAATGAGGAATACTTCAAGGGCCATTTTCCTAACTATCCGATTATGCCAGGCGTTTTAATTGTAGAATCGATGGCACAGACTTCCTGCGTTCTCTTCTTGGCCCGTTCAGAACTCAGAAAAAAACTCCCGTATTTTATGGCGATTAAGGAGGTTAAATTTCGTAAGCCCGTCTTTCCAGGAGATCAGCTTCAACTCGAAGTAGAAGTTACTCGTGCCCGGGTGAGAGGAGGAAAGATTCAAGGTAAGGCATATGTTAGGAATGAATTGGTAGCTGAGGCTGAATTTATGTTCTCGTTGGTAGACCGTTAAATCCAATGCACGAACTATGAACTACGAACTATTTTGGGAGGAAATATGAACATTCACAAAACAGCTTTAGTTCATCCGGATGCAATAATTGGAGAAGATGTGGAGATTGGTCCATATACAATTATTGGACCGGATGTAAAGATTGGAAAGGGAACCAAAATTGGAGCTAGTGTAGTAATGGAAGGAGATACTCAAATTGGCCAAAATTGTCAGATATGGACAGGAGCCATAATTGGGAATTTACCCCAGGATTTAAAGTATAAAGAAGAGAAGACGAGGGTTATAATTGGTGATAATAACATTATCCGGGAATATGTAACCATCAACCGAGGAACGATTTCTACAGGAGAAACAACTATTGGAGATAATAATCTCATAATGGCGTATGCTCATATTGCTCACGATTGTGTTATTGGCTCTAACGTAATTCTGGCTAATGTAGTTACTATGGCGGGCCATGTAGTGATTGAGGATAAGGCTATTGTAGGGGGGTTAACTCCAGTCCATCAGTTTGTGCGCATTGGGACATTGGCGATTGTGGGTGGAGGTTCTCGGGCAGCAAAAGATGTGCCTCCCTATTGTATGGCAGCGGGGACACCCATTAGAATTTTTGGACTGAATACAGTGGGGTTGCAAAGGAACAATTTTCCTAAGCATGTTAAAGCCCAACTGAAGAGAGCCTATAAGGTTCTCTTCCGCTCGAAATTAAATACCACCCAAGCTTTGAATGTTCTGGAGAAAGAACCGAATATCTCGGATGAACTGCTCCATATGATATCCTTTATTAAAGAATCTGAAAGGGGAATCTGCAAAGAATGAAGATAGGGAATAGAAAAATTGGATTGATTGCTGGTAACGGGAGATTTCCTTTGATTTTTGCACAAGAAGCGAAGAAGGCAGGAGCAGAGGTAGTCGCCTTGGCGATAAAGAAGGAGACGAGCCCCAGTCTGGAAAATTTGGTAGATAGAATTCACTGGGTCGATGTAGGGCAGTTGGGAGACCTGATTGAGATTTGTAAGAAGGAGGGCATAACCAGGGTAGTTATGGCCGGGCAGGTTAGACACACACGTCTGTTCAGTCAGGTAAAGCTGGACGCAAGAGCTATGGCACTTTTGGCTGGAGTGAAGGATAAGAAGGCTAATTCTTTACTGGGAGCAGTGGCAGATGAGTTGTCGAGGGAAGGAATAGAACTAATAGATTCGTCTACCTACCTTTCCCACCTTTTACCTTCTCCCGGTATTTTAACTCGCCGGAAACCTACTCAGAAAGAGTGGCAAGATATCGAGTTCGGTCACAAGATGGCTAAAGAGATTGCCGGCCTCGACATCGGGCAGACAGTGGTGGTCAAGGACCAGGCCGTTTTAGCAGTGGAAGGAATGGAGGGAACAGACCGTACCATAAAGAGGGGAGGAAAATTAGGCAGAGGAGATGTTATTGTAGTGAAGGTAAGTAAACCCCAGCAGGATAGGAGATTTGACCTTCCCATTGTTGGTGAGAGGACAATAGAGGTATTGAAAGAGTCCAAGGCAAAAGTACTCGCCTTTAGTGCTCGTAGTACAATATTATTGGATAGAGAAAAAGTGGTTAAAATGGCCAATCAGAATGGCATTTCGCTGGTGGCAATAAAAGAAGAATAGATGGAAGGATGAAGGGATAGTTTTCGGAGTCGCTCGGTCAGAAAAACCTCGCTCTAATTCCGCCAGCGCTTCTGCAAAACCTGGCGGAATTGAAGCTCCTATAACTATCCCTTCATCCTCAGTCGCGTAGGGGCGACCCTTGTGGTCGCCCTTAAAAGGTGGGGATAGTTTTCGGAGTCGCTCGGTCAGAAGACTAAAAGTTAGTTTGCTCGTCGCTGAAATTTCTTGCTAACAAAATCTATTGCGAGCTACACTAAATTTCAAAAACTCGCCCTGATGAACCGGGGCTCGGACAATTGAAATTTAACCGTTTCGCTCGCAAAGATTTAGTAATGCAAGAAATTAAGTGCTCCTTGCAAACTAACTTTTCGGAATGGGAGTAGCGAAGCTCTGCTTCGCCATTATAATTTGTAATTTAGGAGAGGAAAGTGGTTAGAGTTGGCGTGATTGGGGTTGGCCATATAGGTGCGCATCATGCGCGTGTCTATTCGCAAATCCCGGATGTAAAGTTGGCAGGAGTTGTAGATATTGACCAGAAAAGAAGAGAGAAGGTGGCTCGAGAATATAATACGACTCCTTATGGAAATTATGGAGAGATTTTCAATAAGGTCGATGCAGTGAGTGTTGTCGTACCCACCGAATTGCATTATCCTGTGGCAAAAGATTTTCTGGAAAGAGGCGTTCACTGCTTGATAGAAAAGCCGATTACTCCCACTTTAGAAGAAGCTGAAGACCTCCTGGGTATAGCGCGCAAGAAGAATTTAATTTTACAGATAGGACATATTGAACGATTCAATAGTGCGATATTGGAGGCACAAAAATATATCAGAGAACCAAAGTTTATAGAAGCTTATAGACTCGGACCTTACGATCCTCGCACATCCAATATTGGAGTAGTGCTCGATTTGATGATTCATGATATTGACATCGTTCTCTATCTGGTGAGGTCCTCAGTGAGAAGTATTGATGCTATCGGCGGCAGTGTTCTTTCTCAGAATGAAGATATTGCCAATGCGAGAATCAATTTCCAGAATGGCTGCGTAGCTAATATATCGGCAAGTCGTGTTTCTTTAGAAAAGTTTCGCAAGATTAGAATTTTTCAAAAAGATGTTTATATTTCATTAGATTATGTTAGGCAGAGTTTAAAAATTTATCAAAAAAAGAAAAAAGAAATTAAATCAATGAAGGATATGATGATTTTGAGACCACAATTGAAGAAGACAGATCCTTTGAGAGAAGAGTTGACACATTTTGTCCAATGTGTGGAGAGAGGAAGGAAACCCCTGGTTTCTGGCAAACATGGTCGGGACGCTCTGGAAATTGCCTTAGAAATTCTCAAGAAAATCAAGGAAAATTCGGGATAAACCATGGTTAAGAAAATGTTCATTGTAGCTGGTGACCCATCTGGAGACTTACACGGGGCAAATTTAGTGAATGCCCTGAAAGAGATGTCTTCCCAGATAGAGATATATGGATTGGGTGGTGAAAGGATGGAGAAGGCCGGAGTGGTGCTCCTGGATAAACTTACTGACCTGGCAATAGTTGGATTTAGTGAAGCGATTATAAATATAGTTGCGCTTCGTCGGATCTACAGAAAGGCGAAGGAATTTTTAAGAAATGAAAAGCCGGATATAATTGTCTTGATTGATTATCCTGGTTTCAATTTGAGGCTGGCGAGCTTGGCTAAGAGGCTGAAGATTCCTTTAATTTACTATATTGGTCCCCAGATTTGGGCTTGGAGGCGAGGGAGAATTAAGGATATAGCGGAATTAGTTAATAAGATGCTGGTAATATTTCCCTTTGAGGAGGAGACATACAGGGAGGCTGGGGTGGATGTTTCGTTTGTGGGTCACCCCCTCTTGGATACTATTCAGCCAACCAAGAGCAAAGAAGAAGTTTATCTAAAGTATGGGCTCGATCCCGATTTCCCCATTATTGGGCTTATGCCTGGAAGTAGAAAACAGGAGATAGAACGCCTTCTTTCAATTATGTTAGAAGCTTCCAGAAAGATAGCTAAGAACAGGAAAGCGCAATTCGTCTTGCCCTTGGCGAGTAATATACCTATGAGTTACATAAAAGAACGCATAACAGAATTTGAAAAGGATAGACTTAATCGGACAAAGGAATCCCCTCTTCCGATACTGGTAGTTCGGGATGAAGATTATAATATACGGAGAGTAATGACCCTGGCTCTGGTGGCTTCGGGAACGGCTACTCTGGAGAACGCCTGTCTGGGTATTCCCATGATTATAATTTATAAAGTTTCATTTTTCAGTTATCTACTTGCGCGACTTCTAATAAGAATTCCGATAATTGGGTTAGCTAATATTGTAGCGGGAAAGAGAGTGGTTCCGGAATTTATTCAGCGAAAGGCCCGGTCAGAGGAGATTGCTAAGGTAGCCTGTCACTGGTTGAGTAATCCGGGGATTATGAAAGAGATTAAAAAAGAACTTGAAAAAGTTAGAGAAAGATTAGGAACACCAGGGGCATCTAAGAGAGTGGCAAAAATTATTCTGGAGGGAGGTACAGCGAGCAACTGATGAACCTTTTAAAGAGACTATTTGCTTATGTTAAACCCTACAGGATACATTTTCTGGAAGCGATGGTCTGTATGGCCTTAGTTGCTGGATTAACTTCGCTTCTAATGTATTTGATAAAGCCGACATTCGATAGAATCTTTACTCAAAAGAATGCAGAGATCATTCCTTATATTGTCCTAATTATTATCTGTTGTGCCCTGGCTAAAGGATTATTCGAATATTAC
>Ga0209314_10000966_pt1 | contig 13040 bp, 8 predicted proteins | sample I19B2metaG_FD_184146 | JGI IMG/M metagenome (GOLD analysis project Ga0209314, IMG submission 184146) | Lake sediment bacterial and archeal communities from Gulf of Boni, Indonesia to study Microbial Dark Matter (Phase II) - ​I19B2 metaG... | ecosystem: Environmental > Aquatic > Freshwater > Lake...
GAACTAAAACGTCTGTTCCAAGTTTGTTCTTTAAAGAAGAGACAAAACCAACGTCTTTGGCAACGCCCCCAACTAACGCCACGTCTGGATTGACTCCCAACCTATAAATCATGGACGAAATCCTGTCAGCCAACGCGTCATAGATTGCTCTGGCAATTTCAGGTTTGGGTTCCTGACGGTGAATTAGGGTCACAACGTCGGATTCTCCGAAAATGACGCAAGTGGCGTTGATTTGGCTGGCTTTTTCAGCTTTAAGAGACAACGAACCCATCTCCTCCAGCTTTACTTCCAGCGCCCTGGCCATCGCTTCAATGAAGGTGCCCGTACCAGCAGCACACCTTTCGTTTACGACAAAGTTCAGTAATGTTCCTTTCTCGTCACATCTAATTGCTCGCGCCTCCTCTGCCCCTATGTCTATAACTGTCCTTGCTGTAGAAAACAAGTATGCTCCTGCCTTAGCATCAGCTCCCACCATGCTTATCGTGCTTTCGTGATATGGAGCCATGTCAGCTCCAGAACCAGTGACTGTAACGTGCCTAATGTCGCTACGTGTTAACTGGACTTTTTTCATCGCTTCCTCAAAAGCTTGTTCAGCAGCATTGGTCGGTTCAAATCCAGAGAAAACCAGTTTTTGAGACAAGATTTTACTGTCTTTTAGGATGACCACTTTTGTGCTTTGAGTGCCCATGTCTATTCCTGCAGTTATCACGCCATTTCACTTCTCAAATCTCGACTTTTGCCTTCAACATTTCAAGGAAAGCTTCGACCCTTGTTTTCATTTGCCCGACATCTTCCCGCGTGTATTCTGTGTCTAAGTAATAAACTGGCACATTTCTTCGATCCAAAATTCGTTTGATGCGTGTGTACTCCATCGCGTACAGCATACAGCCACGAACCACATAATAGATTACGCCATCAACTTTGAATTCCTTCAACTTGTCCAACAGCCAGTTTATTCTGTCTTCGTTACCATCTTTTGAAGTGAAACATGGGCATGTAGAAGTCAGCAAATACCTTTCAGCCATGGCGTTGAACATGTCATCCATCGTCCACTCATCGACACCTACAGGGTCGTATAGAAACCGATCGCTAGAGCAGAGCTCATCAATGACAAGAACTCCCTGAGGGTTAGACTCCTCAATCAGGTTGGGAATCTTCCAATTGTCAGGCCAAACCATCGGAGTACCGGTGACCATTACTCTTGGAGTGTCAGGTGGGCACACCCACATTTTTTGGCGGACCCTTTTTTCGAGTTCGTCACACAGCTCCTCAGTTTTTAGTGTCCATCTGTTAATATCGTCCCACGCGCTGGTTTGGTTAACAAGCATAGCGTCTCTTCCCATTATGACTGGAAAGCCTTTCCTTATGTCCTGTAGCCTTCTGAAAGCCTTTGTCGCTCTGTGACGGAGCTCTATGGCTGACCTCAATTTTTTTTCAGTAATTTTATTTCCAGATAAATCCTCAATTTTTTTCTCAATTGCCTTGAGTTCTTCTCTCCAGAAGACCATTGACTGAGGTGAATCCTTTACACGCGGAGGACACAATGTCCAAATTGGTTTGTGATCTGACAGGATTTCACTCAGTTTCGTCATTCCGTCGCACGTAAGGGAGTTTATTACAGCGTCACTGAGCTCAAGGTACGGTGATAAGCCCACCATTTTCGCGCCGATCGTGGACCGTATAACCGGGCATACTTCAGGAGGCACGATTCTGTCTCCTAGTTTCGAGGCGTCATACCAACCTGAATTTATTCGAACTGGAATGGCGTCGGCAGCTAAGATTAGTTCTATGGGTGCGAACATGCAGTTGTAGCCGATGACTTTTTTTCCTTCTTCTTTTGCAGCTCGAATCTCGTGTTCACGTTGACCGAAGAAATCTGAAATGTTATCAAAATATTTCATGAGTTCTGGACGATTTGGTGTAGTTTTTTTCATTCTTTCTATGTTTTCAGCTGCCACTTTTATGGAGGCAGCTTTGATTGAATTCCGTATTTCCTCAATTTCTTTCTGGGGGATTTCGGGAAAATATTTCATTCCAGTCTCGTCTTTGCTTGTCATCAAAGTCCACCGCTATTTTGCTGTGTCCAGCCAGTTTTTAGACTCGAAAACTGTTTTTCCTGCTACGTTAATTTTTAGGCAATCTTCGTAGGGGCACATCTCGACGCATCGAAAGCAAAGAATACATCCGGAAGCTGTAACGTCTCCGCCTTTTTCTTCGTAAACTTCGTTGACTTGCGGTGGACAAACCCTTTTACAGATTCCGCATTTCGTGCATTTTTCTTCATCTTTGTCTAGTCGAACGATGGACGCCCATTTGAAAGGAACAAACCTGTTAAAGACAGCGATTAATCCACCTAAAGGACAAATGCGGCACCAGAAACGCCTCAGTGCAATTGCTCCTATTGTGACCAAAACCAAAACAAGTACGTTAAGCGAGGTAACGTAATACCCAATTTCGTAGAATTGCCCTGTTGTCTGAGAAAAAACATACTGCAGGTTCATATATCCTAATGCTCCTTCAATCAGAACACACAAGGGACGCATGGGGCAAACCTGACAGAACGGTGCAGTGAAATATTGGTAGACAAATCCTTTGTATTCTGTCCCTGAAACAAGTTTGGTCCCAACAATGGCTTCTGCGCCGAAGACGAAGATTAACAGCAAAATTGCAGCTATTATCAAGTATCTAAGTTGACGTAGCCCATCGTTAATTTCTTCAGAAAGATTGCAGTGTCTAATTTTCAGGGATTTTCGGGCACGAGTGATCAGATCCATGTAAAATCCGAGTGGACAGATCCATCCACAGAAGAGCCTGCCTAAAATAACGGACATAGCAATTAATAAGCCAAAGACTATAACTAGCCTTTCAAGACCAGAGGAGGTGTAGTTTACTCCCCACCCTTTTCCAGCATTCCAAAAAGGGAAAATGTAGCTCTGGATTTGCCAAAGAGCGCAGGTCATCGTTCTTCCCGACGGATAATAGCACGCCATTGTAGGTACACTTAATCCATCAGGGAACGGTGCTCCAAAGATTGTCGTACCAACTAAAACGTCCCGTGGCGCGTTACCGATAAATGAATATTGCGTTAGACCAAATGGACCTATGATTAAGCCGAGAAAAATGATGCCTAGTGAAATTGTTTGGATGAAGATTCTTAGGCAGCTGATTTTTTTGGTTCGGTCTTTTACGCCTATGATTATTACGAGTATTACAGCGACTACGATTCCCACGGCGATTGTTGCCTGAAGCATTTGAGAAATTATACCCATCAAGCTGTTTTGCTCCTCCTTTCATAATCAGGCATTCATCATCCCACCAAAGTATTCAACAGCATGTTGAACCCAAGAAGAATCAAGACCACTGCAGCAACCTTCGAAATCCATCCACTGAAAAGCGGCGCTTTGTTAAGCAGCCAACCCGTGGCTCCGCCTAGAAACAACAATGGCGATAAAGCAGTCCCAACGCCAAACAAAGTAGCCAAAATTACGCTGTCACCTGGACCTGAGAGTGTCTCAGTATACAAAAGAAACCCTACGAGAGGAGGACACAAAATTAATCCCCTAGTGAACCCCATCATAAAGGCCCGCACATCGAATTTTCGGGTTCTTCCCCCTTGAATTCTAAGGTCTGCACACGCTTTGTTGTAAATGTGCGAAGATGGTTTTTTGCTGACCAGAATGCTTGCGCCAATAATTGTGATTGTGACGCCAAAAGTGGCAAAAGCGTATTTTTGGTAGGCAGAAAAGAACATTTCGCTCATGAACATTTTGAATAAGCCAATCAATACACCTATCAGGGTGTATGCTGTCACGCGGCCAATGTTGTAGATTGATGTGACGATTATGCCTTTGCGGAATCCTGCTTTAATTCCAGCAATGTAGCTTATGACGTAAGGTAGGCACGTTGAGGTGCAGAACGTTATTCCATAAATCAGTCCAAGCGCCAGCGACGCAAGATATGGGTTGCCAACCTGTGGGAGCATTGTCATGTCCATTAGCCTCCACCTATTTGTCTCGTGTTGTACTCCCATAGATACTCCAGATGCTCAAGGTCGTATGGGTAATTTTCTGTATTCGGGTACGGGAATGCGGTCATGTTGTAGAAGGGCAATGGTTCGACTGTGAAGTTGTATGCTCGGTTGCCAAGTTTCTTGTACCAAATACAGGCATACAGGAAGTAGTCTCTCTCAATGCCTTTAGGGGGAGGCGCAATTTTGTTGGGGATTTCGAAGGAGATTTCGTCGCCTTGCCTCATAATTACAAACTTGTCGTCCACGTAGTAAAGCAGCGAAGTTACGTCGCCGTACCTTGTATAGTTACCTGTGGAAGTTGAGAGAGACTGCAGCCTTTGATGCAGGTTAGCTAAAGATGGGTCAAGCCTGAATATTGAGATGTTTTGTTGCGGAGTGGTATCTACTCCGACGAAGTCAAGGTGCATTAACGTAAGCGTGTTTATCCTGATAGAGAAGTCGTTGGTTGGGAAAAGACTAGTAAGATCAACAATAAACGTCCTTTGGGTAGCGGAAGGCTCAGAAAGGTCCCTGTCTTTTGGAACACGCACCCAACTGCCATTTTCAGCTTTAACCTCCAGATACGGGTACACTGAAAGTTTTGACGCTTCAAAATCGGGATTTATCAGCAGTTCTACCCATACTTTTTCCCATCCAGGAAACCACGTATTGTAGCCGCTGATGATGAGTTTGATTTCCTGTGCTCCCGTCAAGTTGCCTAAGTTTAGTACGAAATATTGCCATTTCCCAAATTCGTGCGTGCTAGCGAAGTTTCCGTCAAGCTTGGAGATTTGAGGTAGGCAGTCTTCGCCTAATTCGTTAATGCAGGAAACTGGAACTGACGGCGTTTTGTTGACTGTGTAAATTTTGCCATTAATGTTTGGGTCAGTGAATTCTGTGCCTTTGGTTGAATACACGTCGACATCTAGCGAATGGTCAACTACTATCAGCCAAGCTGCGTCTATGTATATGATTTCGTTGGTTACTTGGGTCATAACCATATTGAAGGAGCCATTCCTTGGCTGCAGTTGTGTCTTCTCCAGTTTGACGTAATCCCAGGGAAACGGTTTATTATATGCAGGAGGAGTTCGTGAACGGTCAAAGTATCCTAAGTATCCTGAGCCTGAGACTTCTGTGACGAAGATATAGTCAGTTCCGTTCCAAACGTATAGCCAAGGACAGGACTGTATTTGACCGTAAGTAGCAATTATTGTCGTTTTGCTTACGAGGTTAATCGTTCTTGATTGGTTTGTGGAGTTGTCTTCCCAGTTCATGAATCGGTAAATATAAAATTCAGTCGAGTTTTCCTCAGGCATCGAAACAGTATATATGCCTTCCGGCAAGACTTCTGAAAACGGGGTGGAAAAGTTCTGTCCATTCAGGGTAAAGACTACGCCCGAAATCTGGGTTGATTCATTACTGAAACAAACAACATTGAGCGTGTGAGTACCCGCAGCAACGACCCTGAACGTTCCAGTTATACTACCAACTTTGATGCTGTAACTTCCTGCATTTGTTTCAGTAACGTCGAATTCAATAGTTTGTGTCTCTCTCCCCTCAAGATGTACTATTCTATTGCCCTGAATCTCGTTGTTTACAACAAGATTTAACGAGTAATTTCCTGCTTCATCTAGCAAGTTTTCAACTTTGGCTGTAACTTTTACAGTTTGATTAGGGGTAACCTCGTCTGGACCAATTACCAATCCGTATACTCTATAATCAGCGGATTCAATGTTTGACTCTGGTATTGTGCGAATGTAGAAGTAAGTTCCTATGGCAAAAGCAGTAATTACAAGGTCCATAATGAGGATTGCCTGTAATTTTTTTATAGCTGACTGGGACACCAATCGGTACCTCTTCTTAATACTATCGAGCACATTTTTTAATAATACAAATTCTGGAATTCGTCTTGTTAAGGTTTTGGCAAAAAACCCACTTCGCAATTCGCATAAAATAATTCTATCAATATACATAATTTGAAGTATGATAGGCATATACAGGCTAGAGTTTTAATCCCATCTCGATTCTGACTTCTTTCTTGCTAAGACCTATGTTTTATGCGGCGCTGTCGAATACGATCAGAATCAACATTGTTAAAAGTAGAAAACTATGACAACGATATTACAGGACTATGTTTCTAAAGACCAGCATCGTTGCGCCTTTCCCTGTCTCAGTCTTCACAGGAGAGATAATGTATGAGTGAATTATGAATTTATGAGGATTTTTGGCGTTTGATCAATCAATCAAGCGGGGCGACAGCCACTAAGCTATACATATTAAACGAGTCGAAATACTGTTGATCTATTGTGCTTTGTGGTTCTATCACTATCCATGTACCCTTGTCCAGTTTTTTGTCGGTCAAATCAGGGTAACTATAATATGGATAACCCCCTAAATCTTCAAGATGTACTAGAACCATACAATGATACTTACCCTCATTATTTTCAAAGATTGCAAAGGCTGAATCTATACCTACAGCCTTGAAAAGAGCTGAGGCTAATATTGAGAAGTCATCGCAGTCTCCTGACTTGAACCCTAGGGTTTCAACAGGAGCCAGATATGAATTGACAAAATCGTATTCGTAATGGATATTCTGCTGAATATATTCCAGTATTTTCTTGATTTTATATGTTGGAGGATGGTAAGCCTTCAGTTCTATGATATTAATTACTTCATTGATCTTTTTTCTTGCGATTTCGTAGCTATGTTCCGCTGTTTTAATGTAATATTTATTCTCAAGTGTAGGCCAGCAGTTATATCCAAGGTCATGTAAGGCCAATTGAGCGCAAAAATCGGCTTCTCTCTGGACGTCTTGCCAATTTGATGTTATGAGGTTTTTTTCATATCTTAATATGTCGTAGTATGATTCCAAATTGTTACCTATTCTAAGAGATACTTCAGTATCATAGTTTTTTCTGAGATTAGTATAGGATTCTCGAAATAGAGCTAAGTAAGATGTCATCTTTATGATATATTCTCTTTGACTTACGTAGTCACCTTGTTGATTAATGGATTCCTCTGGAGAGATACTATACGTCTGAAGGCCACTGTAGGATTCCTCCAGAGCGTTGTATCTAGACTGTAGTCTATCATAGTCTTTCCCGAGTCCAGTATACTGATTCTGGAGAATATTGAGTTCTCTTTCCAACTTTATGTATGAGGATTGAACCTCATAATATTTATTCCGATATTCAATGGACAATAATCCTTCTATCACAATTATCAAAGTTAGAATGATAAAGATCGATCGGAAAATTTTAGTTCTTAAATGCTTCAATTCTAATCCCAGTAAGACATTAAGACAAAGTCTGATATTAGTGCATCGGTATTATCATCATTCATTCGTAATAGAGGTTAGACCTTTGTAGTTAATAGAAGCTGACCTGCTAGCTAGCTTTTCTTACATCGAAACCCACATTTTTCGTTCTACAGGAATATAACAAATAGAAAAATCATCTTCGATAACAGCAATATACTGACCAAAAAACTTAACACAGAAAATATCTCAAAATGATAAATCAGCTTTAATATGCTCTTTTGTCAAGTTGTGTTTGCGCATTACCAATCAATATTAGATTCGATACAACCCAAGGATATCGAAATTGTTCATTACACAACTTCGAAGATGCTCTTGAGTCCGCCGACCATCACCTCAAATATTCCGGGTTCAGTAACGAATCTTCCGTCTTCTTGAAAGATGCCCAAGTCCTCCATCAACAGTGTGAAATTAACCCTCTTGTTTTCTCCGGGCTTCAAAGTTATCCTCTTGAATCCCTTAAGCTCTTTTATTGGGATTACACTCGAACTATATACATCGTTTACGTATAGTTGGATTACCTCGTCGCCTTCTCTATCGCCAACATTCCTAACGGTAACTTTTACGTGCACCATACCGGAGGGATCCACCTTTACAGGCGCGATCTCAAGGTTGCTGTATTCAAATTTCGTGTAGCTCAGGCCATAACCAAATTCGAAGAGTGGCATATAAGCTGGAGGATGCATCTCTAGGAATGGATGGGGCTTATAATTATGCCATACAGGAAGTTGACCGATTGAACGAGGAATTGATATGGGGAGTTTACCCCCAGGGTTATAATCTCCGAAAAGAACATCTGCAACTGCTTTTCCACCCTCTGAACCCGGTATGTAAGACATTATTATCGCTGGAATGTTCTCGGCGATCCAACTGATAACTAATGGTCTCCCCGTTACCAGAACAACTATTGTAGGCGTTCCAGTCTCATGTACTTTCCTTACAAGGTTTAGCTGAGCTTCAGGCAGATCTAGAAGGGTTCGACATGGAAACTGGTATAGACGGTTAAAAAGGTGCTTTCTCATTTCTTCCTCAGTCATTGTAGGATTAGCTCCCATAAGACGTTGAAGATCTGCGAGTGTCCAGAACTCGTGTATATATGCAGGTTCGCCAATAACTACTAAGGCAACATCTGAACTCTCTGCGAGGTCCCCCACTTCTTTCAGATTCCCAGATTCAATTATACTTGACCCTTCGCAGTAAAGAACTTTGGATTTGGATGAAACCTTTGCTTTAATTCCATCCAGGATTGTAACTGCTGGAGGATAAGGAGGGAGAGTGTTACTCCACCCACCTAGCTGATTCTCAACGTTATTAGCATTCGGGCCTGTTACAAGAATCGTCCCCACATCCTTGGACAGAGGAAGAAGATTATTCTCATTCTTAAGTAGAGTTATGCATTTTCTTGCCGCCTCAAGCGCTACTTCCATGTGTTTTTTACAGCCTAGAAGTTCAGAAGCGCGTTTTTGATCAACATAAAGATTTTCAAAGAGTCCTAACCGAATCTTTAGCTCTAAGATTCTACGAACCTTCTCATTTATTAATTCCTCAGATATCTTTCTGTTTTCAATGAGTTTTAACAAGGTTGAAGCGTGTTTCCCACCTCCAAATATTTCGATGTCAATTCCTGCTGTAACGCCTTGCTTTATAGATTCCTCGTAAGTCTTTGCGGTGTGATGATGTGTGTAGAGCATTTCTGTTCCATTAGCATCTGAAACAATGATTCCTTTGAAACCTAACTCTTTTCTTAGTAAATCAGTTAAGTACTTTTTTGAACCGTGAACAGGTTTCCCATTGATCTCATTATAACAGGGCATAATGGCTAATGCTCCAGCTTTAATCGCTGCCTTAAAAGCAGGTAGATGAATAGTCCTTAACGTATACTCAGAAATATCCACGGGAGATGCGTCTTCACCTCTTTCTGGATTGCTGTAAGCTGGAAAATGTTTTGCAGTGGCAACAACATGTTCACCGTCAATTCCTTTCTTTAAGTTTCCTTGGTAGCCTCTAACTTTAGCTGCAGCCATAACTGAACATAAATATGGACTTTCCCCAAACGTCTCAAATGTTCTACCCCACCTTGGATCCCTAGCTATATCGCAGATGGGGCTGAAGTTAAGATGTATGCCTGTGGCTTTAGCCTCCTTCGCGGTGATAGAGGCTACTTCAGTTATAAGGTCAGAATCCCATGTGGCAGCTGAAGCTAAATTATGGGGGAAAACAGTTGCTCCCTTAACGAAGGCATGTCCATGTATCGCATCCATATAAATTAGTAAAGGTATACCTAGACGTGTCTCCTCAACAGCGAACTTCTGTAGCGAATTTACAAACTCAACTAATTCTAGTGGATTGTTAGCGTACATTAATGGAACACATGCTCCGAGAAGGTTCTCTCTAATCTCTTTTTTGGCGGTCTCTAAATCTACAAACACTGTTCCAGCCAATTGACCGACCTTTTCTCGTAACGTCATGTTCTCAATTAGAATCTTAGCCTTTTCCTCAGCTGTCAGATCTGGTTTGAAAGGAAACTTAACCATTTAAATCACAAATTGTATTTTATAATTAGTTTGGATATTAACTTCCTAAAAAGACTTATCAGCATTTGACTATTCGCTTTAAGAGAGAAGCCATTTTCTCATAAGGAAACAATGCATTGATCAAATACCTTAAATATGGACCTATATCGACTACTTGGTTTAAACGGATGGGAGCTTCTAATGAGGCTTAGCATCTACGGAACTATCTCCAAATTTTTCAAAGGCATAGATAGGAGATTCAGAATTATGCTTGCAGCCATTGGCCTATACAGCTGGACAAGTAATCTACCAATGCAATACAATCAACTCTATGTCACAGCGTTAGGAGCAAACACTGTGGAATTAGGCTCACTGAATGGTATAGGGGGAACAATCAACTCCATAATATCTCTCCCTGTGGGCTGGTTCATCGACAAGTATGGAGTAAAGAAGGTTATTATCATTGGATTGGTTATATCAGCTGCCATCGCTACCATCTATAGCTTGGCCTTCAACTGGTGGATGATCATACCAGCTATGGTCCTAGCCCCTATAAGCATGAATTTTATTATGCCTTTAACAGACATGATCTTCGTCGAAACCACAAAACCACAAGAAAGAGCATTAGCAATGGGTTTCTCACGCACCGTCTGGGCTATACCAACAGCTTTCGCACCAATGACAGCAGCAGTAATCGTCGCTGTGTTCGGAGGAATCAATGTTCAAGGCATCCGCCCCATATACTTTGTCCAACTTGTCTCAACAGGACTCATCATCCTCTTCATAATGCTCTTATTAGGGCCTTCGCACGCCCGACTCGCTGCTGACAGATCTAATCTCACATCAAGAAGAAGTCTCACCAAAGACCTCAAAGAACTCTTCAAAGGCGAAAAATGGCTCAAACACTGGGCAATCCTCATGAGTTTACAGCAAATTGGATGGAGCATCGCCTCACCATTCATCCCGCTATGGATGGTGAACGTGAAGGGCGCAGATCCCTACATCCTAGGAATCATTGGAACAGCTGGCCAGCTAACATCAGCATTACTACAGATCCCGATGGGCAGACTAGCTGACAAGATCGGTAGGAAGAAGACATTCCTATTGCTGACCCCATTCTCATACCTCGGTACTATTCTACTGATCCTAGCACCTAGCCCTGACTTACTGATCGGAGTGGGAATCTTAGGGGTATCAGGAGCAATGATGATGGGCGGAATTGGTGGAGTCAGCTTCATCCCATACATTACAATGTACTGGGAGACCGTACCAGCAGAGAAGATGGGAAGATGGTTTGGGTTCACAGGCATTTTCGCAGTAATGGCCCTTCCAGCCTCTATACTCGGAGGACTTATGTGGCAATCTGGACTAACTGAACTCGTCTTACTCATGCCTGTCCTACTTGAGGCTCTGATCACAATACCTATACTGACAAGAATCCCAGACACACTGGTCAAAAACAAGCAGTAACAAATGGACGAAAAAATACTGTTGCCAGCTACCTTATCATACAATAAACTCAACCAATAATGTGTTATACATTAAAGGTAGAGTCTTATGGGATTTATAGCCATTGTAATCGATTGATCGAATTGAAGCATGTCAGTATACCAGTATGAAATTGTCTAATAATCGTTCGATCTTTTTGTTTTTGAAGTGTAAGTTTTATAAAACTTTTGACTTCTCCGCCCATAATAGTTACCTCCAAAAAATGAAAAAACCTTATTAATCCACAAAATAATATAACCACAACGAAGTCGGAAACTGGTGGTAAATTTTTGATCCCATTTGCTCGTTTTCTTCTCAGACGTCTCGGGTTCTTGGTCGCGACTTTCATCATTTTCCTGCTTGTGGTTTTCGCTCTCCCGAGAGCTATACCAGGCAATCCTCTGGCTGCTCTTTTGTATCAGATAATCCAGCGAGCTCAAACTAACCCAGATCTTGTAACGGCTGTTCAAAAGAGGCTTATGGAGGAGTTTGGTATCGGTAAACCTTTACACATTCAGTTCTCAGAATTTATTGGTAGATTCCTTCAAGGTGACTTGGGGACATCTATTTCATTCTATCCGCGTAAGGTTGCAGATCTAGTGTTCGCTTTTTTGCCTTGGTCTCTTGGTCTTTTGATACCAGCTACAATAGTTTCTTGGATAGTGGGTAACCTCTTAGGGGCCTTAGCAGCATATAGACGAAAGACTTCTGTGGATAATGCTTTACTACCTGTTTTTTTAACTTTGTCTCAGACACCATACTATTGGCTTGCTATGATCCTTCTGTATATATTTGCTGTTGTATTCAAAATATTTCCTTTAAGTGGGGCTTACAGTACCCTTAAAATTCCTTCCCTAACTATATCTTTCATTCTTGACATGCTCTACCATTATGTGTTGCCCTTTCTATCGATTGTCATGGGAGCTATAGGAGGGTGGGCCATCGGAATGCGATCAATGGTCATTTATGAACTGGGTGCTGATTATGTAAGCTATGCAGACTCGCTAGGTCTTCCGGATAGTAACATACTGCAATATGTATTCAGAAACTCTATGCTTCCCCAAGTTACAGGCTTGGCTCTAAACCTAGGATTGATGTTAGGAGGTGCTTTAATAACAGAGCTTGTGTTCTCTTACCCAGGTACAGGTTTCTTGATCTTCAGAGCACTCTCTACATTAGATTACCCTTTGATTCAAGGAGCATTTATTCTTCTAATTTCAACCCTATTACTTGCGAACTTTATTGTTGATTTGATGTATGCATACATAGACCCAAGGATCAGAACTGGCTACGTAGGCGAATAGATGTGGTACCTCCCATAATTAAAGACCTATTCAGAATAAAAAAGTTCGATATAAGCTTAGCCATATTCATTGGGATAATGTTCACAGGTATATTCGGATCTATTCTATACAACGTAGATCCATTAGTTGTGGTGGGACCAGCCGAGGAGCCGCCCTCAAATCGTTTTCCTCTGGGAACTAATAGTTGGGGCAGGGATAATCTTGCCCAACTTCTAAACGCGATAGAGAATTCTATTTATATAGGGCTTATAGCTGCAATAATTGCTCTAATTATAGGTGTATCTGTAGGAGTAATCTCAGGATACAAAAGCGGGATTACAGACAGTTCGTTGATGTTAGTGACTGATGTAGTTCTGGTTTTACCCTCTATACTAATTATGATGCTTATAGCTGCTTACCTTAGAGAGAGA
>Ga0209314_10000967_pt1 | contig 13032 bp, 16 predicted proteins | sample I19B2metaG_FD_184146 | JGI IMG/M metagenome (GOLD analysis project Ga0209314, IMG submission 184146) | Lake sediment bacterial and archeal communities from Gulf of Boni, Indonesia to study Microbial Dark Matter (Phase II) - ​I19B2 metaG... | ecosystem: Environmental > Aquatic > Freshwater >...
CTCTCAATAATTCATTTATTTCTGGCAAAAATAGTGCAAATCCTTTAATCCCTTTTTCCATAATTTTTTCCTTTACCGTTTAATGCAAGGAAGTTTGGTATAGCAAGCGTTAGAATTTTTAGCCTTTTGCACGGTTAAAACCGTGATATTATGAAAAGGCTACCTCCTGTAGGTGATTATTTGATATAATCGCCTGCAGAATTAAACTTAACAAAGGAGGTAGCCCATGAATTACGCTGGTTGGGACTTGCACCAACAATTCTCCCAAGTTGTAGTCGGCACCAAAGATGGCAAAAAGAGAAAGAGCATTAAGTTTTCTCATTTCCCCAACATGTTTAAACATCCCAACTTGAGGAAACTTCTTCAGCCACCCACTGAGGTAGCAATTGAAGCCTCCAGTGGTTGGTACTGGGTAGTTGATCAACTGGAAAAAATGGGAGTAAAAGTACATTTGGCTCATCCTCTAAAAACAAAGCTTATTGCAGAATCAAAAGTTAAGACTGACAAAATCGATGCCAATGCCCTCTTCGATCTTTTGCGTACCGGCTTCTTACCTGAGTCCTACATTGCATCAACTGAAGTCAGGGAAAAAAGAGAAATCCATCGCCATCGAGCTGCCCTGGTAAAGATAAGGACTTCGGTTAAAAACCGCGTCCACGGCCTCTTAGCCAAACACGGCGTCTTTCTTAATCTCACCGATATATTTGGTATAAAAGGCCGCCAGTCTTTAGAAAAAATAATGCCTAGATTAAAACCAGTATATAAAGAAGAACTTAAACGGTATATATCTCTAATTGACTGGCTGGATAAAGAAATAGGTAAAATAGAGCAGAAAATCTGCTCTCTGGTAAAAGATAATTCTTTAACTAAGTTACTGATGACCATTCCTGGCATAGGTTATTTCTCCGCTCATCTCATTCTCTCTGAAATTGGAGACATAAACCGTTTTTCTCGACCAAAGAAACTTATTTCTTATGCCGGTCTTAATCCCGGTGTTGATAAAAGTGGCAAACATTTCCATAATTTGCCAATTACCAAACAAGGCAACACCTGGCTACGCTGGATATTGATTCAGGATGCTCCCCATGCCGCAAGAAGCGATCGGCGCCTTGGTCAGATTTACCGCCGTATAGCGAGAAGAAAAGGAAATAATACCGCCAAGGTTGCCGTTGCCCGGGAAATCCTTGAGGCTGTTTACTGGGTTTTAAAAAAGAGAGTTCCTTATTGTCCAAAGTCGGTTACCCCCGTTGTAGGCATGGTCTCTTAAGAAGACCCTCACCGTGATTGGGGGAACCACTGTCCGATAAACTTAATGTTCCGATATATCGGAGCGAATAGATGCCTGGCAAAAATATTGCTCATTAAAAACGGACAGAATTTTCAAAGAACAAAATTTACATTTTACTTGACAAGCCTTTTCATAGATGCCTACAAATCAAAAATTACCCATCACCCATTACCCATCACCCATTACCCATCACCCATTACCCATTATAATTTACGGGCATAAAGCCCTCCACTACCAATAAGGCTTGTAGAGTTTTTGACTTGACAGATATAATATAGTATGCTAAAATCAAAGCTAAATTGGGTCAGGGTTAGATTGGCTTAGGGAAGACAGACTTGGCTTAAAAGAGCTGAAGGAGGTGAAGAAAGATGTCTGCAGGCAAAAACACTGGTCTCTGGTTAATTCCTTTTGGCGTAGCTGAGATGTTCCTTGTCAACCTCTACTTTGGGATTTTTGTTGCGGCTGTGGGCTTGATAGTACTCCTTTTTGCTAAGTAGTTAGCTATCAAATAAATTTAGAAAGGGGTGATTTTTAGATGAAAGAATGTACAATGAAGACCTGGATGACTGCCTTGAGCCTTATATTTTGCCCTCTCACTTTTCTTTATCTTGTGATTTACCCATTGATTGTTCCAGAAACTCAAAATGTGGTATGGGCAGGTTTTGTGTCTATGCCCATATATTTCATTGTAGGAGCCAAGAAGGAAGATTTTCACAGATTTTTCTATAGTATGCTTGCAGGCTTCTTCTGGGCATATGTGTTTCTTAAAGGGTCAGGATGGATAGCGAGCGTTTTAGGATGGAATGTGTCTCCATCCATGACAGGTAACCTGTGGATTTTTGTAATATGTGCGCCATTTCTATTACTTCACCTGGTTTGGATTGCAAACTCTACATGGCTGAACGTTTGCCCGATGATGTTCGGCACGGTTGCCACTACTTTTGGCACGGGAGGTCAGCGTCCTTTCGGCTTGGCTACAGCCCTGGTGATGGGAATGCTTGTGGCTTTAGTAACCGTGGAACTTACCAATGTTGTAGTTGGTAAACCTACTCTTAGCCAACCAGCTCAAAAGTAAGCAGTCCGTTTGACAAAATAAATTCAGTATATGTTTCTGAAAAAGTAGTGCTTATTGAGAGAGGGGCTCCGGTTATTTGCTATTTTTCTATTCCGGAGTCCCTTTTTTATGGAATTATTAAGTTTCCCCCTCACCTTTTATCTCTCTGTTAACCCCCACTTTTTTCCGGGGGACTACACCCCCTCAAGGGGGAGGAATAGAAGAGGGGGTAATTGGGGAAGAGGGAGAAGAGGTGGTAAGCCATTAAATTATGAGGGTGAAAAATGGCAGCGGTTATTACCCATAAAAATAGAAAGATAGAATTTGTCGAAGGTCTTCCTACGGTTATAATTGGGGAGAGAATAAATCCTACAGAAAAGAAGAGACTTGCTCACGACCTTTCGAAAGGTAAGTTCGATGTTCTTATTCAGGAAGCGCTTTCTCAAAAGAAGGCGGGGGCAGATATTCTGGACGTCAATGTGGCGGCGCCTGGTGCTGATGAGACTATCTTGTTGCCCAAGGCAGTATCGAAGGTTCTGGAAGTATCAGGGCTTCCTGTCTGTATTGATTCTTCTAACCCAGAAGCACTAAAAAAAGCATTGGAGGTCTATCCTTATAAAGCTCTGGTAAATTCAGTGACAGGTCAGGAAAAGTCATTGAAGGCTGTTTTACCCCTAGTGAAAAAGTTTGGGGCTTCTGTTGTTGGTCTTATTATGGATGATAAGGGCATTCCCAAAACAGTAGATAAAAGGTTCGAAGTGGCAAAACGGATAATAGAAACTGCTAAATCTTATGGTATTGCAAAAGAGGATATTGTGATAGATTGTCTCTGTTTGGCTCAAGCTGCAGAGCCAGATTCGGGAGTTGTGACCCTGGAAACTTTAAGAAAGGTTTCCAGAGAGCTAGGCGTGGCAACAGTCTTAGGAGTAAGCAATATAAGTTTTGGCATGCCTGATAGGAAGATTATCAATTTATCTTTTCTAGCGCAGGCTATTTCACAGGGGCTTAATGCAGCTATTGTCGACCCGACTATCGAAGGAGTGGTTGAGACTATTCTCGCTTCCGATTTTCTCGCGGGAAGGGATTCCTATGGTAAGAGGTATTTGAAATATTACAGGGAAAAGGTGAAAGCCAAAAAGGATTAAAAGCTGGAGTCCTCCCGAAAGGGAGGTACCATGGAAGGGAATTCCCGATGACCTCTGAGGAATCCAGAAAGAGAAAAGGGGATGAAGTTTACAATAGAGTTCAATCCGATTGGTAAAAGATTAATTGAGAAAAGAGCCGGGCTCCTTTTGGACATTGCCAGAGAGGCGGGTATTGGTTTAAAGTCTCTTTGTGGCGGTAAAGGTAAGTGTGGGAAGTGTAAAGTGATAGTTAACCCAGCTAATCAGGCTACTGCGATAGAGAAGAGACTTCTTACTCGAGATGAGATAGCTGAAGGTTACAGACTTGCTTGCCGGACAACCGTAAGTGAAGATACAGAGGTATATGTCCCACCCTCATCCATAACCGAAGAGCAGAAATTGCAGATTTCTGGAAAGGAGATCGAGCTGAAGCCACTTCCTCCTGTAAAGAAGTTTTTTCTTCAGGTACCCAGAGCAATTCTTTCGGATACGAAGCCCGATTTAGAAAGAATTAAAGAAGAACTGAAGAGAAAATATAATGTCAAGGTTGAAGGTATAGATTTTAATGCATTGAGCGTTATGGGACCCATATTGCGAGAATCGGACTGGTCAATTACTGTCATTGTGAGAGAGAGGGAAATAATTGGAGTTGAACCTGGAGATAGAACGAAGGATAGTTTCGGTATTGCAATTGATTTGGGCACGACGAAGATAGCTACCTATTTAGTCAATCTGCTGACGGGCCAGTCAATAAATATTTGGGGGATTGCCAATCCTCAGATTGCCTATGGCGAAGATGTCCTGTCGAGAATTCATTATGGAGGTAATACCAAAACTAATCTGGAAAAACTGAAAAGTGAAGTTCTAAAAGCTATCAATCTGGCGATAAAGAGAGTTTGTAAAGAAAGCAAAGTGAGGCGGGGAGACATCTTGGAAGGGACTCTCGTCGGAAATACTGCTATGCACCACATATTTTTAGGACTCCCTGTAAAGCAACTGGGATTGGCTCCCTTTACTATGGTCACAAATGAGCCACTTGAAATAAAAGCGAGAGAACTTGGTTTCGAAATATACTCTGGAGGCTATTTCTATCTTCCTCCTCCTATTGCAGGATTTATTGGCTCTGACCATTTAGCTATGCTCATAGCCTCGGAAATCGAAAAGAAAGAGGGAAATCTAATAGCCATCGATATTGGAACAAATACCGAGATAGCATTAAAGACCAAAGGAAGAATCATATCTTGTTCCTGCGCCTCAGGACCTGCTTTTGAGGGAGCACACATCAAACACGGGATGAGGGCAGCTCCCGGAGCCATAGAAAGAGTCAATATCAATTCGAAGAGTTTAAGTGTCAATGTCGCTACAATAGATGATAAAGCTCCTCTCGGGATATGTGGTTCTGGAATTCTGGATGCTATTTCTGAGATGTTAAGGGTTGGGATTCTTGACTCTTCAGGTAAAATAAATTCTGGATATAAAGGAGTGCGCAGGATTAAACAAGGAAAATCACTCGAGTTTCTCCTGGTAAAAGATGGGAGACGAAAGATAGCCATAACCCAGGAGGATGTCTCTGAAATCCAACTTGCTAAAGGCGCTATAAGGACAGGCATTGAAATCCTCTTAGAAAAGACAGGCTTAAAAGTTAATGATATAAATGGAGTAATCGTTGCTGGTGGTTTTGGCACATATATAGACCCGTTGAAAGCGGTGAGGATTGGAATGTTCCCAGAAATAGATATTGGAAAGTTTGTCCAGATAGGAAATGGGGCGGGAATAGGAGCAAAAGCAATTCTCGTCTCCAAAAGATTGCGTGAACAGGCTGACCGATTGGCAAGGAAAATAGAATATTTAGAGCTAGCAACATATTCCCATTTCTCTGAGTATTTTACTAGGGCTATGCGCTTTCCAAAAATAAAATAGTAAATTAATGTAGCTATCCCGATGAGATGTAGCTGCAGAGCGCTAGCTCTGCTATATAATCATGTCATTGCGAGCGACTGAGAGGAGCGTGGCAATCTCGAGATTGCTTCGGTCGCTTCGCTCCCTCGCAATGACAACGCTTTGCGGCTACAAAAGGAAAGAATATGCCGACTTATGAATATATCTGTTCAAATTGTGGCAACAAATTTGATATTTTCGCTACTCTTTCAGAAAAAGAGAAGGGCCTTAGTGTAGAGTGCCCAAAGTGCAAAAGTAAAAAGACTGCCCAAATCTTTGGCAAAATTGCCATAATAACTCCGGGAAAAAGCAAAAGTTCCTCTTCGAGTTGTCCTCCAGTCTGTCCCCCCGGCTGCACCTGTCCATAAAGATAGAAGTTTGCCTCACTTTTGTCCTCTCCCCTTGGGGGAGAGGGATGGGGTGAGGGGGTAAAAAATATCTTGACAAATTTTTCTCTTTATGCTATTATGCAAATAATTACATAAAAGCATACAAAGGAGGACTGAAAATGGAAGAACTTATAACTAAAATGGTAGCGGATTATTTTCAGAGTTTAGCTCATTCCACAAGAATCGAGATTTTAGAGCTTCTAAAAGATAAACACGAAATGTGTGTATGTGAGATAGTGGAGAAACTAAAAAAAGACCAATCGAATATCTCAAGGCATCTCAATGCTCTTAAGACAATGGGTATTGTAGAATTTCGGGGTGAAGGTGCGAGGTCGTTTTACAAATTGAAACATAGAGATGTGGATAAAATTCTCGATTTAGTCAAATCTATTTTGCATAGGCAAGTAAAGGAAAGGCAAAAAATCTTAGAAGTATTTTAACTTTTTAGAGAGGAGAATTGGTATGTTTTTGGAACTAATCTTTGCTGGTCTGTTAGCTTTGAAAGAATATATTGCCAGGCATGTGATAACCTGCCTTGTGCCCGCTTTTCTCTTAGCCGGGGCAATGGTTAGTTTCGTATCTAAAGAAACAGTTATTAAGTACTTAGGCTATGCAGCCAACAAGATAAAGTCATTTGGCTTAGCCAGCATAGGTAGCTTCTTTTTAGCTGCCTGCTCTTGCACCGTAATTCCTGTTGCCAGTGGGCTATATTATAGGGGAAGTGGAATTGGTCCTGCCTTTATTCTTTTATGGGTAGCCCCTGCAGCAAATATTTTAGCACTTTTATATACAGGTGCGATTTTGGGCTATGAAATGGTAGGTTCCAGAGTTATCTCTGCAATTCTTATGGCATTCGCCGTGGGACTGATTATGATTTTTACTTTTAGAAAGAGTGAAGAAAAAAGGATAAGTGATAACAGCGATAACCCGAAAGGAAAGATAATCGGGACACATGACCTTATCCTAATCCTTTTGATTTTGGTAACACTACTCTCGCCAAATTATCTGATAAGAAGGGGTCTCTATGCGCATAAAGTTATCGTCTGGGCAATATCGACTATAATAACGATTATTTATGCTCTAAAAATAAAGACAAAAGTTGAATTAAAAAATTGGATGCGCGAGACCTTCTTTTTTGTAAAGATAATATTTCCTTTACTTCTTTTAGGAGTTTTTATCGTGGGTATCATTGGGAAGATTTTACCTCAAGAGTGGATTAAGAACTATTTAGGTGGTTCATCTGTCGGTGCTTCATTTCTGGCGACTATGATTGGGGCGATAAGTTATTTTGCTACTATGACCGAGGCGCCTTTTGTGGATACTTTAATGAAATTGGGTATGGGGAAAGGTCCTGCTCTGGCATTATTATTAACTGGTCCGGGTATTAGTCTTCCTAACTGGCTGGCAATAGCCAGAGTGTTTGGTGCAAGAAAGGCACTTTGCTATATTTTAACGATAATTTTATTAGGAACTGTTGTAGGTTGGTTTTTTGGAAACTTTATATTCTAAAAAATTTAAAAGGAGGGAGAAGATGAAGATTGAAGTTGTAGGTCCAGGATGTCCGAGGTGTAAAGCTACAGAGAAAAATGTAAATGACGCCCTTAAACAACTGGGTATTGATGCCGAAGTTACTCATATTTACGATATGAATGAAATGATAAAGCGAGGGGTAATGTTTACTCCCGCTATAATTGTCAATGGTCAGATTAAGACTTCCGGCAAAATTCCTACAGTAGACGAGATAAAAAAGATTTTATCTACCAGTAAATGAGAAGCGGCACTAAGAATTAGTATGTTTGTCATTAAGGAGGAAAATAGATGGCTGTTATTAGTTTAACCCTGGATGATAAGCAAAAGATGTGGCTTGAGCAAATTATCTTAGATCGAGATGAAAAGGAAGCATTTAAATTCTTAAAGGAATGTATCTATGATAAGATCAAAGCTCAAGAGCAAAGCCATTGTAAGCCAGCATTTTAATTTAGGATTTGAAAATAAGGAAATCTAAAATGGCAAGGGCTATAAATAAGAAAAAAGATGCTCTTTTTAGTATCAGTAATTGTGTTATGCCTTGGCTGTGTGGTTGCCGGGTATCTATTTAATTTATTTTAAGACTTAAAGGAGGTGCCTTTCAATGAAAAGAAATGAGATTAAAAAAGAGGTAAAGAAAAGATACGGACAATTTGCAGAGCAAGGCTCTTCTTGCTGTCCTGATTACAGTTGTTGTGATATCGGCTATAGCATTGAGGAAATTAGAGATTTGCCTTTTGATATATCGGAGTTTTCGCTGGGCTGCGGCAATCCTGTTGCCCTGGCAGGTATCAGAAAGGGTGAAACTGTCCTTGATATAGGTTCAGGTGGAGGATTGGATGTGTTCCTTGCTTCCAAAAAGGTTGGGACTGAAGGTAAAGTTATAGGGATAGATATGACCGAGCAAATGGTTGAAAAAGCGAGACAGAATGCTCGAAAAGGGAATTACAACAATGTTGAATTTAAGTTAGGAGAAGCAGAAGATATCCCAGTAAAAGATAATTCAGTAGATTTAGTTATGAGTAATTGTGTCATTAACCTTGTCCCGGATAAAGAAAGAGCATATAAAGAAATATATAGAATCTTAAAGCCGGGTGGAAGATTTGTCATTTCTGACCTGGTCACTGAGAAAGAGTTGGATGAGTCCATAAGAAATAATCCAGAGAAATTGGTTGCTTGCGTTGGCGGAGCGCTTACTGAAAAGGAGTATATCGGGGCAATTAAAAAAGCTGGTTTTAAAAATGTAAGAATTCTTAAGAAAAGTTCTATGGTAGTAAACGGGGTTAAGGTATTGAGTGAAACCATAAAAGGCGAAAAGAGGTAATTTATTATGTCAGAACAAAAAATAGTAAAAATCTTTACAACGGAACAACAGTTTAAACGGAGTGGAACTGATTTTGGTGGCGGCTGTGGCGGATAAGAATGAAAAAGGGGACAGGCTACTTTTTTACATAAGCGGTATGGTAGCAGAATTTGGGACTGCAATTTGGCGCAGGATGGATGTTTAGAGGGAAAAAAGTAGCCTGTCCCCTTTTCCATAAATTACTTGACAATATGGCAATATCGTTGATAAAATTAAATAAACTTACATCTAAAGGGAGCATTTCCGTGCCTATTGCAGACCATAAAAAATGCACAGGTTGCCATATCTGCGAGATTATTTGTTCTATTAGACATAATAAGACAATCAATCCTAAATTGGCTATGGTTAAGATAAATAGCAATTGGCCCTGGGAAGACAAGGTGACTATCTGTCGGCAGTGTAAAAAACCCAAATGTGTTGAGGCGTGCGAGTATGATGCTATTGAAAGAGTTGACGGGTATCTCAAGATTGACCAGGATAAATGCACTGCCTGTCTTGAATGTGTGAAGGAGTGCCCTTTTGATGGTGTAGTGGTAAATGAAATAACGGGGAAGCCTGTCCTCTGCGATACCTGCGAAGGCGAGTATCTGTGCGTTACCTGGTGTCCAGCTAAGGTATTTCAAGCACTAGGGAAAGAGCAAGTCTTAAACAGGGAGTAGCGGAGCGATAGCTCCGCGTCGTAATTGCGAAGCTTCGCTTCGCTACTCCAGACGTATATAGGGTGGGTAAAATGACTACCCCAAAATATTTTGGTTATGCAGGAAAGATTCTTACTGTGGACTTAAGTTCGTCTGAATATCGTATTGAAAATACGCCATTTGACCTGATTGTAAACTTCATGGGGGGCAAGGGATTTGGGGCTAAGATTCTCTATGACGGGTTGAAGCCCGGTTGTGACCCTCTATCCGAAGATAATATTATGGTCGTAGCCACTGGACCCTTAACCGGGACTTTAATGCCAGCCAGTGGTCATATAACGCTCAGTACTAAAAGCCCGTTAACGGACATCTGGCTTGATTCACATTGTGCTGGATTTTTTGGACCAGAACTTAAAATGGCTGGCTATGATGCTATCATTATCAAGGGGAAAGCGAAGAAACCGACGGTTCTGGTCATTAAGGATGACAAAATTTCATTTGAGGACGGGAAACGTTTGTGGGGTAAGTTAGTTTTTGAGTCTCAAGAATTGCTGAGACAGAAATATGGAGAAAATTGCCAGTTTATGTGTATCGGTCCAGCAGGTGAGAGAAAAGCGAGGTTCGCGAATATAGTCTCAGGGGGTAGAGGTTTCGGTAGAGGTGGCTCGGGAGCTGTTATGGGTTCAAAGAAGCTGAAAGCTATTGTGGTAAAGGGAACCGGAAGTATAAACATTTTTGACCTTGACGGCTTTTTGAGGATGTGTAAAGAGGCGTATAATGAATTGGCGGTTAGCCCTGACACTGGCGGTGGAAGACCAAAATATGGCACTAATTCCATCTATTCATTTATGATTGAAGCAGGAGCCCACCCGGTTAAGAATTTTCAAACTGGTGTATTTAAAGAAGTAAAAGAATGTAATGAAGATGTACTGGACAAGAAGTACTACAAGAGGCATATAGCCTGTTTTTCCTGCCCGATAAATTGCAGTAAGGCATCCAGAGTTGATGATGGTAAGTATAAGGGAAAGTTTACAGAGGGCCCTGAATATGAGAATATGTGGAGCTTAGGTGCCCAGTGTGGCAATAGCAACATTGGCTCAATCATCTATGGCGAGCATCTTTGTGATGAATATGGATTAGATGCCATATCCGCAGGAAATGTGATTGGCTTCACAATGGAATGTTTTGAAAAAGGAATTCTCTTGGAAAAACAGATAGGATTTCGGGCAAATTTCGGCAACGATGATGCTATAATAAGGTTTATTGAAATGATGGCAAAAGGAGAAGGGATTGGAGAATTGATGAGCCAGGGTGTTCGCCAGATGTCTAAAGAGCTGGGTAAAGGGACTGAGAAATTCGCCATGCATGTTAAAGGGATGGAATTACCCGCTTACGACCCTCGAGGCGCTTTTGGAATGGGCCTTGCCTATGCCACCAGCGACCGGGGTGCCTGTCACCTGAGGGCATGGACTTTGGGGGCTGAGGTATTAGATGTCCAAGAGAGGATGGACCCTTTTGCTACAGAATTTAAAGCCGAGCTCGTAAAAAATCAACAGGACTTTTTTGCAGTTATCCAGTCAGCAGTTGTCTGCCTATTTTTGAATTTCGGGCTGACTCAGCGGCAGATAACTAGATGTATTCAAAGTCTCACTGGAATAAAGGAATGGAAGACGACAGAAGATATTCTAAAGATTGGAGAGAGAATATATAATCTAACAAGATTATTCTCGATGAGGGAAGGGATTTCGCGAAAAGACGACATTCTTCCTGAAAGGTTACTTAAGGAGCCTGTCAAGGAAGGACCGACAAAAGGTGTTGTGGTTGACCTTGATACTATGTTAGAAGAGTATTATCTGGTGAGGCACTGGGATAAGGAAGGTAGACCCACTAAGGATAAACTTGCCGAACTCGGACTCGATAAATGGGAGTAGCAGACTTCAGTCTGCGTTTAGGAGTAGCAGATTTTAGTCTGCGTTTAGGAGTAGCAGACTTTAGTCTGCGTCAATATAAAAGAAATGAGAGTGAAAATCAAAGCTAAATTCTTTGCTTTGCCCAAGGACTATCAGGGCGAAAGAGAATTAGAGATGGAGGTCAGTGATGACTTCCAGAAGGCTTTACAAGAGATAGATTCGAGAACTAAAATAGGGATAAAAGAGAAGCTGGATAAAAGATTTATCGTTCTTATAAATGGAAGGAATTACAAGAAGGTTTTGGAAGATAAAGGTAAATTGGAAGAAGGAGATAATTTAGCATTTGTTCCTTTTTTAGGAGGGGGGTAAATATAATGGGAAATAAATTTTTCAAGCCAGAAGGTGTCTATGCTGCAATGTTGACGCCATTTGATGAAGCAGGGAAAGTTAATGAGACAGTCCTCAGGAAAATGGTAGACTTTCTGATAGATAAGGGGATAGATGGACTATATCCAGTAAGCAGTGTTGGAGAGTTTGTCCACCTTACTCTTGAGGAGAATATGGGAATAATGGACGTATGTGTTGACCAGGCAAAAGGAAGAGTTCCTGTTGTCCCCGGGGTGAGTGCGTCTTGCGCTGAAAAAGCTGTGATTTTGGCCAAGCACGCGGAGAAAATAGGCTGTAGGGGAGTGGTAGCTTGCGCACCTTACTATTTCACTGTATCCCAGGAAATTGTAGAAAAGCATTTTGAGATTATCGCTGATTCTATTAACGTCTCTGTTGTGTTATATAATATTCCTTTTGCTGCCAACAAGATAACTTACGATGTAGTGAAAAGACTGAGTAGACGAGAAAATGTGGTTGCCTTGAAAGACTCAAGCGGTAGTATGGCGGACATAGTCCATTTTATGGATAAAATAAGGATAATTGGTGAAGACCTAAGTCTCCTCCTGGGAAGGGAAGAGATATTCTTCCCTGCGCTTATGATGGGTGCAAAGGGATGTATGGTAGCTTCAGCCTGCATCTTGCCAGAAATAATGATAGAGATGTATAAATGTTTTAAACAGGGCAGGTACGACGAAGCGAGAGAGCTTCAGTTCTCGATATTGATTCTTTTGAGGGCGATGTGGTCGCTTACTATGCCTATAGGTTTTAAGGCGGCGATGGAACTTAGGGGATTTTCCATGGGTCCATTTAAGCAGCCGTTGTCGGATGCTGAACAATATACTTATCAGATTACAAAAAGCAGAATCGAGAAGTTATTGAACCCGATTCTGGAAAGAATTGAGAAGATAGAGAAGGAAGAGAAGGCAGTCGCCTGAAAGGGAAATGGGAGAATCAAAGTTTAAGGGAATTGTGGAAGCTGTTCTCGTTGGGGATGTGGAAAAAACGAAAATTTTGACTCAGGAAATGCTCAACAAGGGTATTTCTCCCCACGATGTGATTGAAAAGGGTTTGATGGAAGGGATGAATTTGGTGGGAGACAAGTTTGAGAGGAGGGAGTATTTTCTGCCCGACCTCTTAGTGGCAGCAGAGGCGGTAAAACGAGCCACAGAAGTTTTAAAACCTTTTCTGAAGGGGGAAAAAGGAAGGGGCACTGTAGTCATCGGGACGGTGCGTGGCGACATACATGACCTGGGTAAGAATTTAGTAGCTTCTACTCTCGAAGTCTCTGGATTTAGAGTTGTGGACCTAGGAGTGGATGTTTCTTCCGAGAGGTTCGTAGATTCTGCAAAAAAGGAGAAGGCAGACATAGTGGCAATGTCTGCTCTAATTACAACGACTATGGTGGGTATGAAAG
>Ga0209314_10000969_pt1 | contig 13026 bp, 12 predicted proteins | sample I19B2metaG_FD_184146 | JGI IMG/M metagenome (GOLD analysis project Ga0209314, IMG submission 184146) | Lake sediment bacterial and archeal communities from Gulf of Boni, Indonesia to study Microbial Dark Matter (Phase II) - ​I19B2 metaG... | ecosystem: Environmental > Aquatic > Freshwater >...
CTGGAAGCAGCGCCGCACCGAGCTGCCAGAGAGCTTCTCCACCTTCTTGACGAAATCCAGGTTCATCGTCTCGGCGGAGAGGGTCATCTTGGAATTTTTGTATTGGCTCATACCTGACCTGTTTGAAGGTATTGATGTTGCTGTCCAGTGATATAGCAAAAGCTTTGCCAGAAGCCGCATAGCCGCATAATCTTGTTTACGAAAATACTGGTAGCTAACTATCTGAAATTACACGTCATGCCTTGACCGGTTTTGGCTGGTTTGTCAAAGGATTGGGTGTCGTGGGACGCGAGCAAATGCCTGCGATGTGGAGATGTTCCGCAGCTGCGGCGATTCGCCTCATAAAAAAGTCGGGTTGAGTTGTTGATTGCTGGGATTATGTGCAGAAATTCCACAGTTTGGATCATTCCACCTTCATCACCACCATGGTTACGTCATCCTCCAGCGGTATGGTGCCGGAAAAAGCCGCTACTTTGAGGAGAATCGAGTCGATGATCGTCTGGGGGGACTCCTTGTGGCAGGAGCGCATTATCTTGCAGAGCCTTTCGTTGCCGAAGAGCTGGCCGCTGCCGTCATCCGCCTCGGTGATGCCGTCGGTATAGAGGAGCAGCAGGTCGCCGCTCTCCATCTGCAGCTGTCTCTCCTCGAAGATGACGTTTTCACGGATGCCCAGGATCATACCGTCCGCGTCCAGCCAGTGACAGGCGTTTCCCCGCTGGCGGTAGAGGAGCGGCGGAGAGTGGCCGGCATTGGCATAGGTGAGGGTGCGGCACTTCGTGTTGAAGCTGGCGCAGAATATGGTGATGAACAGTTCCGATCTCCCCAGGTCTTCGTTGAGGATGTCGTTCATGGCAGTCAGAACCTGGCCGGCGCTGCTGCCGGTTGCCAGCTGGGCTCGGAGCACTGCCCGTGCCTCGGCGGTCATCAGAGCCGCACCGATACTGTGTCCGGAGACATCCGCCACTGCCAGATCGACCAGGTGATCCCGCTGGGAGAAGTGGTAGTAATCCCCCCCCACGTGGGTGGCCGGCAGGCAGTACCCGGCCAGGGTGACACCGGGGATTTCCGGCGGGGCGGTCGGCAGGAGGGAGAGCTGGATCTGTTTTGCCAGCTCCATGTCCCGGAGCATGCGGGAGTTTTCCAGGAGGACTTTCTCCGCCCGTCTCCTCTCCGTGATGTCCCGCACCACCGCCACCCCGTACAGCTCCTTCTGGAAGGTGACCACCCGGATGGTCATCTCCACCGGGAGCTCTTCACCGCTCTTCCTGCGAATGCTGGTAGTGATGGTATCCCGCTCCCACCCCTGTTCGAGGCCGTTTGCCAGGGACTCCATGGAGCGGGATACTGCCTCGTCGGGGAATATTTGGTCCAAGCGGGTATTTAGTAGCTCCTGGCGCGTCAAGGACAACTCACGGCAGGCGGATTCGTTGACGTCTATGAAGCGGCTGCTCTGCACGTGGAGGAGGAAGATGCAGTCGTTGCTCTGGTCGATGAGAGCCCTGAACCGCTCCAATTCGTCCAGCTTCTGCTGCAGCTCGGGGTAGTAGGTCTTGCGCAGGGAGCGCTCTCCCAGGCCGATGATCTTCTCCCGCTCACTCTCCCACGTTCTGGTTTCCTCAGAAGGCCCGCTCATAGATCGCCTCAATCTCTTCGCGGCTCGGCTGGCGAGGGTTGGTGAAGATGCAGGGGTCATCCATGGCTTTGCCTGCCAGAGCGGGAATTTCGTCGCGGGAGATCCCCAGATTCCCCAGGGGGCGGTGAATCCCTGCTGCGTGGAGCAGGCAGCTGAGGCGCGAATGGAGAGCGGCGAGAATGTCATTGGCAGCCATGTCGCCGGTTGCCACCCCCAGAGCCTCTGCTATCCTGGCGTAGCGCTCCGGCACAGCCGGGAAGTTGAAGTCGATGACATGGGGGAGGAGGAGGGCATTGCACTCCCCATGGGGGGCATCGTTCATGCCGCCTAGGCTATGGGCCATGGCATGGACGAGGCCGAGGCTGGCGTTGGAAAAGGCGAGTCCGGCCTCAAGGCTTGCCAGCATCAGCCTGCCGCGGAAAGCGAGGTTGCCCGGGTCGCTGAGGGTCGGGAGGAGGTTGGAGGAGATGGCTCGGATCGCCTGGATGGCGTACAGGTCGGTGATGGCCGAGTGGGCCGTGGAGACGTAGGACTCGATTCCGTGGCAGAGGGCGTCAAGGGCTGTCTGGGCGGTCAGGTCGCTGGAGAGGGATGTGGTGGTCACCGGGTCTATCAGGGCCACATCGGGGACGATCATCTTGCTGATGATGGCGATCTTGGTCTGGCGGACGCTGTCGGTGATTATGGCGAACTGGGAGACGTCGGCTGCCGACCCTGCAGTCGTGGGGATGCAGATGAGCGGGGGGGTGGACTGTTCAACCCGGTCCACCCCCTCGAAGTCAACGATATCGCCGTGGTTCGTGCTGACGATGCCGATCCCCTTGGCGCAGTCCATGGGGCTGCCGCCACCGACGGCGACAATGGCGTTGCACCCCTCCCGGCGGTAGAGCGCGGCGCCTGCCGCCACCTCTTCAGCCTTGGGGTTGCTGGTTACCCCGTAGAAGGTGACGTGATCTATGCCGCTCTCTTCTAGGCTGGCCGTTACCTGGGAGCTCCAGCCGGCGGTCCTCACCCCAGGATCGGTGACCACCAGGACCTTCCGGCCGCCGAAGTTTTTCGCGTAGCGTCCTGCCAGGGTGCGGGCATCCATGCCGAAGATGAATTCAGGGGCGACGAACTTGCGCAGGGGGAATTCGTTGACAGCCATCTGTTCGCCTCCTTCGCTGAAGCGGCGCTATTGACTGGTTATGGCCACTGTGCCAATGGGAGTTGTCGGCCGGGGGTGCCGGCCGACTAACTTATTTTACCACATGACTAGGGGATTGTATAAGCGAGGCGATTGGGCGGCGTGCTGGTAGAGCGGGGGGGATCGGTCATAGTTCGTCTAGGATTCTCTTTCTTGTTGAGCTGTACTCCTCGTTAGTGATCAGCTTCTTGTCCAGCAGGTTTCTCAGTTGCAGCAACCTCTCCTCCACACTCACTTTGCCGCGGTTGTCGTTAGGGGCAGCCGTTTCCGCCGCTACATCCGGAGTCTCCTCGGTAAGGCGGAATACGAGCCAGTCGGATCTCTTCAGCCGAACGGCATTGGCTTTGCTCCCTGGGGAGAGCTGCACCTCGAGCCGTGCAGCCGCGGAGCGGGATCCGGGGAGAAATGGGGCAAGGCGTCGATCCTCCCTGCTGTCCACCTTGCGATGAACCATGCCGAGGATGAGGTTCAACTCTCCACCCTCAAGGAATACTCTGCCGGTGGTCACCTGCTCTTCCTTGGCCAGCCCCATGAGCGCGGGGTGGTAGCCGAAGATGGCGAAGACTATCTCCTCGTCACTACTGCAGCGCTGCAGGGCGGCCGTAACATGCTCCGCTAATAGATCGAGTTCCGCGGCTCCAAACAGCGGCAGCGGCTTGCCGGCATCGGGGGTGGTTATAGTCGGGCGCGACAGTGCGCGGCGCAGCATGGATAGCTGAACCTGCGCCGGATGCTCGTTTGCTGTGGAGCCGGTGGTATTCTCCCTGGGGACTATCCTGATGAATTGACCCCTGGATTGCCAGACCACCTCATCCCTTGGATTTGCCGCAGCCGATGTGCTGCAAGTGAGGGGCGCACAGAAGCAGAGGGCCGAAATTGTTGTCAAGAATAACCTTAAGAGCTCAGTTTTCATATTCGGTCTCCATGCAAGGTGGTAAAGGTGTTGCGGCATGCCGAGCCAGGGAAATGGGCGGAGCCGGTTTCGGCCTGTTGGCCCTTGCCGGCTCCGCCCGACTTTGCTCCAGTATATTGACAATGTTTAAAAAGGCAATTTCCCTGCCGACATGAGCATGAAAGACGGTACCAGCAGCCCGGGGAATGCCCAGGTGATCAGAGACCATGCCAGGGCGCCGGCGGAAAGCCTGCCATAGGCATTGAGCCATACTTCAACTGTCAGGACAGTATAGCCGGCGCAGGCAAATGCCAGGTAGGTGCTTTGCGGGGTAAGGGGCTTGCCGTCGGGGCCGGTCGCTCCACCCACGAAGAAGAGCACCATGTAGATCGCCGATATCAGGGCGACGATCAGGCTGACGTTGCCCACGGAACGCAGGTCCTCCAGCCCGGCCAGCAGGGCGTAGGAAACGGTGCAGTAGAGGAGACCGTGGGCGAAGAGCAGCCCGCCGGTGAAAGGGTCCTTGAAGAGAGCCGTCTGTAGAAAGGCTCCTATGACTACGGTTATGCCGACGAATCCGGTAATGGCGCCGGTCCCCTTGGCCTCACCCTTGCCGAGGAAGAGGATGGCTACGGGTACCCACATGACGCTGATGGCGATAAGTAATGCTAAGGTCATTCTACCCTCCTTGTTGGCACCCCTTTTTGCGCCATGGCGGCGTACGAAAGGGGTGAAAATGATTTATTCTGCCGTGGTCGGATCGATTACCGACCGCACCTGGGCGACACTGTTGGCGGGGAACCCCCCCTGTCTGGCATGCTCTAGGACCGTCTCCCTGTCCGGGGCGATGTAGATGCAGTAGATCTTGTCATCGGTGACAAAGCTTTGCACCCACTGGATCTGCGGCCCCAGCCCCTTGAGAACGCCGCACGATTTCTGGGATATCGCCTGCAGCTCCCGGGGAGGGATGTTGCCGGCCCCGGGGATTTCTCTTTCTATGACGTACTTGGGCATTGTCTGCTCCTTTCCCCGTTTAGAAGTTACCAGTAGAACATGGTGCCGAGGGCAACCTGGTTGGAGTGCTGGGTGGCACTGTCATGCCAGGTGTTCTGCGCATATGAATATTCGGCGATGAACTGGGTGAACTTGTTCAGGTTGTAGGTGACGGTGGCAACCGCCGCCTCCTGCTTCTTGATCTGGGAGATGGTGGTATCCGTCTTGTCGTAGCTGCTCTCATCCTGGCGGGACTGGCCATAGTTGATCCCCACCATTACCGCAGGGGTCACCTTGTAGGTAGCCTGGGCGAGGAAGCCCCAGTGGGTCCTCTCCTTGCCTGCCGCATCTGTCGATGTGGAGCCGAGGAAGTCGCCATCCTGGGCGCTGACCATGCCGAGCCCCTTGCCGTAGTAGCCCGAGGCGAGGAGGTTCACGCCGCTGATTCCGGCGCTGACGCCGCCCGCTCCGCCAACGGAACGGTTGGTTTCACCGGGTCTGGCAGCGGCGCTGTTGCTGCGAGGCGCCTGCTGGTACAGTCCAGATGCCCATGCCTGCAGGGTGGTGTTGCCGGCAGCCCTGGCGTAGGAGACTTCAGCCTCCACCCTGGGGGAGTTGGTCTTGCCGGTATCGCTGCTGATCTTGTACGGCTCACCCACGGCAATGGCGATCTTGGTTCCTGCCAGGTCCGGGGTTGTGTAGCGGATCTGGGGGCCGAAGTTGGCGTAGAGGTAGCCGTAGCCGATGTGGCCGAGGGTGGTGTTGCCGCGGAATGCGGGGCCAGGGACTACCCCGGCGGTCACCAGGGTCATGTCGGTGAGGATGTTCTTCCCTTGGTAGAGGTTGAGGGCGCGGCCGGCGAGGAGTTCGCCGTAGGAGCCCTTGGCGGTGTAGAAGAACTCGCGGAAGTCGATGTTGGGGGAGGTGTTGAAACGGTTGCCGTCGGCGCCGTTCTGGATGGCCGGGTAGATGCCTACCCTGACGGCCGAATCGACCCCGTTGGTAGTGGGAGCCTTCACATTGAAGGCCACCACCGACGGGAGGAGGCCGATGCCGACTCCGAAGCGCTGGTCGGCCCTGGACTGGTCATTGCTTCCCACGCTCAAAAGGCTAAGGGAACGGTTGCCCGAGGGGAGGGCGCTTGTCGTGTTGTAGGTGGCGAAGACGTCGACTATGCCGTCGGTGCTCAGTTGCCAGCCGTTTTCACTGCCGATGACGAAGGCTGCTTCGGCCGAGGGGAGTTGGGTGGCTGCTGCCAGGAGCATGGCAGCACAGATTACGGATTTTTTCATGGGAATCCTCCATTGTTGATGATGAGTAAATCGCACCACTTCCGGCCTAGATATCCTTCGGCCAGATACCGCTGTTTTGCTTGCTTGCCGATGCCCGGCGCACCGTCCGCTTTGCTTGCAGCAGCTATCTGCAACCATGGTGCCAGTAATAAAACGATATTTTCCCAGACAAAACCTTGTTGCCAAGTTTTGTCCTTCCTGTCCGTATCCGTTTGAAATGCCGATGTTTTTGTGTTGGAGTCATGATTCGGCAGCAAGCGCGAGGGTAGGTGGTCCCTGAGGAGAATTGCAACAGCGTAGAATTATTGGTCACCACAGACGTTCATCTGCTACAATAAGCGCGACTGTGTAAAAAGGTAGCGAAATGAATACGTGGCAATAGAACCATGTTCTTTTTGGTATGGGTATTGCTAGAGAAAATCATTGTCTGCGGCCACCCGGAAGCAGGGAGAATCCAGGCTGTGACAATGAAAATAAAATCCGGGGAAGTCTGATGATCGCTGACAGAAGCAACCTGCAGCACTGTAAATTCGAGGTTCCGGAGATCATCTTCGGCAGGGGGCTGCTCAACCAGATAGGGGCCTGCGCGCGCCGCCTCGGCGGGCGGAAGGTCTTCCTGGTGAGCGACCAGGGGCTCCTAGCCGCGGGGTGGGTGGACAGGGCACTTAGGTACATCATGGAGGCGGGTCTGGAGGTAATACTCTACGACAACGTGACTCCAAACCCCAAGGACGTGGAGATCGAGGCCGGTACAAAGGAGTACCTTCGTCACGGAGCCGATGTCATCATCGGCCTCGGCGGCGGCAGCGCCATGGATGCCGCCAAGGGGGTGGCGATCCTGGTCTCAAACGGCGGCAGGATCAGGGATTACGTTGGGCCGGACAAGATCATCCGCCCCCTGCCGCCGCTGGTCCTCTGCCCCACGACCTGCGGCACCGGCTCCGATGTCTCCCAGTTTGCCATCGTCAACGACACGGAGAACCGCTGCAAGCTGACCATAATGAGCCGCTGCGTCGCCCCGGATATCAGCCTGACCGACCCGGACCTGCTGGAGACCCTGCCGGAGGAGTTCGTCTGCACCACCGCCACCGATGCCCTGAGCCATGCCATGGAGGCCTACTTCTCCGTAGCCTCCACCTCCCTTACCGATGTCCATGCGATAAAGGCCCTGCGCCTCTTGTCCAACAGCCTGGTGAAGGCAGTGAAGGAACGTCGATCGGAAGACCTGGAAAACCTCTCCAGGGCCAGTCTTCACGCCGGCATGGCCTTCTCCAACTCGCTCCTCGGCATTGTCCACGCCCTGGCGCACCCCATCGGCGGACTTTATGACGCCAACCACGGCAGCATCAACGCCATACTCCTCCCCGAAGTGCTCAAGTACGACATTCCGGTCGTCACCGAAAAGCTCCCCGAACTGGCCTGGGGGCTTGGAAACCCGGGGGACGGCAGCGCCAAAGCTTCGGGGGAGATCGTCCAGGAAAGAGTTGCCGCCATGCTCGACTCAGCCGGCGCGCCCCGCAGCCTGAGGAGCATCGGGGTGCAACGGGAGGACCTGCCGGAGCTGGCGCGCCGGGCTCTTAAGGATATCTGCATCGTCACCTCGCCGCGCCAGGCGGACGAAAAGGACCTGTTGGCCATATTGGAGAGGGCGTACTGACATGGCCGAGGTCAAGCGGACAGCAGTGGACGAGTCGAGCCTGGAGCGGCTCCTCGGCCTGGAAAGCTCCAAGATCGGCTTCTACTCAGAGGTTAAGCAGAAGATCCATGAGCTGGAGGCTGCCAATCTCGGTCTGCGCGTCAAGTCCGGAGAACTTCAGGCAGTGTTCAATGCCATCAGCGACGGCGTGGTCATCTTCGACCATCACGGTCTAATCCAACACCGCAACCATGTGGCACCGGCCCTCTTCCCCGAAGAGACCGTCGTCGGGCAGGGGTGCCGGGCTCTTTTCCACCCCGATTGTGACTTGTCTCCGGAGAGCTGCCCGGTGGAGCAGGCCCTTGGCGGCAGCAGCTGCCAGCTCTCCTTCACCTTCACCCTGGGGAGCGGGGAGAGTCGCTTCTTCGATGTTACGGCGACCCCCATCGAGGACCCCAATGAAAAGACCCGGGCGCTGGTCTTCATCCGCGACGTGACTGAGAAGAGGCTGAATGAGCTGCAGCTGATGCAGGCCGAGAAGATGTCCAGCATCGGCATGCTAGCCGCTGGAGTTGCCCACGAGATCAACAACCCCCTCACTTCGGTAGCCGGCTATTCAGAGGCGCTGCTGCGCCGCCTGCGCGACGATCGCTCCCTGGCGGAGGATGGCAGACTTGTGGATTTCAGAAAATATCTTGAGGTGATCATCCGCGAGGCATACCGCTGCAAGTGTATCATCGACAGTCTGCTCAGCTTCAGCAGGAAGTCCGAGGGGGCGGTGGGGATGGTTGACATAAACGCCATCATCTCCGAGGTGCTGGAACTGGTACGCCCCAGGGCGCGCAACGAGACTATCGAGATACGGGAACTGCTGCAGCCGGGGCTTTCCCTCGTCAAGGGGGACTCATCGGGACTTCGTCAGGTCTTCCTCAATCTGACAGTCAACGCTCTCCAGGCGATCAAGGGACCAGGGGTCATTCAGATCGCCACCTGCGATGGGGAGGACGGGGGGGTATGCGCCATCATCAGTGATACGGGTTGCGGCATCGATCCCGCCATACAGGAACATATCTGGGATCCGTTTTTCACCACCAAGGAGGTTGGCAAGGGGGTCGGTCTGGGGCTCTCGGTCAGCTACAACATCATCAAGAGGCACGGAGGTGAGATGAGTATGGAGAGCACCCCGGGCAAGGGATCAAAATTTACGGTGAGGCTTCCGTCATGTCATTGAAAACTGCCAGTAAACAGGCGAAAATACTCATAGTCGAGGATGAACGGCCCCTGAGGGAGCTGCTGGAGATCGAGCTGGAGCGGAGCGGCTACAAGGTGGATTCCGCACCGGACGGCGAGAGTGGTCTGGAGAAGTACCGTCAGGAGACCTACAACGTCGTGCTCCTGGACATGAAGATGCCCGGAATGGACGGGGTGGAGGTGCTCAAGCTGATGCGCGCCGAGTCGAACCTGCCGGAGATCATCGTCTTCACCGGCCACGGCACCATCGAGACGGCGGTGGAGTGCATCCGCCAGGGGGCCTACGACTACCTGACCAAGCCGGTCAAACTGGATGAGTTGGAGATGGTCATCGACAAGGCCTACGAGAAGAACAGGCTCCGTTACGAGAACATCAGTCTGAAGTTGGAGATCAGCAAGCTGGACCAGCACCGCATAGTCGGCAGGAGCCAGGTGATCCAGAAGGTGCTGGAGACGGTCTACCGCTACGGCCCGACGGACGAGCATGTGCTCATCTGCGGCGAGAGCGGAGCTGGCAAGGAGCTGTTCGCCAGGGCAGTGCATGACGCCAGCCGCCGGGTGAGCAACTCATTCGTCACAGTCAACTGCGGACGACTGAATGTCAACACCGCAGAGAGCGAACTCTTCGGTCATGTGCAGGGGGCCTTCACCGGCGCCAACAAGGGTAGGGCAGGGCTTTTCGAGCTGGCGGACAACGGCACTCTCTTCATGGACGAGGTGTCGGAGATGCCTCTGGATGTGCAGGTGAAGCTGCTCCGTATCCTGGAGACCAGCACCTTTCGCCGCATGGGGGGGAATCACGACATCAGGGTGAACGTCCGCTTCGTCTTCGCTTCCAACAAGAAGCTGGAGGATTGCGTCGCCAGGGGTGAGTTTCGGGAGGATCTTTTCCATCGCATCAACCTCCTCAATATCCAGATCCCCCCCCTGCGGGATCGGTCCGAGGACATAATCCCCCTCTCGTACTACTTCATCAAGTCGGCCACCGAGGGGAGCAGCGAACAGTGGGAGATCACCGATGAGGCGCTGGCCTCCCTGACATCCTACTCATGGCCCGGGAACGTGAGGGAGCTGCGCAATACCATCAGGCGGGCCTGTATCCTGGCCACAGAACCACTCATCTCCTCCGACCTCCTCCCCTTTGCACCCCCCAGGGCGGTCCCGGCAACGAGGCCTTCCCAGACGGCTACGGAGGAGGTGCAGATAGTTCCCCTCTGGGTGGTGGAGCGTGACCATATCCAGCGGGTGCTGGAAAAGGTTGATAATAACAAGAGCAGGGCCGCCAAGGCCCTTGAGATAGATCGAAAAACCCTGTATACCAAGCTGGAGCGTTACGGTCTCGGGACCTGACGCAGGGAGGGGGAAGAGAGATGGGACTTACTGACTCCTATGGCAGGAAAATCAATTATCTCCGTCTTTCCGTGACTGATCGCTGCAACATGCGCTGCCTCTACTGCATGCCGCCGGGCGGAATAGGGAAGCTTAAGCACGAAGATATCCTCAGCTATGAGGAGCTTCTCCTCGTCGCCGAGGCAGCGGTGAACAACGGCATAGAGAAGATCAGGATAACCGGCGGGGAGCCGCTGGTGCGCAAGGGGATTCTCGGTTTCATCGAGAGGGTGGCGGCCATCCCCGGGTTAAGGCAGCTGGTCCTCACCACCAATGCCCTCAACCTGGCGGAGATGGCGTCCGACCTGCGCTTAGCCGGGGTGCAGCGCCTCAATATCAGCCTTGACTCCCTGAAGCCGGGTACATTTGCCGACATTACCCGCGGTGCCGACCTCGGCAGGGTGCTCCGTGGGATCGAGGCCGCCGAGGGGGTCGGCTTCAAGGTGAAGCTGAACATGGTCGCCATGGCCGGGATAAATGACGATGAGATCCTGGAGTTCGTTGCCTTGACCTTGGGGAGAGGGATTACGGTCCGTTTCATCGAATACATGCCGGCCATCCGCGAGAGTGGCTGGGAGTCGCGGGTAATCCCCGGCAGCGAGCTTCTGCGGCGGGTCGGCGAAAGGTACCGCTTTTCCGTGGAGGAGAGGGAAGGGATGGCAGGCCCGGCCCAGATATTCAGGATCGAAGGGGCTATGGGAACCTTCGGCATCATCACCCCGGTGACCGGTCATTTCTGCGCCGAATGCAACCGGATAAGGGTCACCTCCTCCGGCAAGGTGCGTAGCTGTCTCTTCTCGGACGACAGTCTCGACCTTCGCCCGCTCCTTGCCAGCGGTGACAGGCAGGGGGTGGAGGCGGCGCTGCGGGCCGTGGTCACCTGCAAGCCGCGCAACCACGCGCTGACGGAGAGCGATGCCGGATATACCCCCTTTGCAATGGCGGCAATCGGCGGCTAAGTGGAGAGGAGAATGGGATGAAAGCGTACGTGGATGCCGTCTGCATCAGTCTTGCCAAGGGGGAAAAGAAGACCCCTGTGGAGAGGGTGGAACTCAAGGAGAACCACGGCATTGTCGGCGATGCCCATGCAGGGGAGTGGCACCGCCAGGTGAGCCTCCTGGCGAGGGAGAGCATTGCCAAGATGCAGGCCATGGGGCTGTCGGTAGATGCCGGGGATTTCGCAGAAAACATCACCACTGTAGGCATTGACCTGGTGGGGCTCCCCATCGGTACCCGCCTGTCCGTGGGGGAGACGGTTCTGGAGGTTACCCAGATCGGCAAGGAGTGTCACACCCGCTGTGCCATCTACTACCAGGCAGGAGACTGCGTCATGCCAAAAGAGGGGATATTCGCCAGGGTAATCAGGGGTGGCACGGTCGCCCCGAATGATACCATTGAACTTGTAACCTGACACCTTGTCAGATGGTTTTCCATCAGCTTCTCCCCCTCTGGCGGATTTCTCCCCAGGGGGATTTTTTTTGCACAGGGGATCCGGATCCGATCGAATATCCTATTGTAGGGAAAATCAACGGCTCAAGTTGCTGCAGCCCACCCGGGTACGCCCAGACAAGCGGATCTTTTGAACGTCGTACGAAAAATACACGTTTAACCACTATGTTCAAGCGTGTCATCTTTATGGCGACGTCAGCGTAGAATATCTCCACATCGTAGCAAATATCCCCAATTGTTTTGCTCCTTCCTCTCCGTAACATTATAAATCCTCATCATGCCCTTCCAGGGCAGTGGTAGCGTTCACCCGTTTCCTGTCGTTTGCCGCTCTCCATACTGCCCGGGCGGACGACGCTGGGGCAAATCTCCCCACTGTGTATAAAATCCCTACCCCTTAATCCCCCCTTTTCCCGACGGTCTGTATAAAGGTGTTTCATAATTCCACTCCACCAGGTAGCCGCGAATGTTCGATGTTAACGGCACTGTTTCGTAAACGGCTGAAAATAAACCATTGTTACTCTTGGCATCCCTATTGCTATAGCCATTTATATCGTGTAGGCAAGGCGGCACGCCGAGATGGTGCATGGTAGTCAATGGATTGTCTCCGGCTTGCTAAAACAAAGTTATATGGAAGTAGATAGGGTTTCACGCGTTGTCCCGGCCGCAGTACCGCTTGGCAGTAAAAAACCAAAAATGAGCAGTACCACAAAACAAAAGGAGGAAGTACCGATGCCACATTACAGAGATGCCAAAAGAACCCTCAGCCTCGAATCCCGTGAGTACCCGATCAAGATGCAGCATGCCTATCCGTCCGTGAACATCGGCATTGGCGCCCACACCATGGTCGGCAACGATGCCAAGGCCCTTGGGATGACCAATGCCCTCATCGTAACAACAGGTCTTAAAGGGACAGGCATCATCGAGTCGATTCAGGGTGTCCTCAAGCATGCCGGAGTTGCCTCCGAAGTGTTCGACAAGGCGACCCCCAACCCGAAGGACTACGAGGTCATGGAGGGGGCCAAGGTTCTGGCCAGCGGCAAGTTTGACGGCATGATCACCATCGGCGGCGGCTCCACCACCGACTGCGGCAAGGCGATCAAGCTTGTCTACAGCCATGACGGTCAGGACGTCCGCACCTTCGAAGGCGCCTTCAAATGCACCAAGAAGAACAAGATCCCCCACCTCGCCATCAACACCACCTCCGGTACCGGTTCGGAGATCTCCTGCTTCTCCATCATCAACCACACCGAGAAGATGTACAAGATGGCACTGTTCGATCCCAACTGCACCCCGAGCAAGTCGGTC
>Ga0209314_10000972_pt1 | contig 12989 bp, 5 predicted proteins | sample I19B2metaG_FD_184146 | JGI IMG/M metagenome (GOLD analysis project Ga0209314, IMG submission 184146) | Lake sediment bacterial and archeal communities from Gulf of Boni, Indonesia to study Microbial Dark Matter (Phase II) - ​I19B2 metaG... | ecosystem: Environmental > Aquatic > Freshwater > Lake...
GTCGTGGGACTAGTGATATTCCTATGATTTGGAAAGTGCCAGTGCTACCAAAGCCATAAATAATCCCTGCAATTATCGCTAAGGTAATAACTTTTATTTTATTTTTATCTCTTTCACCGAAAGCTTTCATGGTTGAGGCATCAATTGAGGCAAATGGAAATTCAAGTTTTTCTTCTTCAACATACAGTCTATATGAGAGAAGTCCAAGAGTGTAATTTGCAAAGGCGCTCAAAAAAATAGGAATACAAACCTGAGTAAGTATTGGTAATACCCAGGCTTGATCAAAGAACGTGCGATATAACATGGACCTCGCTGCATCTGATCCAAGTGGAGCAAAAAAAGATGGAATATGTTCTATACCAAATAATGTTGCTATTGGTGAGTTTGCAAAATATTGTTTTTGTAATAATGTTACAAAAATATATGCAGCCCATGATGTTAGACCGGTAGTCTCAAATAATCTGATGACGAAAATCTCTTTGGAGGATAGTGGTGAACCAAGCAGCCTAGTTAATCCAACCCATAAAAGAATTATTGCCCAGCTTGCAAGGCTAAATCCCCACAAACCATTTACAAGCCAATTATATACTATTGCTGGTTGTATAACAAAAACCAAAAATACAAATGCCATTAATGAACGCCAAGTTAAGCCTTTTCCAATGCCAGTTACTTTTTTGGACCCATCAATTTTGGCCATCGTTTTTTAACCTCTTCAATGTATCTTGCTTTCTCTTTAGGATCAAGTGCCCTCCAGATCAAAAGTTGTTTACGGAGGTCACTTAATAAAGACCGGTTTGATGTAGTCCAGAGGTTAGTAAGGCCTTCAATTTTTGTTATTATTATATCGAATCCATATTTGTCTAAAGCAATCCTTCGGCTGACAAATTTTATATCTTGAATTATTCCAGCGTCAAACGGAGAGAGCTGAAGTGTAGTGTCTAGATAGTTTGCTGTATCATCATAAGATATTTTTACTGGTTTTAATATCATGAAAAGTCCTGTTCTCTCAGTTGATGAGGCCTCAAAGAATTCAGCTAGGAAGTTAAGGACACCTAAAGACTCATCTGCTGTAGCATTGAATGGGAAGCTTACACTCCACATATTTTCTACAGGTTTACTCCCAATCCTCCACTTTCTTAGAAGTGATGGCGTAGCAAGTTTTGAAGCTTTAATTACAGGATATATTGAGGACAACATTGTGGCTATCATCATCACACCCATTACGGTGATGATTACGTTAGAAGAAACATTTGGTATCAAATCCGCAGGATATGCCTTAAACGTCCATAGAACTGAAGTCACGCCAGCTCCAATAACATATCCAATAAAACTACCAAAAAATGCGAGTGCAATACTTTCCATAATGAAAATAGCTCCAATGTGACGAGGTGAAAGACCTACTGTGCTCAAGGTTGCTATCTCTTTTGTCCTTTCGTATACAGAGCTAAGCATCATTGACAATATAGTAAGAGATGATAGTAACAGAGGTACAATCATATTTTCTGTACCACTTAAAGAATAGATGTCTCTTTTTGCTGCAACAAATGCGATGTTCTTATCCTTTGCACCATAATAAATATCAAAAGGTGCTATTAACGTGAAATCGAATGAACGGATCCATAATTCTTCGTCAGTGACTGTTGTCGATTGGGTAGATGCAGATATTGTATTAGGGAGAACATTGAAATAATACCTAGCAAAATCGTAAGGAACTATAAGAAGATTAGAAAAGTCCAGTGGAGCATAAGTACGCCCCATACTAGTTGCTGTTGGGTCCGGCGGAATGATACCTCGTTGGTCAAGATCTTTTTCAAGTAGCTTAGCTCCTATTTCGTCATCTAATATACCCATTATGCTAATTTGAATTCCATAAACATTTATCTTACTACCAGGTTTAATCTCAACTCCCAAATCTTTAGACAATGCATCAGCAAGCTTCTTACTAATTAGAGCAGCTTTTATGATGCCAGGTGTGAAGATGCTACCTTCTCCGGGCATAATTGCGCCTTCTAAAAGCTTAGATTCCTCTATAGTTATTCCCCAAATACATTTTATTGTGGTATAATTTAGGTTCCATTTGAACAGCATAATTTGACCTGCAGGATAATACCAGGCTCTTGGATTAATTTGGAATTCAGCAAGCCCTTCAGAGGTAATATTCTTAAGAGCGTAGAGATATTGTTCTGGAATAGTCGAATACATCGCTTGGGGTAAAGGCCTTTTAAAAAGAATGCCTGTATAGGGCGCTTGTCCCATTGATGTTTTATAAGGTTGTACTATAACTCCCATAGTCGTAAATATAGTCATGGCAGAAATAGCAATGACTATTGTCGATAATGTTAAACTGGTCCTTAATGGCCTTTTCTTAAGGTTTTCAACTCCTAATGATAAAGATGATAATATTAGTGCTCCTCTTTCGATGTCAGATTGGTGAGAACCAAGTATTGACTTACTTATTGATTTGATAGCTGTGTTGAATTCATCTACAATAACGTATACGAGAAGTAGGATGACAAGGATGATCGCAAGTCCATCTAGTAACATCCAAACATTAGAGGAGATTGTATAGCCAGGATGAACAAAACCTAGAATGATGTTTGTAATAATGAATAGTACAATAATAACAGCCATTCTTCTTAAACCAGAAGTTCTACCAGAAATCATTCTTTCTATAAGAATTATGAATGCAAATGATATGAAAAAGAAAAATGTTGCAGTCTGAATAACATCAAATGTAAGTAGAAATGTTGTCTGATATACCTGTATCGCATATTCCCAACATGCAATATAGAAGGAGTACATACTACTAGTTTTCTCTTGTTGTTGAGCCTCATCTACTAGCTGTTTGTATTTGGTCATTCTGTTAAAGAGTAAAATCATCTTTGGATTGGCTGACATCTTAGATATCAAAAAACTGGCTCTTGCATTAGCAAGACTATATATGTTATTAATCGCGTCGAACAATGTCAGAATTATTGTCTTCCCTTGTGAGATGGTGTATCCAACGCCTTCTGGGTATCCAGTTGATGCGTTATTTAACACTGTAATTAGCTGGTTGCTTGACACCAGGATTTCAGCTGGGACACTAGGCTCTATGAAAACCATGTATTCTGGCCAGATCGATAACACATCACGATAAATGAAGGATGAGTGAGATATGAAGTTGTTAACTGTTAATCCAAGTGGTCGGTCAGCTATGTCTGAAATATCTAACAATCCTAAGACAGCTATTGATGAGCAATTAAAGACAGGAACATAAGCATATCCTCCAGCAGGATTATACACAGCAAATCCTCTTGCTATAGCTCCACCACTTCCTAACATACCCAAACCAGCAACTGTTGGAGCTATTGCGGTTCCCATCTTGACTTTCCATGTGCCAAATGGTCCTGTGTCCGTCACCATCTGTATATTTCCAGTTTCAGGATCAACAACATACGCTTGAGCATCAATACCAGTGTAAGGTTTAATTCCTTTAAGTACGATTTTGCCATTCGCATCTGGCTTCATTACAGTTGTAAAACCTAAAGGTGACCCTATAGCTCCTTCTGGTATAGTTTGACCTGCACCAATAAGCTGAGGGGCTGCAAATAATCCTGCAGTGACTCCTTGAACAACAACACTTTTTGAGATTCCGACTGTTTGCATTATTGTAAAGCCAACTGTCAATATTCCTCCACCCGTGTTCATGGTTGCGCCAACTGAGATGAAGAAGATTGCATCTTCATTAGTGTAGGGGTTAAACCAGTCTGTTGTTTTGTTATATTTTGATAATTGTATTGTTGCGGTAACTATTCCATAATCTGTGGCAACTCTCTTTGGGTTTAGTGTCGGAGTACATATTGTGCTTGCTGGTAGGTTCAAACTATTGTATACTAAGGGCCATATTATAGTCACTTGCTTGAGTAAATTATCAGGCTCTATATTATTGAATGTATCAAAGGGTGTACTTTGATAAATTCTAAAAGTGTTTGTTGTTACAAATCCCAGGCCTCCTCCATAACAGGCCTCAGTGAAAACTTCGGCTTCAAAGTATCTTAGAAATGGTTCAAATGGTGGAGCTCCTTTTATCCAAGTCGGATAACTCCAAAAAACACCATCAATGACATGAAACTTACTATTCAAATCTTCTTGATACATAGGCAACCAATTATCGAAAATTTGCCTAATCCAAGGACTATATCTTGGTGTTAAGGATGTTGGACGGCTGTAACCATACATTGATCCAACAGCATATATCGCTACCATATCACTGTCACTTGCTAGGTCAAGGCTTATCATCATTTTTAGCTTGCTTCCTAATTCGTTGAAGTGTTTTTCCACGAACTCTCTTGCTCCTGCTAATGCTTGATAGTGTCCTGCGAATGCAACAAGCCAGACTGTTCTTTTAGGTTTAATTTCAGTGAGAAGCCTAGATAGTTCAAGAAGGAACGCAATTCCCATGGAGTCTGTAGCGCCAGGATTCAGTTGAGGTATAGAACACCAAGAATCGTAGTAAGCACCCATAACAGCGACCTCGTTCTTCATAGATTCATCTGTCCCTTCAATTACTGCTATAATATTTGCTACATCCTTGTCTTGCCAGACCATTTTTGAATTAATCCAAATTTTTATTTCGCCTTGTTCTTTAATCAATTGTCTAAGCGCTATACCTTCTTCAGTTTTAATATATAACCTGGGAAAATTGACTGGAACATTGAGGCATTTTTGGACTGATTGGCTTCCTGTTGTGGTATCTGGTTCAATAAAAATTACTCCTTTAGCTCCAAAAATAATAGCGTTTTTCCAGTACCATAGGTCATTGAATTCTATAAGAACAAAGGCCCCTTTAACATCAACTCCGTTAAAATCTTCTGGTAATCCCTTACTTACGAAAACTAGCCTATCACCTTCCTCTGGACTGGTGTAAGGACAAGGATTAACATGATTAGGCCAGAGAGGATATATTTCATATCTTACAATTTGCCCATTAGAAGTTTGATATGATAAAGATGCATTTACGACAATAGGAGTAACTATTTGGAAAGTTTCGTTATAAGGTTGTAAGCCAAGAGAAGACCAATAATTCTTAACATAATCTGCTGCTTTGAAGAAACCATCATATCCTATTACTCGTGAACCAAGATTGGAGAAGAACTGGATATGCTGAAGAACATTATCAAAATTTATGTCAGCTAATTCAGTAGGTTGAACATAAAGGTTATTAACATTTGAGGGAACTTCAACTGTTTTTATGGGCTCAATTATAATTGAAATTATTATAATAAAAATGGTTAAACATGGGACATATTTACTATGTCGCATTACATCACCATGAATTAGCTTAAGGATAAAGGATTTTAAATATTTTATGTACACTTATAAGACTTTATATAATGTATTTTTTAATGATAATAAATTTTATGCCACCTTATTATATGATGAAATATCTCAATAAATAGTTTTAAATATTTATTAAAATAACAATAATTTGCAAAAATTATGGGGAAAAGAAAATGACTGAAGAAATTAAAAGCATACTAACGCCAAAACTGTTTGTGACATTGATAATCGTTGCTATATTAAGCGCAATCATAAACCTAATACTTCAACCATATACAACACTTGCTGGAGGCTTAATGTTTTACCATTGGACTTTACCATTAATCGTATTATTTGCGATTTTGCTTCTATCCATGGCATTACCGCAATTTAAAAAATTATTAAATCGTCCAAAGCTAGGACTGCTCTACGTCGCTATTGCAATGGGTGTGGTATTTTCCTATCAATCTTGCCCTTATGCCATAATACATAATGCTATAACTATGAAACAAACAATGTTTGAGTGGTGGCCCTTTAATTGGGCCGTCAAAGATTCTTGGGTGTTTGGTCCAATAACTCCTGATTATGTAGATGTAGCCACACAATTTACAACAGGCGGAGTTCCAGTGCCTTGGGGTGCTTGGTCACCTTTCGTTGAATGGTGGATGGCATACTGTGCGTTATGGTTGCTCTTTTGGGTTGGTTGGTGGTCTATAGTCCATGAGAGATGGATTGATGTTGAAAAGCTTCCTTATCCATCATCCATGGCTGCAACAATGCAGATTTCAATGGCAATAGAAGAGAAGGAAAAAATTGGTGGACGATTAAAATACTTCTTGTTAGGTGCTGTACTAGGACTTGTTTTTCAGTTGCCTGTAATAGCTAACATGTTAAACCCATCTATACCAGATATATACGCAGGATATGCTAGTGGTCCCAATGCAGCTTTAATGTGTGTTACTGTACCAGCATTACACGCGTTTCCAGTAATGGATAAAATAGCTACATGCCCATATATTTACATAATGTTCTATATTTTTCCAACAAAAATTTTGTTCTCAGTGTGGTTCTTTCAAGTAGTCTTTATGCTAATACCTGAATTCATTGCATATAACATGGGTTACTATTCAGGAATCGCAGATGTAGAGCTAAAAGGTCAAGGTCCACTTTCAACTGAACTGCCATTCAAGTGGAACGAGGTCTGGAATGGAATCTATATCGGTTTACTATTAATGTGGATAGTCCTGAGTATTCCATACTTAAAAGGGTTATTCAAAAAGGCTCCTGATGAAGACAAAAAATTTCTACCATTCCCAATAAAATGGATATTAATCATTGCCTCTACAACAGGTCTTTTCAGTATGATGGTAGTTGCAGGAACCTCTATGATTAGCGCAGTGGTAATGATCCTCTCATTATGGCTTTTATTCTTCGCTGTGATGAGGGTTTATGGCTTTGCTACTACTGACACACTTTGGTTCGGGTACCCAATCGTATGGCGTAACTATCCTTACATGGTCAAGTATCTTTATACAAGTCAACCTTACTGGGGCGTGTGGGCACCACCACCAGCAGAATATGTAACAACGATGCATCTCTCCAATCAGTTCACAACTATTACAATGGCAGAGGACAACGTGTCATCGGGTTTAATCTTCGCAATACCAATGTCAGTAAAGGTTGCGTCTGACTCAGGTGTACATCCAAGAGACATAATGAAGGTAATGATAGTAGCAGGACTACTTTCCGCCATGATTGGCTTTCCATTTGCTCTATGGTGGTCTTACACTATTGGCTCAAACAATTTCCCAGTGCATCTGTGGGACAACTGGTGGCAATGGGTCATGCCTAACTTCGGGGCCATTGAAGGCCAACCATCTGTAGAACCAGCTTTACCATGGCTCTTTGGCGGCATAGCAATCATGGTCGTATTGAGCATCTTAAACTTTAGGTTCATCTGGTGGCCTCTTGATCCTGCGGGTGTTGCTTTGGCAATAAATGGCGCAGAAACACTATTCTTATTCCCAGCTCTAGTAGCATGGGTAGTTAAGAAACTAGTATTCCGACTCGGCGGAACAAAGCTCAATGACACTATAGCCTTGCCTGTAGCTATAGGTTTCATCGTAGGCTACTGGGTAATGTTCATGATAGGAACAATCGGTGGCATCATAAAATTCTTCATGCCAGTCTAAGCCAGTCTTAACTCCCTTTTTCTTTTTATCTGGTCCATATAGTTTAACAATTATGATCAATAAAAAATAGGGCTTGCTTTAAAGGTTTCTTAACTAGATAGAAAGAGACGATATCATATATTTATACATTTATAGGTCTTTACATAATGAATATTATAGTGATGAGTAATGGTCTTGATACGGTCTAAAAATACATTCACTTTTTTTTGTTTGTTAACCATTTTATTTTCACAACATTTTCTTGTAATTATACAATCTCATGCAAATGAAGAGTACACCTATTATGGCGTCGTTCCTAGCAGAATATGGCAAATGGAACCAAAGGATGCGGGTAATCTTTCAAAAGGCTGGCAATTAGTGGACAGCAACCGTAATGGTAAAGAGGATGATAGAACAATTTGGTCTACACTTATTTTTCTCGGATACGAGGATGGTACTCACCTTCGAGTCATTAATCTTGATAATGACACAACAATGTATGAGACTGATCTTGCAAAGATGCAAAAAAACCTTTTCTACCTACTAAATGGCACAAAGTTCAAAATTGTCTCCAATCACTTATTATATGTTCTATTTGTAAGTGGACGATCATACTTTGCAAATACAACAGGTCCTATGCCAGCTTGTTTTATCCCTTCGATAAACGGTGGTTATACAGGAAAGGAATTCATGATTGTGCCATCCGACTGGATTTTAGGTTCTCGTTACCAAATCATCGCCTTGGAATCTGCGGAGGTTACGATAACAGGTGAAGAAGGCACAGAAAAGACTCTGAAGCTCAACCCAAATGAACAGAAGATTCCATACCTTAATAATTTTAAAGCATATTCAATCAAGTCAACTGGCTATATAATGATACAAGGTGGGGGACCTGGCACAGAGAGCGAATCCTCATTCTACCTTCCTTCAGTCAATGGAGGATTCGTCGGAACCACATTCTTTTCAGTTTCTCACTTTCTCTCCTCCTCCACCACCAGTTGGAATAATGACGAGGAATATTGGTTTAGGATACTGGCTTATGAAAACACCAAAGTGACAATTTGGGATGCATACCAACAAATCATTGCTTCTGACGCTGTGTCTGTATTAAAATTGAATGAAATTGAAATTCAAGGAGGTCAAGACATAACTATAAAGCCTAATGCACAATTTGTAAGAATAGATGCTAACAAACCTATTACTGTGGGCTTCATCCACGAAGGATCAATAAAACAAACAAGCAGCACTAATGCTAGTGTAGCATATGGAAGCGGATTAACCTTTGTGGGAATAAGACCAAACGAGCTTACCCAAATTTACTTACCGTTACCAAGCCAAGTCCAAGCTTATGTATTCGCGGATAAAGATGCGCAAGTACAGATTGATGGAGCGCTAACAACAATTCGAGGCGGGTCATACACACTTGCAACAACGATCCAAGGAATTCACACCTTCTTATCAAACAAGAACTTAGTGGTTCAAATCATACATTGGCCTCTAGAGCCTCCGACGCAAGCAATAAGTGGGTGGGGTCAAGTGATTCCTTGTATTCAGGCAGTTGATGTAACAGTCGATGTAACATTAACACCAATAGGTCAAAGTTTACCATTAACATACATAATCGTGGGAGTAGCAGTGGCTGTCATTGCTATTATGATACTTTTTATAATTCGCAAGTCCAAAAGCAAAGCAGCATCATGACCTAATATAATATATGTTACTAATCTATCATGCTGCAGTTTTTTGAAGTGCTTCATTATGGTCAAAATCCTAAGTCTTCAGGCGGCTAAATTTTCACAATTAAATTTCTATTTTATGAAAATTGGTCTCTGAATTATTATAGGAGAAGCTTCATAAAATAGTCAATAGATTATCATATTATATTAATAATAATTAAAAGTTGAAAAAAAATTGAGGATAAGTGTCAATATTATACGAATATTCTTGTTTTTCACAATTACATTATCCCTTTTTAATGTTATTGTAGCTCAATGTCAAGATGAATATGTCTATTATGGCGCTGTTCCAGATAGGATTTGGCAGGTTACACCAGTGGATGCAAATGATCTTTCCAAAGGCTGGAATGAATTGAATCTTACAGGACAATCCTTCTCCACTCTTGTGTTTTTGGCTTATGAGAATGGAACAAATATCAATGTCTATAAACTTGGAAATGACACTGCAACATTTAATATTAACCTAAAAAGAATGGATAAAGCTTTGATACACTTGGTTAATGGCACAATTTTTAAGGTGATCTCAAACTACCAAATTTATATTTTATTCCTAAGTTCTCCTCGTTCACTTAACGAAACAGAAGCCACTTTACCCACGTCGTTCTATTTATCAATTGATGGACATTATGTTGGCACTGATTTTATGCTGGTGCCCACAGATTGGGTATCCTATGATGGATACAGAGTGATTGCTCTGGAACCTGCAGAAGTAACAATAACTGATGAGAATGATACAAAAAAAAATTTAAAACTCGGAGCTAACCAATACGCTATTCCCTACTTTAGAGCTTTTACTGCATACTCAGTAAAATCTACAGGGAAAATCATGATACAATCAGGTTGGGTTGGTGAATCAAGTTTCTACCTAGCATCTGTATATGGAGGATTCGTAGGTACAGACTTCTATTCAGTTTCATCAACAAATTGGGATCCAAAAGAAGAAAATTGGTTTAAAATCATGGCATTTGAAGATACAAAAGCTAAAGTTTTGGACATCAACAACAGACGCATAATTGCTGAATTTGAAGTTACTGGAGGGAGCAGTGCAACAGTAAGGCCCAGTGCAAGTATGGTAAAGTTTGAGACTGATAGACCTGTAACAGTGGCACATATTCACGAGGGAACCCTTCAAAAGTCAACGGGAATAGCATATGGTAAAGGCGTATCTTTTATCGGCATTAAACCTGATGTGATGAATTCTTTTTATTTGCCAACCGAATCTCATGCTGAGGCTTATATTTTTTCTAATATGGACGCAAATGTTTTGATAGATGGATCACCTTTACCTATAAAAGCTGATTCATATATATTATGGACTATTCCTGGAATTCACAACATTGTTTCAGACAAGAACATTGTTTTACAAATACTTCAATGGCCATTAGTACCTTCGAACCAAGGAGCATTATCCTGGGGAGTAACTATACCTTGTATCCAGATGGTTGATTTAACTAATGATGTCACTTTGATACCTGTCGAAGAAAAATTTCCTACATCATATATAATTACATTAGTAATGGCTACAGTAATTGCCATAGCCTATATTATGATTAAACGCCAAGCAAGAAAATGAATCATTTAAAATTTTTAGGAAGATTAACTATATCTACAACTAAGGATTGAATTAGAGGTTGCAGCTACCAGCTACTGGAAATACATTAGCCACGTCGTCTCATTATGAATATTACTGCGATTGCGATTATAGCGACTGCAACTCCAGCAATTATGTAGAGTATTGGCCAGCCTCCTCCAAGAGGAGTTAAAGTGACTTCTGTTTTTGCACTCACTGTTTGAAGGCAGGGTATAGCTACTGACCATGAGTGAAGTCCTTGGTTTGGTGGTTGAAGTGGCCAATGTAAAATTTGTACGATTAGGTTTCTGTTGGATACTATTGTGTGTATTCCTTGGTCCTGAAGAAGCACATAATTGTTTGGTTGGATTGTAATAGAAATTCCATCAAGTTGAATATTTGCGGTTTCATAAGCAAAGATATAGGCTTGTACGTTGCATGCTAGAGGGAGATAGAATGCCTCTTCTTCGTTTGGTATGACGCCCATGTACATTAAACCCCGACCGTAAGGGACATACTCTGTCATTTGTCCATCCTTGACATGTGTTGAACTAAGTGATCCTTCGTGCGTGAATGCCATTGTCACTGGTTTGTTGGTTTTAATTACTGCCATTGGGGGTGGTTCGTTACTAGTGCCTGTTACTGGTTTAATGTAGATGCTACTGCCTCCTTGAACTTGGGTCTCATTTTTTATAACGCCAGTTATCAAGTCATATATTGTCATTTTAGTGTCTTCGTAAGCTAATATTACAAACCCATTTTCTTCTTGGCGGTTCCACCCATTACTTGTTCGTGTGTAGAAGGTTGTTCCTTTAAAGATTCCTTGGACACATGGAACTGCATAGCTGCTTTGGGCCCATTGCCCAGCTGCTCCTGAGGTTATCATAATATTTCCGGTTGATTCAATTTTGTATGCTTTCATGTTTGTAAAGTATGGGATTTTGTAATCGTTTGGTTTAATATTGAGTGTCTGTTGGTTATTGTCTTCGTCTGTAATTGTAACTGTTGATTGCTCAAGCGCAATTATTCTATATTCGGTGCGTGAGAGATCATCAGATGCTATGAGCATGAATTCCTTACCAGTGAAGCTGCCAGTAATGGAGGGATGGAAACATTGCGGTGCAGGACCTGTTATGTTATTGAAGTTAATATATCCACTGATGAAAAGAACATACATTGGGTGATTTGATGTAATTATAAACTTGGTTCCATTGCGGATGTAACAGAGGGCTTTTTGCATAGTGTTTATTTGGTTTTCGTAAATTAGGGAGTTATTGCCTAAATGGCGAACTTGAAGAGTTGTTCCATCTTGGTAACCGAGGAACATTAGAGTCGCTTGTTCAGTTATATTCCAGGTCGATTTGTCACTTTTCCAGCCCAGTGAAAGGTCATCCTCACTTTTTGGCCATATGCGCCAAATATTATTTGGGACTATCCCGTAGTAGGTGTATTCATCTTGAGTCTTAATTTTGTTTATTCCTTGAAGAATTCCGAATATTATAAGAACTATTACAATGCTATATGCAGTTATGACTCTGAATTTGTTATTTTTCTGGTGTTTTTTATACATAATATTATAATTTATTCTAATCAATTTAAAGTTTACCAATTTTAACAATTAAGATTATAATAAAAGAATAATAAGGCTGTGATTTCTGAGTTTTTGCTTTGTACTAATCAAAACTAGATAGCTATTATGATCATCACTTTTTATTTATTAGTAGTTGAATAAGTTTTTGACAAGCTCAATGATACTCATACTAAACATAAAATGGAACATTAGGTATTAGTACCATTTGAGTATTTAATTAAATATTTGATTGTTTTTGAAATAAAAAAACCATTAATTGTAACAATCAAATAATTGAGGAAAAGTTAACATAGAATATTCGAAAAGAGAATATAGGAGGCATACATCGGGATGCAGACTTCGAAATTAGTGAAATACAGAAAGGAAAACGTCCCAACTGTCCTAATTATTTTTGGTGGAACTGGAGACCTTATGGCTAAAAAGGTTTTACCTGCTCTTTACCACCTTTTTGAGAAAAACAAGTTTCCCACATTTTTTAGAGTTATTGGCATTGCCCGCAAAGAGCTTTCCAACAGCGACTACAGAAGTTTTGTTACAAAAGTCCTCGAAGAACACAAAGATGCAAAGAGAAAAGACAGTTCGCAAATGAAGTCTTTCACTGACCTCTTTTTCTATTATAG
>Ga0209314_10000973_pt1 | contig 12988 bp, 16 predicted proteins | sample I19B2metaG_FD_184146 | JGI IMG/M metagenome (GOLD analysis project Ga0209314, IMG submission 184146) | Lake sediment bacterial and archeal communities from Gulf of Boni, Indonesia to study Microbial Dark Matter (Phase II) - ​I19B2 metaG... | ecosystem: Environmental > Aquatic > Freshwater >...
ACGGCAATGGGCCGGGAGCTGACAGCTCCCGGCCCATTCTCACTTCTCACTTCTCACTGCCTTACACCCCTGCACGCTCCCGCAGTGCGTCGACCTTGTCGGTCCGCTCCCAGGTGAACTCGGGGAGCTCGCGGCCGAAGTGGCCATAGGCCGCGGTCTTCCTGTAGATCGGGCGTAGCAGGTCGAGCTGCTCGATGATCGCCCTGGGGCGGAGGTCAAAGACCTCGCGGGCGACCTGGGAGAGCTTTGCCTCGTCGATCTTGCCAGTGCCGAAGGTGTTGACCATCACCGAGACGGGCTCGGCAACGCCGATGGCGTAGGCCACCTGCACCTCGCACTTGTCGCACAGGCCGGCTGCCACCAGGTTCTTGGCCACATAGCGCCCCATGTAGGCAGCGGAACGGTCCACCTTGGAGGGGTCCTTGCCGGAGAAGGCACCGCCACCGTGCCTGCCGGCGCCGCCGTAGGTGTCGACGATGATCTTGCGGCCGGTGAGGCCGCAGTCCCCCATGGGGCCGCCGACCACGAACCTGCCGGTTGGGTTGACGAAGATGCGGGTGTTGTTGTCCATCAGGTGGGCCGGGATGACCTTCTTGATGACCAGCTCGACTATCCCCTCGCGGATGGCGTCGTAGGTCACCTCAGGTGAGTGCTGGGAGGAGATGACCACCGTGTCCACATAGACCGGCCTGTCGTCCTCGTAGCGGACCGAGACCTGGGACTTGGAGTCGGGACGGAGGAAGTTGAGAACCCCGCTCTTGCGCTCCTGGGAGAGCTTCTCCACCAGCTGGTGGGCAAGGAGGATCGGCATGGGCATCAGCTGCTCGGTCTCGCGGCAGGCGTAGCCAAACATGATCCCCTGGTCACCGGCACCCTGGTCCTTGAACATCCCCTCCCCTTCGGTAACCCCCATGGAGATGTCCGGGGACTGCTTGTCGATGGAGGTGAGGATGGCGCAGGTCTCCCAGTCGAACCCCATGGCCGAGTCGTTATAGCCAATTTCCCTGATGGTCTCCCTGGCGATCTTGGGGTAGTCGATGACTGCAGAAGTGGTGATCTCGCCGGCAATGACCGCCATGCCTGTGGTTACCATGGTCTCGCAGGCGACCCTGGACCTGGGGTCCTGGGTCAGGATGGCGTCGAGCACGGCATCGGATATCTGGTCGGCAACCTTGTCGGGGTGACCCTCGGAGACCGACTCGGAACTGAAGATGTAATTTTTCCTGTCCATCAAGAAACCTCCGTCAACTGCCTAACTGCTGAATTGGGAATTAAATAAAGACTGATATTTATAGCTTCGCAGGGCGGACATTGTCAAGCCAAAAGCCCCTGCCTGGATTGACATCCAGGCGCTGCGGGGCTATAGGTACGCTGGGAAAGACACAATGGGGAGGGTTGTGATGCACGTCTATTCGGCAATGTTCGAGCTGCGCCTGCCGTGCAGGTCGCTGAAGGGGAAGCGTGGTATCGTCAAGAGCATCCTGGCAAGGGCGAGACAGCGCTTCAACCTGGCAGCCGCAGAGGTGGGGATGGCGGACAACCCAGAGAGAGCCCTGCTCGGTTTCTCCACCGTCAGCGGCAGTCGCATGCTTGCACGCCGTCAGTTGGAGGAGCTGGAGGAGTGGCTGGTTGAGGAGCGGCCGGACCTGGAGATAGTCGCTGCCGAGATTGAGGAGCGCTGAAGCCGGGAGTTTGGCCTCAGTCGATGCTGTCCGAATAGTGGGCTGAGATCTCACCGCGCAGGAAGGAGTCTACCTGTCCCGCAGTGGGGAGCTGCAATGCCCTGGCAACCAGCTCCTTCGCCTCGGCGAGGGAGCAGCGGCGCAGGATCTGCTTCACCCGGGGGATTGAGGGTGGTGACATGGAGAGTTCGTCGAAGCCAAGCCCGAGGAGGATGGGGAGGCAGGACGGGTCACCGGCCATCTCCCCGCAGATGCAGGCATCTATGCCGGCAGCATGGGCTGCATCCACCACCTGCCTGAGGGAGCGGAGGATCGCCGGGTGGAGCGGCTCGTATAGATGGGAGAGGTGCTCGTTGGTCCTGTCGATGGCCAGGGTGTACTGGATCAGGTCATTGGTGCCGACGCTGAAGAAATCCACCTCTCCGGCAAGGAGGTCGGCGGTCAACACAGCCGAAGGGATCTCGATCATGATCCCCAGCTTGATCTTCTCGTCGAACGGCACCCCCCCGGCGCGCAGCTCCTCCTTGACCTCTGCCACAAGCCGCTTGACAGCGCGAATCTCGGCAACCCCGGAAATCATCGGGAAGAACATGCGCACCTGGCCGAAGGCGCTGGCGCGGAGGATGGCACGCAGCTGGGGACGGAAGGTCTCCTCGTTCCTCAGGGAGAGGCGTATGGCCCTGAGCCCCAGGGCAGGGTTGAGCTCGTCGTCAAGGTTCAGGTCCGGGACGAACTTGTCCCCACCAACGTCCAGGGTGCGGATGCTCACCGGATGGGGGGCCATGGCCCTCACCATGGAGAGGTAGGCCGCGAACTGCTCCTCCTCGCCGGGGAGCTCGCCCCGGTTCATGAAGAGCATCTCGGTGCGGAAGAGCCCGACCCCTTCACCGCCATGCCCCTTGAGGGAAGGGACCTCCTCGACGAACTCCACGTTCCCTTTAAGGGCTATGCGATGGCCGTCGACGGTCTCCGCAGGCAGATCCCTTAGCTTGGCCAGCTCCCGCTCGCAGTATTCGTAATACTGCTTGCGCCCCAGGTATTCGCGGAAAGTGGCATCATCGGGATTGACCACCACCGCGCCGCTGGCTCCGTCGATAATGATCCGGTCGCCACTTTTCAGAGTCGAGGTGGCGGTCTCAAGGCCGACAATCGCGGGGATCTCCATGGCCCGGGCCAGTATGGCCGAGTGGGACGTCTTCCCCCCCAGGTCGGTGACAAAACCGATGACCCTGTTCTTGTCGATCTGCAAAACATCAGCCGGTGAGAGGTCGTGGGCGATGACGATGACCTTGCCTTCCACCTCCTGCAGAGGCTCCTGGGTCACGCCGACAAGGTGGCGGAGAATCCTCTCCCCAACGATCTCCACGTCGCTGGCCCGTTCCCGCAGGTATTCGTCCTCGATGGCCTCGAAAAACTGGCGATACCTCACCAGGGTCCTCTTCAGCGCCCCCTCGGCGTTGATGCACGCCGATTCGATGCAGGCAACCGTCTGGCCGGAGAGCATGTCGTCGTCAAGGATCATCAGGTGGGTATCGAGGACGTAGAGGTGCTCCGGCCCGCGCTCGGCCTCCAGCTGGGACTTTATCAGGCGAAGATCATCCCGGACACTCCCCACCGCCTGGATGAATCGTTCCACCTCGGCATCCACATCCCCGGGAGGAACGGGGTGCTCCACGACCGCCACCCTGCTGCGATCGGTCACCCTGGCCATACCGATGGCGATTCCGGGAGAAGCCGCAATCCCCTGCAGCATCAGGTTTTCACTCCTCGCCGAAGCCATTCTCGATAAGCTCTCCCAGGGTGCGGAACGCCTCTTCCTCATCCCCCCCGGCAACCTTCAGGCCGATTACGGTCCCCTTTGCTGCGGCGAGCATCATGATCCCCATGATGCTCTTGCCGTTAACCTCGATACCTTCCCGGACAACCTTTATGTCCGACTTGAACTGGCTGGCAGTCTTGACGAACAGTGCCGAAGCCCTGGCATGCAAGCCGAGTTTGTTGACAATGGTAAACTGCTGCTCAAGCATGATATTTCAACTCCTTGAAGACTCTACTTTTTCAGGTAGTCGCCGGCCACCGCAACCCCGTCACGGCCGCAATCCCTTATCTCAGCAGCCAACTCGGCCACCTGGTAGCGGCTGCGGTCCGAGGCGAACTTGATCAGCATGGGGAGGTTTACCCCGGTGAGCACCTCCACCCTGTTCTCTTCAAGGAAGGAGAGGCTCATGTTGGAAGGGGTGCCGCCGAACATGTCCGTCATGATGATTATGCCGCCAGTGGATACCGACTTGATGGCTGTGGCCAGGGAGTTGCGGATGACGTCGACCGAATCATCCGGCCTGATCTCCACGGCAACCGCAGCATCAATCGGTCCGACTATCATCTCCGCAGCGTTGATCAGCTCTGCGGCAAGCTTGCCATGGGCAACTACGACTAGTCCTATCATAATTCAACTCTTCTCCATGTCCCGATGTGTGACCTTGAGGGAAAGTTTCTTGCTGGCAAAAAACTCCTTCAAGACTTCGATGATTACCACCGAACGGTGGCGGCCGCCGGTACAGCCGACGGAAATAGTGAGGTACGACTTCCCCTCCCGCTGGTAACGGGGGATGAGGAAGTCGACAAACCAGAGGAAGCGGTCGAGAAACTCGCTGGTGTCGGTCTGGCCGAGGACGAACTCCCGCACCCCTTCATCCAGGCCGGAAAAAGGCTTCAGCTCCAGCACGAAATGTGGGTTGGGGAGGAAGCGCACGTCCATCACCAGGTCGGAGTCTACCGGCACGCCGTAGCGGAAACCGAAGGACTGCAGGTGCAGATTGAAAAGCCTCGGGGCGCTCTCGCCACAGACCATGGCGACGATCAGCTCTTTGAGTTGGTGGGTATTCAGCTCCGAGGTGTCGATGATGTGGGTTGAGCTTCTCTGCAGATCGACGAGCTGCTCCCGCTCGTACCTGATCGCGTCCAGCACCGAGCCGCCGATCAGTGCGGGGTGGCGGCGACGGGTCTCGGAAAAGCGCCTGATCAGCACGTTGTCGCTGGATTCGAGAAAGAGTATCTCCACCCTGTGGCCGGCATCGCGCAGCTCCTGGAAGACCCTCTCGTGCCCCTTGAAGAAGTCCCTGGCACGAATGTCGATGACTATGGCCACATTCCTGATCCGCTCCGACGACTTTTCCACCAGGTCGATGAACACCTGCAGCAGGGTCAGGGGGAGATTGTCGAGGCAGAAAAAGTCCTCATCCTCCAAAGCGCGGATGGCCGTCGACTTGCCGGAGCCGGAGAGGCCGGTTATGACGCAGATCCGCAGCTTACTCAACCTCGTCACCAATCGGCCTGACCTCCAGGCGGGACATGAGCTTCTCGTGGAACTCCCTGGCTGAGTGATACCCCATCCCCTTGAGGAGGAAGTTGCGCGCCGCCACCTCGATGATGGAGGTCAAGTTCCTCCCCGGTCGAACCGGGATGCTGATGTGGGGGAGATCGACCCCGAGGATGGTATAAACCCGGTCGTCGATACCCAGACGGTCGTACTCATGCTCCGGATCCCACTCCACCAGCTCCAGGACCATGTCGATGATCTTCTTCTCCCTGATGGAGGATACGCCGTACAGGTCCTTGATGTTGATTATCCCCAGGCCGCGGATCTCCATGTGGTACTGGATCGTTTCACCTGCCTGCCCCACTAGGGATGCGGGCATCTTCTTCTTGATCAAGATGATGTCGTCACCCACCAGGCGGTGACCGCGAATCACCAGGTCCAGGGCGCATTCGCTCTTGCCGATGCCGCTCTTCCCCAAAAGGAGCACGCCGACGCCGAGAACGTCCACCAGCACCCCATGGATATGGGTTGTGGGGAGAAGCTTCTCCTCCAGGTACTTGGTGATCAGGGAGATGAATATGGATGACTGCAGGGGGGTGACCAGCACCGGTATGCCGGCCCTGTCGGCCTCCTCCAGAAGGAAATCTGGGGGCTGGAGCCCCTTGGTGATGATCAGGCAGGAGAGGGGGAAGGAGAAGAAGCGGGCTACGTCCGCGGCTGCCTGCTCCACGGGCTTCTGCCTGAGGTAGGATATCTCCGTGTTCCCCAGCACCTGCAGCCTGTCGGGATGAAGGTGCTCAGTATAGCCGGTCAGGGCCAGGCCGGGCTTCTGGATACGGGAGCTGTAGAGTCTGTGGGAGAGGCCGCCCTCCCCGGCAAAAAGGGTGAGATCCAGGCCGTACTCCTTGTCGGCGAGGAGATCATGAATGGTGAGACAGATCGTGTTCAACAGCGTCTCTCCTGTTCGGCGATCACGGCGTGAATGGCAGGGGCGTCCGCTGCCTCGAGCAGAGCCTTGCGCACCGACGGCTCCTTGAGAAGACGGGATATTCTCGCCAGCATCCGCAGGTGGGTATCCACAGCGGTTTCGGAGGCGAGCATGAGAAAGAAGAGATGGGCCTTGCGGGCATCAAGGGAGTTGAAATCAACCCCCTTGATGCTCCGCCCGAAAACCAGCACCGGTTCCGGCCGAAAACCGCGCAGCTTGCCGTGGGGGATGGCCACGCCGTCACCTATGCCGGTGCTGCCGAGCTGCTCCCGCTCGCGCAGGATCCTGACTATTTCGGACTGATCAAGCTCCGGATAGCGTGCCACCACGTTGGCGGAGAGCTCGACCAGCACCTCGTCCCTGGTCACAGCGGCAAGCACGGGAATTATTGCCTCAACCGGCAGATCCAGTTGCATTAATCCATCTCCAGCGGGCAGCCGGCCAACAGCGGCAGGCTACCCCCTAGCCGGCTCGATCAGTCCGTAGTTGCCATCCTTGCGACGGTAGATGACGTTGATATTTTCCGAACCCGAGTCGGTAAAGACAAGGAAGTCCTTGTGCATCAGGTCCATCTGCATGACAGCCTCGTCCACGGACATCGGCTTGATGGAGATGGGCTCTGAGCGGATCACCACCGGCGCCTGCTGCTGCTCGACGCTCGCAGCCTGGACGATGGTCCTGCGACCCTCGCGACCGCGGGACTCCGCAGCCGGCTTGTGACCCTTGAGGCGCTCCTTGTAGCGGCGCAGTTGGCGCTCGATCTTGTCAACCACCGCATCGATGGAGGCGTACATGTCGTTGGTCGCCTCCGATGCCTTGATGGTAACACCCTTGGCATTAAGGGTTATCTCGGCGATGTGCCTGATCTTCTCCACGGTCAGGTATGCCTGGGCGATAATCGGCTCGTCGATGTATTTCTTCACCTTCTCCAGCTTCTCATCCACGTACCCCTTCAATGCATCAGACTGCTCCATGTGCCTGAATGTGGTCGTAATCTGCATAACTTCCTCCTGTGATGATGGTTTACTGCCGTTTAACTGTCCCGAAAGAGGGGGGGGACCACCCCCGCAGGCGTCAGAAGAGACGCTTGCGTTCCGAGGAAGAGCCGATGCGCAGCATCTCCCTGTACTTGGTAACGGTTCTTCTCGCAATGTTTATGCTGCTCGATGCCAGCATCTCCGCCAGGGCCTGGTCGCTGAGGGGCTTGCGCGGGTCCTCGGCCTCGATGAGCTCCTTTATCCGCCGCTTGACGCTCTCGGAAGCCACGAAATCGCCGCCGTTGACCGAGATGGCACTATTGAAGAAGTACTTCATCTCGTAGATCCCCTGTGGGGTATGCATGTACTTGTTGGTGGTAACCCTGCTTACCGTTGATTCGTGCATGCCGATGTCCTCGGCAACGTCCCGCAGCACCAGGGGGCGCAGGTAATCGATCCCCTTCTCGAAGAACTCCCTCTGGAACTTGACGATGCTCTTGGCCGCCTTGTAGATCGTCCTCTGCCGCTGCTGGATGCTCTTGATGAGCCAAAGAGCCGAGCGGGTCTTCTCGCTGACATACTCCTCGGTGCCGCTGTCCATCTCCTTAATCCTGGTATCGGAATAAAATGGGTTGAGGCGGAGCATGGGTAGCCCCTCGTCGTTGAGGACCACCAGATAGTCATCCCCCACCTTGTAGACGAAGATGTCCGGCGATATGTACTGCACGTCATCGTGGCCGAACATGTGGCCCGGTTTTGGATCCAGCCCGGAGATGATCTTGGCCGCTGTGAGTATGTCCTGCACCCCGACCCCGAGGGCACGGGCTATCTGCTTGTATCTCTTCGTCTCCAGATCGCGGAGGTGGTCACGGAGGATTGCCTCCACCACCCCCCCATCCATCTCCAGCATCCTCACCTGGATCAGCAGGCACTCCTGCAGGTTCCTGGCTGCCACCCCCGGCGGGTCGAACTCCTGTATCCGTTCGAGCACGTTCTCAACGTAATCGGCAGCTACCTCGCAGGAGATGGCGACATCATCGACTGTACTGCGCAGGTAGCCATCCTCGTCGATGTTGCCGATGATCTCCACCCCGACCTCGGTCTCTTTCTCGTCGAAGCGGGAGAGGTGCAGCTGCCAGAGGAGATGATCGGCCAGCGTCCCCTTCCTGGTGATGAGGTTCTCGAAGGAGGGTCTCTCCTCATCGTCTCCGTACTGCTCGCCGGCGCTGTAGTTGTAACCCTCCAGATAGCTGTCCCAATCCAGCTCCCGGATCGTTTCGCTCCCTGCGGTTACCTCATTGAACTGCTCCCCCTCCTCATCATCCCCGGGATGCTGCTCCTTCTCGAGGATCTCGACCTGCTCCGCCTCCTTGACCTCATCATGGTCAAGGGTCTCCTCCAGGATGGGATTCTCCTCAAGCTCCTGGCGGACAAGATCCTGCAGCTCGATGCGCGACAACTGTAAAAGCTTGATAGCCTGCTGCAGCTGGGGGGTCATCACCAGCTGCTGGGTCAGCTTCATCTGTTGCCGCATCTCAATTGCCATCAACTAAGTCCTTTGCTTCCGGGGTCTATGGGGTCTAAAGCCTGAACTTCTCGCCCAGGTATATCTCCCTGGCCTTCCTGCTGGAGGCGATCTCCTCGGGGGTACCGCACTCCAGGATCTCTCCGCTGTTGACTATATATGCCTTGTCGCAGACCCCCAATGTCTCGCGGACATTGTGGTCTGAGATAAGTATACCAATACTTTTCCCCTTTAGTTCGGCGATGATGTTCTGGATATCGATGACCGCTATGGGGTCAATGCCGGCAAAGGGCTCATCCAGGAGGATGAAGCTCGGATTTGTGGCCAGGGCCCTGGCAATCTCCACCCTACGGCGCTCACCCCCGGAGAGGGCATAACCGTAACTTTTCGCTATGTGGGTGATGCGAAACTCGCTCAGCAGCTCATCCACTCTCTCCCTGCGCAGTTGCCGGGAGGGTTCGATGGTCTCCAGGATCGCCAGGAGGTTCTCCTCCACGGTCAGCTTCCTGAACACGGATGGCTCCTGGGGTAGATAGCTGATGCCGCACCTCGCCCGCATGAACATGGGGAGATTGGTTATGGGACGGTCACCCAGCAGGACCTCCCCCCCATCCGGACGGCAAAGCCCGACCACCATGTAAAAGGTGGTAGTCTTGCCAGCACCGTTCGGGCCGAGCATGCCGACTACCTCGCCTGCGGAGAGGTCAAGGTCGATGCCGCCAACCACCATCCGGCCTGCGAAGGACTTCTTCAGCCCCCTGGCGTGCAGGGAGCTATTTCTTGGGGTTTCCATCCGTCTTCCCCTTGGGATGGATGACGGCATCCACCCTCTCCCCCGGGCCGGAGGTCACCTCGCTCCGTTCGGCATCCAGATAGTAGATGATCTGCTTCCCGGAGATGATGTCTCCCCCCTGGAAAACCCTGGGATTGCCGTCTAGGACAATCCTGGAGAGCCTTGCATCGTAGATGGCATGGGCAGCCTCAGCCCTGCGCCCCCCCTGGACGATGCGCACGTTGCCGGAAACCTCGGCACTGCTCACCTCGCCGCCTTCCTGGGAGTAGTTGACCACCAGCCTGTCGCCATAGATCGTAATGTCTCCCTGACGGGCAACCACGTTGCCGCTGAATGTGGCCATCTTCCTGGCGTTGTCGGCAGACAGCTCATCCGACTTGATCCTGATCGGCTCATCCCCCCTTGACTGCAGAGGGGTAGTCTCGGCCGAAAGCGGACCGGCCATGGTCATGACTATAAGGATGGCTGCAAGGGCAAACCGCATCATTTATCGCTCTTTCCCGGATAGATTGTGGCAGAAACCCGGCTTTTAATCCGTGCCTGCTGGCCGGCAACGTCAAGATCCATGCCCACCCCCTCCACAGTCATCCGCCCGTCGACCAGCCTGACTTGGGCAGCTGTGCTGAAGGCGCGCCTTGCAGTGTCATAGGTAACCCGCTGGGTGGCAAAGGATATACCCCCCTCCCCCCTGGCATCCACATCTCCGGCCAGGGTCACCCTTCTGGCAGCGTGCTGGTACTCGCCGCGACGAGCGGTCACTGTCACCGGCCCCATCCCCGACTTATGCAGGGTGAAGCGAAGATCCTTCAGGACGGAGAGATCCTTCCCCTTATTGTAATCGCCGCTTGCCGCGAACAGCTCCCACAGCTTCTGCCCGGCATCGGACTCGGTAAAATGGAGCGACTTCAGCGCCAGATCCACCGGGGCGGAAGGGGAGGATGCCTGTTTTTTTTGCTGCCCGTTGCGATTGAAATAACGGAAAACAACCACCAGGAGAGCAACTGTAGCCAGCAGGACGAACAGCCCCAGCAGACGTCTGACAAAACGGGAGTTGATCATATTAATTGGGTTCGAACTATAGCATTTTAGCCGATGTGAGTAAAGGGGTTTGTAAACAGTACATTCAAAGTTGGCACAAAGTTTGTATCAAAAAAGGCCGCCCAGATTGGCTGGCGGCCTTTTAATACACAGAATACTGCGAAGTTGTCAGAAATAGCGGGCCGTCACCTCTGTCCAGCTCCCCTGGGCCTTCATGATCATGTCGCACACCTCCCTCACCGCCCCCCAGCCACCCCCCTTGGCCGTGACGTACTGCACGTGGGGAAGCACCTCTGCCACGGCATCGGGGGGTGCGGCGGCAAAACCGACCTTGCGCAGCACCGGAATGTCTATGACATCATCACCGATGAAGGCGACCTGATCCTCCTTCAGCCCGGTTTCGGCCAGGATGGCGAGAAAAGGTGTCAGCTTGTCGATGGCCTTCTGGTGAACGATCTCGATCCCCAGCTCCTTGGCCCGGTTGGTCACCACCATAGACTGCCTGCCGGAGATGATCCCAACCTCCACGCCGCTGCGCTGCAGCATCTTGATGCCGTGACCGTCCTTGACGTTGAAGAACTTGCTCTCCACGCCGTTGGAATCGAAAATGATCCTGCCGTCGGTCATCACACCGTCAACGTCCAGCAGCAGGAGCCTGATCTTTTTCAGGCGCTCTTCCATGGTTTCCCCCCCCATTGCCATCTCAGGCTATCCCCGCCTTCAGCAGGTCGTGGAGATGAACGATCCCCACCGGCAGTGCCGAATCCGCGCTCTCGAAAACGAACAGGGAGGTTATGGAGTACTCCTCCATCCGCTGCAACGCCTTGGCAGCCAGGTCTTCGGCGAGTATCCGCTTCGGGCTCACGGTCATCAGATCGGCAGCCGGACGCTCCATGAAATCCACACCGCGCTCCAGGGCGCGGCGCAGGTCGCCGTCGGTAACCACCCCGATGAGGGCTCCGTTGCCATCCACCACCCCGGTGCACCCCATCTTCTTGGAGGTGATCTCGAAGATCGCCTCGCGCATGGGGAGTTCCCCCTTGACCAGGGGGAGGTTTTCCCCTGAGTGCATCATGTCCTTCACCTTGAGGAGGAGCTTCTTACCCAGGGAGCCCCCAGGGTGGAAGAGGGCAAAATCCTCGGCCCTGAAGCCACGCTGAATAAGGAGGGCAACGGCCAGGGCATCCCCCATGGCCAGTGTGGCGGTGGTGGATGCGGTGGGGGCCAGGCCGAGGGGGCAGGCCTCCTCGCTGACGGCCACGTTGAGGAAGACGTCGCCGCACTTCGCCAGGGTTGAATTGGGGTTGCCGGTCATGGCGATCAGACTGGCACCGATCCTCTCCACTATGGGGAGGATGCGGATCACCTCGTCGGTCTCGCCGCTATTGGAGATGGCGATCACCACATCCCCCTTGATGATCATCCCCAGGTCACCATGGATCGCTTCCGCCGGGTGGAGGAAAAAGGCCGGGGTTCCGGTGGAGGCCATGGTGGAGGCTATCTTCTGGCCTATGAGGCCGGACTTCCCCATGCCGGTGACCACCACGCGCCCCTTGGAGCGGAGTATGAGGGAAATGGCGCTTTCGAACTCTCCGTCTATGGAGTCGGCCAGCTGGCTGAGTGCCTCGGCCTCGATGCGGATAACTTTTTTCGCTTCTTCGATAATCATTCAAACCCCTCCCGACCTCCCCTTATCAGGGGAGGGGGAATTCTGTGTCGTGTTAAGCCTCCCCCCTGACAAGGGGGGATTGAGGGGGGTTCGCCCCCCCTATTTGACGATGGCGTCAATATCCTTGAGCTTCTTCAGCAGCACCCCCAGATCGGAGAGCTTGACCGAGTTGGGACCGTCGCACAGGGCCTTGGACGGGTCCTCGTGCACTTCAAGGAAGACACCGTCAATACCTGTGGCAACAGCCGCCCGGGCAAGGTACTCGACGAACTCCCGCTGGCCGCCCGATGAGCCCCCCTGGCCGCCGGGGAGCTGGACGCTGTGGGTGGCATCGAAGACCACCGGGTAGCCGAGGCGCCGCATGATGGGGAGGCTGCGCATGTCCGAGACCAGGTTGTTGTAGCCGAAGGAGACCCCCCGCTCGGTGAGGATCAGGTTGTCGTTGCCGGAGGCGACAGCCTTGCCAACCACGTTCTCCATGTCCCACGGGGCGAGGAACTGCCCCTTCTTCACGTTCAGAACCCTGCCGCTCTTCGCGGCGGCCACTACCAGGTCGGTCTGGCGACAGAGGAACGCCGGAATCTGCAGGATGTCCAGCACCTCGGCCGCCGGCTCGATCTGCTCTATGCCGTGGATGTCGGAGAGGAGCGGCAGCCCGAAGGTGCTCTTCACCTTGGCGAGGATGCGCAGCCCCTCGGCAATCCCGGGTCCGCGGAAGGAGGTCACCGAGGTACGGTTGGCCTTGTCATAGGACCCCTTGAATATCAGCTGCATCCCCACCTTGTCGGTGATCTCCATCAGCAGCTCGGCGGCCTTCAGGGTGGCAGCCTCGTTCTCCAGGACGCATGGCCCGGCAATCAATACCAGCGGGTTCGCCCCGCCGATCTTCACGTTTCCGACTGAAATTTCCTTGACCACGATATCTCCTCTTCTCTACCTTTTCCTGTTTTCCATGGCAGCGGCAATGAACGCCCGGAAAAGGGGGTGGGGGTTGAGG
>Ga0209314_10000974_pt1 | contig 12978 bp, 14 predicted proteins | sample I19B2metaG_FD_184146 | JGI IMG/M metagenome (GOLD analysis project Ga0209314, IMG submission 184146) | Lake sediment bacterial and archeal communities from Gulf of Boni, Indonesia to study Microbial Dark Matter (Phase II) - ​I19B2 metaG... | ecosystem: Environmental > Aquatic > Freshwater >...
GTTTCCTGTCTGAGTCAGCTCATAGGTTACGGGAAGTTTTCGCTGAAGTATTAGACCTCTCTTCTTCAGTCTGGCGAGATATTTGTAGGTCCTTCTGATATTGATTCCGACGGCTTTCGAGAGATCTGTCACTGAAATGCAGTCCGGTGTCACCGCGTGAAATACTCTGCGCTCCGTGGGTGATCCACCGCCCATAAGGCGAACTTTTACCCGATAGAATAGGACATGATCCTTCGGGTGATTCGATCTGATCAAGCCCAGTTTCTGTAGTCTGCTTAAGGCCCTTGGCAGAAGTGTCCGATCAACAACATTAGCCAGGTCTTCGGATTTCCGATAGCCATTCTTGATGGCAACAAGAGAGAGTTCTTCGAGACACGAGGAGTTTGCCGGGAATTTCAAGAGAAAATCTGTCTTCTCTACCAGATCCGCTATGTCACTCCCTTTCGCGGTTAGCGAATACTTTGCATTCTTATGTCCTGCAAGTTCAGCCTCGATGAGCGGCCGAAGATACTGTTGGATCGTGGCCAGGCTATGGGTGTATCCCATTGAACGAAGCTTCTCCTGCAGCGTCCTTGCTGTACAGGGTCCCTTCTGAAGCAGCTGTAGCACGACGACTCTTCTTGGGTTTTTCAGGGCATTTAGTATGCTTTCCACTGTCATTCGGTCCGAAGATGGAATGGACTCATGGTTCTTCTCGGTTGTCGCAACCGCGGTCTGGCCCTGTCCTATGACCTTCGCCAAAAGTGCCCCTCCAACAGTTAACGCTGTTAAATCGGTGGTAGGCGCCTTATTAACTTAACGCTGTTAAAACACGCCCCCCAAATAGCAAGTCTGAGACTCAGACCAACGACTAAATACAGGCCTAACGAGATCGTAACACTGTTAAATCACGGTGCGGTGCGATGAAGCCTCCCTGCATGCTCGTAACGTCGTATGTGCTTCCGGCGGCGAGGGTTATCGTTGCTAGGAGCCTAATCAAAGCGCATGACCTGAAGCCTGTCACGGTAGCGGTTAGGATGGGCCTTACCCCGGCTGCAGTCACACAGTATGTTTCTGGCGTGAGAGGCGCGAAGCTGGTTGGTGCCCTTCAGGCGTCAGACAGGGCAAGAAGAGTGTTGGACAGACTTGTTGAGGAATTGCTGAATGCTCAATCTGAAGCATTGGTGATCATGCCTTTGGTCTGTGAGTTGTGCAGGATCGTGAGGGAGGAGCATATGATGTGCTCTTTCTGTGACCTTGCCCGCAGAAGACATGAGTGTGATCTGTGTCTGGTTGGCGGTTGCCAGCTGGAGCGTTGATGTGCCACACACGGAACATTAATATATCACCTGTCGACATAGTACGGCGCCGGGAGGAGCAATGAAAAGTCAAAGACCCCAGACGAATCCGGTACCTGACAGATATGCTATTTTCTCGCAAGCCCCTCAGCTGCTTGCATCCGCCATAGTGGAGGGAGTAGACTACTTGTCTAAATGCCTGAAATGTGCCGCAGAAGTTGTTACCCCTGTCAAAGAGTGGGACATAAAACCGAAGAGCGGAAGAGGCGCTGCACTTCACATCAGACTTTTCCAATGTCCTAACTGCGGCCACAAGTTCAGGGTAACACTAAAGGCGAACTAGCAAGCAAGACCGGATCTGCCAGGACCGGCTCCTCCCCCCAAATAACCACATTCTTAGCTAAAGAGGTGGAGCTATCGTCTTCCGCTCCATCTCTGATATCTTTGTCCATCCAATGAATTCCTTGCTTGGAGGCTCCTTATCATAAAGAGCCTTTCTCCTAGCCTCAAGAAGGGTCTCTGTCTTCCCTGCGTATTCAGCCGCAGTCACCACCTGGTTTCGGTGCTTCTCAGCCTTCTCGAACACCCTTCCTGCATGACTTCTCCAGTCTTCGCTTCTGAGAATGTGATGATCGAGAATCGTAACAGGGACAGATCTGGCTATCTTCTCAAGATTTCGAAAGCCATCTTCAATTGTGGCATCCGATACCTTCGTTCCTACGAGATAGAGTGGCTGGCCTCCAACGATCAGAAGGTCTGGTTTCTCCGCCAGAATCATCTTGAGTGTTTCCGGAGATGAAGGACCTTGAACATCTGAGCTATGCATCACCTTTTCTCCATCGTGCGTAATGATGAGCATAAGAACCCATCCAAGCTCGGAATCCTTCTCTCCATGAGGCACCGGGCAAGAGAATCGGAGTTCAGTCTCTTTCAGTCTAATCGTCTTCCCATCGGCAACATCGAATCGGTCAACAAACTTGCTTGACACCTTCTGGAATAACCATCCTCTGCGTCTTTGGCTCATGTTTACATGGCTTTTCGTATCCTTTGCAAGCACGGGTTTTCCTGCGTAGATTGCTCTTGCTTCCTCGGGGCTGCTTCCGCAGTAGACGGTGTCAACGTAGTTGGGTGTGTGATGGTCGTAATGGTAGTGAGAGATCGTTATGATGTCGGCCTTCTGAGCGGCTTCTCGTATCGCGACACGGCAGCGGTTTCTTTCTGCATATTCTCTCGGATGAGGCATCAATGAGAATCTGGGAGCCACAGATATCCCCGGGTCAATGAGTACCTTCAGATCTCCGGTTTCAACGAAGGTACACATTGATCGAACTCCCATGCTTTCAAAGGCGAGAGGTGTGACTTTGATCCCAGTCATGCTTCGTTTCATCACTCATAGGTTGTGCTGCACATGTTTTTATTTGTGGGTGGAGGAGACTCTCTTGGTGAGCGATGACGACTCTGGCCCAAATGACTCCAGAATGAGTTGGATCTTGAGTGCGGTTGAGCTCACCGCTGAGGAGCCAGCTCGCGCTCACTGATTTGCCTTGGTTGTGGTGGGCAACTGTTGCCTGGTTCGCGTGAATGGTAGACAGAAGGACGAGCCCTTCAGACCTAGCTGCGATAGTTTCGGAATTCGGATAGGGGTTCACCATTCTCTTTCGAAGGTCTTGAGACTTTGAAGCACAGATAGCCGAAGCAATTCCACTATGTGTACACCTGTCATGTAGGGGGTCCCATCCTCGGTTGGCGTCGTGTACGAGGTTGCTCCGTCCGGGCACCCAATGTCGGCACACGCATGTAGAATTCGCTTCTGGAGCCGTCCGTCATGCATAACCTCGCCATTTCCAACAAGGTGGGCTAGACAGGCGGCGATGCCGTAGCACCCCCAGTTTGAGATCGTGGCTGGGAAAGCTATGTCTGCCTTGACGGATGTGGCTATTCCTGAACCGCATGGGCATCTGCACTTGTCTCCCCAGGGCTGATATTTCCTTATGGCGTCCTCAATCGTCCCCAGACCCATCTCATTGCCATTGTCGCCCAAGGAAATGGTGGGTATCTTGGCGGCTCTTGCTGCATCCAAAATGTGATCCAACCTTCCTGCGCGCATGCTTGGATCAGAATGGTGTCCAAACCCGAAGGCGGTATGGTATACGCCCTTGAAGTTTCGACCCATATCTTCACTCGAAATTACCACGGAAGGATTCCATTGGTGAACAATTGTCTCTGCCCGAAGTGTTGCCTCTTCCGCCGTCGAAGGAGGGAAACTGAGGACGGAAACCCTGTGTTTTCTAGCTTTCAGCTTCGAAGGATCGACTGGCATTAACCCTGCGGCAATGCACGTTTCTGGTATCACTCGGATGGTCCTTGCAGGATCGGGCAGCAGGTCGGTTGCTGCGGTTGAACTTACGATCACTGAGATGCCACCAAGGCCTATGTCAATAGCTCTTGCCAAGGCCGCAATGCCTGGAGCGCCATCCATCTCATGGCTATTCGTTATCATTAGCACAATGTCATTGGATCTGATTTTGGCCTGAAGCATTTCGGCAGCTGTCAAAGATATGGGTCGGCCGAATTTCTTTCTTGCAGCTTCATAGATCAGGCCGATCTTTGCGTTGTTCCCCCGGACTGGGTCTGTCAGAGGGCCGCGAGGTTCCCCCAGCGCATTCGAAACTAGCTTGTCAACAACATCTCCAAACCAATAGCTGTCGTCATGCTCTGTCAACACTATGACCTTCCAGTAGTGATGCATCCCAATGTGTACCATGGATATTACTTGAACTGTTGCTGTTTTGGTAATCTTGAAAAACATGCTCTGGCTCTGTTTCGCGGTACATAAAGCCTAAAGCATAGCACATCCAACCTTGTCACAAATCTTGGAAGAAGATGAATTGGGTCGAGGATCAGAGATCATCAAAGAGACTTTGGATAGGCCATCAATCCTTAAGAACGAAGCAGCTCTCTCAATAGACTACATCCCAGCGAACCTGCCTCACCGCGAAGAAAAACTCCGATTCCTCGCCCAATTGTTCCGATTCACTCTTGAAAACCCTGGTTCCATGAACCAGAAAGTCCTGATAACTGGGAAGATTGGCACGGGGAAGACCGCGGTTTCTCAACGCTTCGGAACTGATCTGGTGAAGATCGCGAAATCGCGGAAGATCAACCTGAGGTATATTCATGTCAACTGCAGAGAGTGTCGGGGCAGCCTTTTTCTGATCTTGAAACGAGCACTGGCCGAGTTTGTTCCCAGCTTTCCCCAAAGAGGTTACTCTTCGGAAGAGCTTCTGCAAATGCTCATGGATGTCTTGGACAAGAATAATGCCTTTGTCATCCTTGCCCTTGATGAGCTTGAAAGCCTCATTCGCGCTGAGGGAGGGACACCGCTCTACAACCTGACAAGGATCCAAGAAGGGCGACTAGACAGGCCCATGCGACTCTCGCTCATCTGCATTCTGCGTCAGCCAGAATATCTAAAGCGGCTTGACAGCAGCACGATAGGAACGCTCCAACACAACATAGTGCAGATGGACCCTTACTCCATCGAACAGCTTACGGCCATATTGGAAGACAGAGTAAGACTTTCCTTCCGAGAAGGAACCGCTCCAGATGAATCAATTCGCTTCATTGCAGAACTCGCATCAACCACTGGAGATGCAAGATACGCAATTGAACTCCTGTGGCGATCTGCAAAATACGCAGATGCTGAGGCAAAGCGGGAGCTGGAGCCAGAGCATGTAAGGAAGGCGGTTTCCGCCGTATATCCGACGATCCGAGGGGACTACGTGAAAAGTCTTTCTCGCCAAGAGAGGATAACTCTCTTAGCTATAACTCGGGCGCTGGAATCCTCGGGTTCAGCCTACGTAACAATGGGAGAGATCGAGAAAGCCTACCGCATTGTGTGCGAGGAGTTGAGAGAAACGCCGAGAGCACATACACAGCTCTGGAAGTTTGTTCGTGAACTCTCCGCGTCTGGAATCATTGAGGCAAAGAAGTCAGGAAAAGGAATCAGGGGCCGGACAACTATGGTCGGCTTGACGATGACATCGGCATCGGCTATGAGAAAATGGCTTGAATTCTCATTTGCTGGTCAGGACAAGGAGCCTCGCAAGGAATTCTTCTAGCTCACTCCCTCATGATTCGGCAGACTCAATGAAAAGACTAATAGCCCCGAGAAAACAGCGTGCAATCTGTCCTAACCGTTTGCCAAGGTAAGACAGGCAGAGAATGGTTCGAAATGACGGGACCTCAGCCAGTTTTCAGTATGGTGAACATAGCAGGAAAGATTGAAGAAGAGAGAGAGGCTGTCGCCACAGGAAAACTCAGACTGAAAAAGAGAACAATAGATCGCATGCGAGGACGCAAGATAGAGAAAGGAGATCCGCTCGCGGCGGCAGAGATCGCCGCTATCCTCGCGGCGAAGAAGACAAGTGAATTGATACCGCTCTGTCATCCAATTCCAATCACGGAAGTGAAGGCCGTGGGCAAGGTTGCTGATGACGGAGTCATGGTTGAGGTTGTCGTCAAAAGCAAAGGGCGAACAGGTGTGGAGATGGAGGCACTGGTTGCCGCCTCAATGTACCTCCTGACGGTGTGGGACATGACAAAGCAATATGAGAAAGACAAGAACGGGCAATATCCATTCACGGCCATCGATCAAATCCGAATCAGAAGAAAGGTGAAGAAGCACGTGCGCGGCTAGCTCCATTCAGGAACACAAGAAGAAAGCTCCTGTCTCAGTTGGCATCGCCATCATTACTTGCAGCACTTCGAGACACAGTGCTAGGAAGCAGGGACGCCCGATCAGTGATGAGTCAGGTGATCTGATCGCATCTCTCGCGTCGAAAGCTGGACACAGGGTGGTAAGCAGAGTGCTGATTCCGGACAGTCGACGCGATCTTGCACGGGAGATCACGAAAGCCAAGAGATCGAGGGAAGTTGGATCCATTATCATTTGCGGCGGGACCGGAATAACCAAACAAGATATCACGATAGAGGTTGTCGAGAGAATTCTCGACAAGGAGATTCCTGGCTTCGGAGAACTATTCAGAAAACTCAGCTACGACGAGGTAGGATCAGCTGCCATACTATCCCGGGGCATCTCAGGGGTCACTTGCGGAAAGATCATCTTCTGTCTTCCTGGTTCTAGGAATGCGGTCCAATTGGCTATGAATCAATTGATACTCCCAGAGATCGGCCATATGGTAAAACATGCCTCCGAGTGACACAATATTGCCGAATATGAAGCCGATCACAGACAACCATGGGAGGCCGTTTCTCAATTTTCGGATATCGGTGACGCAAAGATGCAATCTCCGATGTTCCTACTGCCATAAGGAAGGACAACTCTGCAGCAGTAACGAGATGGCTCCAAGCGAGATTGCCAGAATAGCCAGAATAGCTGGCGAGTTAGGCGCCCACAATCTTAAGCTGACTGGAGGTGAGCCCTTGGTTAGAGAAGACGTTGTGGAAATCGTCAGGCTCCTACACAAAGAGGGGGTTATTCAAGAGATTTCCATGGTCACTAACGGAACGCTCCTGACAGAATCACTTGCATCCAGCTTGAAACAAAACGGCCTCATGAGAATGAACATCAATATTCCCTCTGTTGAGGAAGATACCTACAGGCGTCTGACTGGTGGAGAGCTTAGGGACGCGCTTGAAGGGGCGAGGGCGGCATCGTCAGCAGGACTATGTCCCGTGAAAGTCAATATGCTTATGCTAAGAGATTTGAATCACGATCAGGTCAATTCAATGCTGGACTTCTGTAGCAAGATAGGGGCCATCTTGCAGATTATTGAACTTGAACCCCTGAACATTGATTCGGAGTACTACTCTCGATATCACTTCCCGCTGGATGGAATTGAGAAGGAGTTGACCTCCAAGGCGACGAAGATTGAGGTGAGACGGTCTATGCACGGGAGAAGAGTGTATCATCTTGGAGACGCAAGGATAGAAGTGGTTAGACCGGTGGAGAATACTGTTTTTTGCCTCCGCTGTTCGAGAATGAGGTTGACTAGTGACGGCAGATTGAAATCATGTCTCATGCGGTCAGATGACCTTGTTGATCTTCTGGGTCCAATCAGGAGAGACGCGACTGACCGAGAACTGAGTGAGCTTATCGCGGCTTCTGCTAGGAGGCGGCAGCCTTTCTACGTTTTGAAGCAGGCTGCGTCGCCGGCCGACTCTTAGTCTTGACTTTCGCCTTCTTCTTTTCCTTGCCTTCCTTTGCGCCATTTCCTGAGAGGTATTGAACCATCTCTTCGTCGAGGCCGAGCCCTTCAGAGAGGCTTGGGACCATCTCTGGGTTGTTTCGAAATATGAATGACACGTATGGCAGGAAGTGTCTCTCGGCAGCCCGACTTGAGAGATGAGTTCTTTGACCGATGGCCTGGCCGATCCGTAGGCGCAGAGCTCTTTCTTTTCTTGTTCTGGAGAGCAGCATGATTCTGCTCGGGAATCTCATTGGGGTCCAGGCTGGTTTTGTTCTCTCTTTAGACATGGCTACCCCTGCTGTCATCTGATCTATGGCGAAAGGTAGCAACTGCCATGCCTGCCTGCGCTTCATTCTTGCCATGACAAGATCTGCTCTCGACAATGCCTCCATTGCATTCTCAAGATCTTTTGGGTCGGTGAGTTGCAGAGGTGTGTTCTCGTAGATCCACTCGAAGAGCATCTCAAGATCCATGTCAACAATATCTGTGGCCCTTCTAGCTTGGTCGCAAGTCTTAGACGAGAAAACTCTCCTCAGAGCATCGAAGATCGATTCCTTTCGATCTCGCCGAGCAAGCCATTCCACATCGGAATAACTGATCTTGTTCTTGCCTGTTGAGAATGTTTGGAGGTCATTCACGATTGAGCGCATGTCTCCGTGGTTTCGATCGATAATTAGTCGCAACGCTTGCTCGTCCGCCTCGACTCCCTCAGCGGCACAGAGCGCCTTGAGGTAGGGAAGAGAATCTCGCACTCCAAGACGTTTGAATTCAACGAGAACGCAATGATCACGAACCGATCTGATCTTCGGATCCCAAGGATCGTTTGCGATCAGAACAACCGGACATCTGGCAGCCTCAATGATCTCCACAAGAGCAGCAACAGCCCCTGTGTCTTCCGCCAGATTTATCCCATCGATCTCATCAAGAAGGATCAGTCTTCTTCTTCCAAACAACTCGCCTTGAACGGCCGCTCCTCCCGCTATCTTCCTCAGTTGATCTCCGCTTCTGTTGTCGCTTGCATTTACCTCGACAAGATCGAAGCCGAAATCGCTTGCTGCGGCTTCAACAGCTACGGTTTTGCCTGTCCCAGGGGGTCCGTGTAGAAAGGCGGCCTTCTTCGGCGACTTGCTTTGTCCCCAAGACTTCAGCCATTCGACGAAAGTTTCCTTTGCCTCCTTGTTGCCTGCGACACTGGATAGGGTTTTGGGGCGATGCTTCACTGTCCATGGAACGGGCATCAGAAACCAGCTACTTTGCTTGCTGTGCTACGCTGCCAAGCCTTGCGAGCAGAGCACTGAACTGAACCTCCTCGTCCGCCCCTTCGATCAATCGGAAGTCTATCTCTCCAATCGCATCTGCAAGGGCCACCTTGCTCTTCTCCGGGAGCTCTATTCTGAAGATCTCTGAATGCATCTGCTTGAGTATATCAGAGCCAGAAAGCCCATACTCAACGAGAAGCGACCTCAGCATTTGTCTTGCTTTCATAAACTCGCCGTTGACGGCAAGATTGAGAATCTCTCGTATGTCTTTGGGCTTGGCTCTCCCCACAACCCTGTAGACAGACTCCTCTGAGACGGATTTTCCCATTGATGCGGCTGCTTGAAGCGTGTTCACTGCCTTTCTCAGGTCTCCCTCTGCAATTTCAACCAGCGCCACTACTCCGTTTGCTTCGACCTGAACCTGCTCCTTCTCAGCTATGTGGTTCAAATAGTCAGCAACGTCCTGGCTCTTCAGCGGTGTGAACCTGAACAGAGCACACCTTGATTGAATTGGTTCAATGATTCTCCCTGAATAGTTGCAGCAGAGTATGAACCTGCACGTCTCAGTGTATCTCTCCATCGTTCTTCTCAACGCTTGCTGAGCATCAGAAGTCATATTGTCTGCTTCATCAAGCACCAAGATCTTGAAGGGTACCTCGCTGATTGTTGCTATTCGTGCAAACTCCTTCACAGTAGTGCGTATGACATCGATTCCTCTGGCATCGCTTGCGTTCAGCTCCATGAACGCATCCATGTATCTCTCTCCGAATAGATCGTGAGCCAAACATAATGCGGCAGTGGTCTTTCCGGTACCTGGAGGACCAGCGAAGAGACAATGTGTCATAGACTTCGTTTCAACAAACATTCTCAGCCTTCCAACGATCTCGGTCTGATTTCTCATCTCGGAGAGAGATCTTGGTCTGTACTTCTCAGACCACATAGCATGCTCCGCCATGTCAATCACCTTGGTTGATCAGTGAAATGCAGTATCACTGGCTATGAAATTAAGCATTAGTCTTGTCCCAACAATGAAAGGGGGGAGGTCAACTGACTGGCTTTCTCAGCCTCTTTCCTCTTGCCCGAGAAAGTCTCTCTTCTATGATGCCCAATGAAACTTTCTGTTGATCTATCAAGATCTTTGTCCTCGGAGAGAGATAGGCGATGTCCGCATGTCCTATGCATCCGGGGAAGCGTCTGCTCAGAGACTGTTCCCACTCCATATGCTCTGATATGTCTGGATGAGCACTGAAGAGAAGAACGTTGTAGCCACCGATGCTGATGCGCAAGGCCATTGAGACGTGTGGATCATTTTGAAACGCAAGGGTAACCCTGTCCCGACCCTTTCTCACCTCAACCATTGAAAATGCTAGGACATAGTTCGGCGGACAGAGCAAGTCCGGGAATCTACATACCGGTTCCAATATCCATCCGGCCCTAAGAAGCTCATCAATTCTCCTTGTCACGGTCCTTCTGTGTATCCGGAGTTCCCTACTCAACAGATTCTCATTTATCTTGAATACGCCGCCAGAAACTAGAAGCTTAAGAATCTTGAAACAAAGTTCGTCTATGACTAGTCCATTGACCTCAATCTTTCCCTTCTGATTCAGCTCAGCCTCCAACAGGCCAATCGAGGCACTTGGATCATACTTCAGCATGAGTTGATTGGAGACATAGAAGGAGCTGGAAGGAAATCTCGTCTCTCTTGGAGGGATCTTTCTCTCCTCTGTCAGAGATTCTCTCCACAATTGATATGCGAGAACATCTTTGTGATAGATGAATAGCAGCGTGTTATACTCTTGATATCTTGACCAGTAGGCAGCGAATATCTGCTTGTCATTGGCAACCCAGTCGCGCATCCGTTTCTCATGAGGAAGATCAGCGTGTACAACAACCAGCAACGGATATTCTCTGTAGAGTCCCATGAATGGACATACAGGAGGGTTCACGACCTGGTGCTCTATGAGGTCGGCAAGACCCTTTCTCAGGGTGTTTCGATGTCTTTTCATCTTGTCTGACAGAGCACTGATATTCGCACTGACAGATTCTCCTGAGACAAGGCTTCTAAGCAGAAGGAGATTCGTCTCGTCCTCTAACAACTCTGATGAAGCAGGCCGAATCCACGGGGGCAAACTGGACATACACAGAGCCCTTCAAGTACCTTAATTATCTTTTTCGCCGCAGAGTCATAAAGATATTGTTGCTCTCGCTTCGGTCTCCCCATCACGAAAAAGAACAATAAGACTCCTTACAAGATGTGCATTCTGTGCACTTTTCCTTCGAATCTTGTAATTGGGATTTATGGGGCAGACGGATCCCATGGAGGCACAGGATCTCGACAGAGGATTCGAATTGAGCAAGATGAAAGTTGTGTTGCAGGAAGCTGCGGAATATCGAGCTAAGACGCTTCTAGAGCAGGTCGATGTCTCCACCTTTCCGGACAAGTGGGGGCCCGAGAAGGTGCTTCACACATATGATCCAAAGACAGGCGTGCAGGGCGTACTGGTGATTGACAATACTGCAAGGGGGCCAGGAAAGGGCGGTATGAGAATAGCCACCGATGTGACTGCCAGAATGGTATTCGGCCTGGCCAGAACTATGACGTGGAAATGTGCACTATCCGACCTTCCATTTGGAGGTGCCAAAGCAGGGATACGAGCAGATCCATTCAAGGCGGACAGACTCAAGGTGACGCGATCCTTCGCGCGGGCCGTGGCACCATATGTACCAAGTCATTGGGTCAGTGCCCCTGACATGAATGTGGGAGAGAAGGAGATAGAGGCCTTTGTGAACGAGGTGGGCGATCTCAGGGCTGCCACTGGTAAACCTGAACACCTTGGAGGAATTCCACATGAAACCGGGACGACGGGGTTCGGAGTAGGGGTTTCCATCGAGGCCTTCCTTCACCAAGTCAAAGGTGAGATGGACTTACCTCAATCGCCCCAAGGTCTAGCCGTGGCCATTCAGGGTTTCGGAAACGTCGGATCTGAATTGGCGAAATTCCTGCACTCAAAGGGAGCACGAGTTGTCGCCATATGTGACTATTGGACTGCTATACACAACGAAAAAGGCATAGACATTGCGAAGGCCGCGAAATTCGCCTACGCCAAGAGCGAAGCTGAATCCATTGCCAGCTACAAAGATGCGAAGAAGATCCCTCGCGACAGTATCTTCGACATACCATGTGATATCTTCGTTCCAGCAGCCGTGGGCAATGTGATAACGATGGAAACTGCGCCCCGGCTCAAGACTAAAGCAATCTTCGAGGCAGCAAACAATCCGACAACAAAAGAAGCTGAACGATACCTGTACAAGAAGGGAATTCTGACCCTTCCCGACTTCTTGGTGAACGCAGGTGGCGTAATTGGCTCATATGCCGAATACAAGGGACAGAGCGTCGATGAAGCCTTTGCCCTGATTGACTCAAAAATCAGGAAGAACACAGCGCTTGTTGTCGACCGGTGTCTGCAAACCGGAACAATGCCCAGGGTGGTTGGACTGGACATAGCGATGGAACGAGTCGCCGAAGCAATGGCTTAGCGGAAATTGACAGAGGTTGGAGGTGAGACATATAATGTCGAACATCATTGGAGAGAAGAAGGTGAAGATAATACTCGCAATGGATCAGATAAAGGGGCCAGCGCCGAGTCACTACATCTCCCAGAAATCTGGGGTAGAGGACGCAGAAGAGCTCTTGCGTATGCTGGAGGAAGACGGTGTTGTCAGCACGGCACTACCTGTCTCAGAATCCATGAGCAATATGCCACAATACGAGCTAGCGAACAGAGCCAAGAGACTTCTCCAGCAACTCCTCGCCACCCAACTGGAGGAGCTGATAGCGCGTCCGCAGGCAATCAAAGTACGAGTCTGAACTCTTCAATCGAACATACGAGAGATAACCCATCTTTCTTTGGGCCAATTGCCCTATTGGTTTCGGCTATCCGTCTAACAATGTGCGCCGGCATCCTGCAAAACCAGTTAGAAATGGTCTTGATACTTGCTTTGCCGTGTGCTCGCCTGTCCTGAAGAAACCGCGGAAAAACAACTTCTTCAAGGCCTTAGCTGCCACCTCCGGAAGCTTCAAAACCTAGCATTATCTCCCGTTTCCAAGCCTTATCTCGCATCCAAAAGCCAAAACAAACCCGAATTACCGAAAACAACCCTAGAACTGCCCAATCGCCATTAGTAGCGATGGGAGGGGGTAGGGGGGCTGTACGCACCTGTCATGCCCTT
>Ga0209314_10000976_pt1 | contig 12959 bp, 12 predicted proteins | sample I19B2metaG_FD_184146 | JGI IMG/M metagenome (GOLD analysis project Ga0209314, IMG submission 184146) | Lake sediment bacterial and archeal communities from Gulf of Boni, Indonesia to study Microbial Dark Matter (Phase II) - ​I19B2 metaG... | ecosystem: Environmental > Aquatic > Freshwater >...
GCCCGGACGTGGCCGCATGTAGCGTGTAGTTCCATCCGCCATTGCAGCCCGTGTCTCCGTAGGGACTCCTGACAATGCCTCGCGCGCTCTCTCAACCACCGCCGTCAAACCGTCGTTTGCCTTGTCCTTCAAATCCGCGACCAAGACTGCGACGTCGAGTTCACCACAGTCAAGCTTCTGCCGCACAAGGAGAACCTCCTCTTCCGAGATCCCATATGCGGGAAGTTCATCCGTGTGGAAGATCCCTCCGACCCGTCCCCAGAAGCTCGCCCTATTTGCCATCTCAGTTCCAAGACGGAGTCCAGGAGACAGTTCTCTGCCCAGCAACCCCTGAAATCCCGGAAGCTTCACGGCGAGCGCCACGCCTCCTGACCCAAGAGCTTCACGAACCAGTTTTGACTTAGTCCTTGACAAGACCGATGAGACATCCACGAACTTGTCGGTTAGCTGGGCTTCCTTGAGCTTGCGGGAAATCAACTTGTCTCTGATCCGCAGCAATTCTAGCTGTCTTGCTATCTCGTTGCTGACGACCTTGGAGATGAGGTCGAGCTCTTGAACACCCTTTATCTCAATCAGCGCTCCGTCGCTGATCGAGATGTTGAGGTCTTGTCTGATTGTCCCCAGGCCGCGCTTGACCTTTCCGGTGTCTCTCAGAATGTCACCAATTGCCTTAGCGACCCGTTCTGTCTCCTCAGGAGACCCGATCACCGGTCCTGTGGACACCTCAACTAGAGGAATGCCCAATCGGTCTATTCGGTAGTTTACGATGAGACCAGATTCAGCAGTCTTGCGTGCCGCGTCCTCCTCAAGTGAGATCTGCTGAATCGGGATTCTCTTTCCGTTGACGGTGACATATCCGTTCATAGCGACTACGCATGTTCTCTGGAATCCTGTGGTGTTCGATCCATCGATCACAATCTTCCTCATCACATGGATCTCATCCACAGGTTCCGCATTGGTGAGGATCGCAGTCGCAAGAGCAATGTCCACAGCCTCAGGGTTCAGATCCTTGGGGGGTTCCTCATCCATCTCAACTAGGCATGACGTGTAGTCGTCAGCCTCGTAAAGTACTGCTCGTCCTTTCTGAAACTCAAAGAGTGCTGCAGGGTCAACTTGGCCCAATTCGCTCTGTGTGGGGCGGAGGCGCCTCAAGAAGCGAACAGATGGCTCCTTTTCTGACATGGTCGTGGGACAGTCACAAAACAGTTTTCGCTCAGTATCCAGCTGTCGATGAATCTCGATACCTACCTTGAGCCCTATCGAGTCGTAGTCAGTGGGCTTTGCCATCCTCTACGCCTTCCGGCCTCCTTGGGCTAATCTCACCAGCCAGATTCGTGCGCATCATCTCTGCGACCTTAGCGGCATCTTCTGTTTGCCCAAGAACCCACATGAGCTTGATGAGCGCCGTTTCCGGCAGCATGTCTTCCAGGGGATGAACGCCAATCTTCTGCAAGTCGATGCCTGTCGAGTACACGTTCATGTCTACTCTTCCCCAAAGGCACTGTGAAGTCATGCCGACGAACAATCCCCTCTCCACGGCCCGTGCAAGACTGGGAAAACAGACCGCGCTCACATGGCCGAGACCGGTCCCTTCGAGGATGAGGCCACGGTAGCCCTTGGTGACATACCAATCAATCACGCTAGGATCCAAGCCGGGATAGAACTTCACCAATGCGGCACGATCATCGAAGTTAGGTTTGCAGACTATCTCTGATGAGCCACGCGCCGAATACTGAGCTTCCAGCATTTCGAGCTTCCTTGTTTCAGTGTGGAACCGTGCTATCGGCGTAGTGTCTATTGACCTGAACGCGTCGCGTCGGCTGGTGTGGCACTTGCGAACTTTCGTGCCCTTGTGGACCGACAAGGTCTCATCTGACATCCATTCGTGCATGACCACAAAGACGCCCGCGAACGGTGCTCTTGCCGCGACGCTTACCGCTCCGATCAGGTTCGTAGCCGCATCCGAGCTCGGTCTATCCGAGGACCTCTGCGCGCCAACCAAGACCACAGGGATAGGGGTTGACGGAAGTGCGAAACTGAGCGCCGACGCTGAATATCCCAAAGTGTCCGTGCCCTGAGCGACCACGACGCCGGAGACTCCGGATCGAATCTCGTCTCGGACCGCTTCCGCTATCTCCTTCCAATTCCTCACTGTGAAATTCTCGCTAAAAAGATTGTAGAGAACCTTTGTCTCAACATCAGCTTCCGATGCCAATTCAGGAACGAAACTGTACAGATCCTCAGCCGTTAGGGCAGGTTCAACCGCTCCAGTTCTATAGTCTACGCGGCTCGCGATCGTTCCTCCGGTGCTAAAGATCGTCACCCTGGGGAGACCTTTGGACGCGGGTCTTGGAGGCTTCGAGAGCGTCGGCTTGGCGCCGGTCCCGACCACCTCGATATGGGTGCTTTCATTCACTCTCACTCCGACATTGTAGCCTGTCCCAAGTTTCAGGACAACATGATTCTCATTCCTACCAACCGTTCGAGGCATGAGCAGGCCCTCAACGGATTCCCCATCTCTCGTGAGTCTCACTCTGTCTCCGATCTTGGCACCAGCAGTTTTGATTAGATCAAGAACTCGCCCTTTGTAACCTGCCAACTCGTGCATCCGCAGTTCACCCCGCACGAATATCTCGATACCTCAGATTGGCCTACAGTTAAAACCTGCGTGAGCTGCCGACATTAGTTCAAATGTTTGCTGACGTATGGACCGTCGCGCCTATAGCCGGCACGCATATAGTACTCCTTCGTCCCGAGCGCGCTTAGGACAACGATCTTCCTGACATCATATTCCTCCTTCGACAGTCTCTCAGCCTCTCGGAGAAGTGAGATCCCGTAGCCCTTGTGTTGCCAAGCGTTTCGATCATGCTCTCCGATTGGAACGACCGGCCCGTATACGTGAAGTTCCCTCACAATCGAAGATGACGCTGAGGTGATCTCGGTCCTGTGAGCATATTCGGAGGGAATTCTGAGACGAAGATACCCTATCAGCGTGTCAGTTGTGGGATCCTCTTCTGATAGGAAGATCTCGCTGCCAGCAGATGATTCGTAGATTGTCCTGATGAGGCTCACCTGCTCGATGAATGGTTCCACGTTGTCCTTCATTCTCCTGTGACCTACTTCTCTGCACCGAATGCACCTGCAGCGTCTTCCTTTCTCCTCTAGCAGTCCGAGGGCACGTTCTCGCAGGTCTCCCTTGTTCGGCCCTGCCAGGATGAGTCTGGCGGGTATTTCGCGCTGTACTCTCATTATTCGCATCCACGGCGGAATGAACTCCTTGACGCGAGCGATCAGGGCTGCGGCATCTTCTGTGTCAGGCGGTGCGTATGCTCCGTCTTTCCACCACTCGAAAACCCTCGTTCCTCGCACAACAAGACACGGATAGATCTTCAACATGTCAGGCCGGAACTCGGGATCAGACACCAGCCTCTTGAAGCCCTCCAAATCACCTTCGGGAGTTGAACCCGGTAGCCCCGGCATCATGTGCGCGACGACTTTTAGTCCAGCGTCTTTCACTACTCGAAACGATTCGACCACATCTTGCGTCGTGTGCCCTCGTTGCACGAGTCGAAGAATCTCGTCGTCGAGCGTCTGGATTCCTATCTCAACTCGTGTCGCACCGTAGGTTAGCATCAGATCAACGTGGCTTTTCCGTGCCCAATCTGGCCGTGTCTCGAATGTCAGCCCGACGTTCCTTATCTTGCCGTACTCGGCTCTGGCTTTCGCCTCGGCCAGGGAAGGACTCTCACTGCCGTTGAGGGCATCCATGCATCGTTTCACGAAATGCTGCTGGTACGTCAATGGATTAGCGAGAAAGGTGCCCCCTTGGATAACGATCTCGACTTTAGAGGTTCGGTGGCCGATCGTGCGCAGTTGAACAAGCCTGCTAGTGAGTTGGGCATAAGGATCGAAATTGTTTTGTCTTGCGCGCATCGCGGCGGGCTCGTATCCGGTGTAGCTGGTCGGCGCATCGTCCTCCTGGGGGCAGTATGCACACCTACCATGCGGACATTGTTGCGGAGCCGCCATCACACCAATCACGTGTACCCCAGAAATGCTCCTGACACGCTTGAGCCGGAGCTTTTCGGACAGGGCTTGTCGCTGCTCGGCTCGGGCGGTGGCCAGAATGTCGGAATTGCGAGGAATGCTGCTCAGACAGTATCTCTTGGCGACAGCTAGCTTGATCTCCTCTGTAGCCGAGGTTCTTGTCTGATCGAATAGGAGCCTACGTGCGATCTCCTGACACGCCTGCCGCTGACGTTCTGACTCGTATTGAGTGTCGAGCATACGCTGCAGGCTCCGATTCAGCTTGCCATTGACATCTGAGGCTGGCCGGGTTGTTTAGCATTGCTAAGAACGCCGCTGAAGAGAGCATGAAATGCTGACAAGCGTGAGGATCGCTCCTCATTTGGCTGAGGATTGCAGGACGTGCTGTGTCCATTCTTGGAGAGCATCTTCCAATGAGCAATGTCGCAAGGGATTGCGATGAGCTTTCCTACCCTTACTGGCGCGCTTGGTCAACACAAACGTAGAGAATGTTGCTTCCGCGCAGAATGAGGTTTCCAAAGTTTGCCGTGGGAGAGTTGCTCCTGTACTCGGTCGCTCCGTCCAAGATTATGTTCATGTGGCTGTCACAGTCGATCATCTTGCCACGGTACTCAATATCATTCTTCAGCCTTATGCAGATGTCCGAGTTCAGCTTCTTGACCAGGAGATTCAGTGGTTTCCTTGAAGGTTCCATGCTGACCACGCGAACAGGATTCCAGACATCTTTCGAACTCTATAAAAGACTTGTGAGCCAGCACCCTCAAACATGAATCAACAAGCGACTCGACAGATCCTCTTCAACCTGTCCGAGGGACTGAGAAAGAACCGATTCGCTCAAAGTCCTCCTTCCAGTAGAATCGTATTCACAGCTGCCAAGGCGTGATCCATCATCACATTCGTTAGCCTTCCTGTCTGAGTATTCTGTCTACTGGGATGATACGATGCGACCAGAACCGGAAGATCTTGAGACAAGCGGTAGACTTGACCATGGTTGAACCTCATGCCCACAATCCGGGCGCCAAGCCGCTTTGCATGGTCAAGGTATCCTTTGAAAGCGACGCGACCAAGCGCCAAGACCACACGGGCACCCCGTAGTAACGCAAGTTCCATGTCAAGATAGCTGCTGCAGTTCGCGATTTCACCTGCAGAAGGTCTGTTCTGCGGAGGCGGACAGCGAACTACTGCAGTCATGAACGCATTTTTCATCTCAAGGCCGTCGTGTCTGTGCTCAGATGTCGGTTGATTCGCAAATCCTGCCGAGTGCAAGGCTCGCATGAGAAAGCTGGCGGATCCGTCTCCGGTGAACATGCGTCCAGTCCGGTTGCCACCGTGCGCTGCCGGAGCCAGTCCCAGTATCACCAGTTCAGCTTGAGTATCTCCGAAGCCCGGAAGCGGTGCTCCCCAGTATTCCCAGCTCATGAATTGTCGCTTCTTCTGGCGCGCGATTACCTGGCGATATCTGACCAGCCTCGGACAGCGTGTGCAAGCGATTATCTCTTCCTGGAGTCTCATCCATGCTCGCGAATCGATTGAGACACTTCTCTCATTCAAGGCAAAGCCCGTCACTGGGCCGGCACCTATGACGAATTTGACTCAGGCCGATAGGGTGTCACTTTTCGCATGACTGCAATCAGCGGCACGCATGCAAAAGCGTTTATGATACTTGCCAGTTGAAAGGGAGCCGCATAGCCTATTTGTGCCCATACGAGTCCGCCGATCAAGGGCCCGATCACGCCCACTGTTCCTGTGATGGCATCGAGGGAACCGATTATTGTGGCCTTGCCTGCCTGGGCCGTTGCGTACTCGATCATTATCGTGCGCCTAGCAGGCATGTCTAGTGCGCCTACAACTCCCAAGAACAAAGCCGTAACGACCGCGGATTCAAGGCTCCAAGACCATGCATAGATAGCCCAGCTGAAACTTGAGAGAACGAAGTGGGTCAACAGCAAGGGCCTGGCTCCAAAACGGTCCGTTAGGTGACCTGAGGGAATTTGGGCCATCGTTATGCCAGCGTTCCACATGCTGATCGTAATGCCCACTTCGGCAATGCTGAGATGGATGCCTTTCTCAGCGAATAGTGGAATGAAGGGATTGATGATCGAGAAACCTATCGCATGTATCATCAAGGCGCCGGTGAGGAGCGCAAGCTCCTTGTTCGACCGTAGTAGTCTCCTCGTGCCTGAGACCGACGTGCGCAGACTTTCAGTCACCATTGAAGCGTAGCCGCTAACTCTGCTTGTCAGTGTCTCAGGAACCATGAGGTACCCGAGGACCGCGGCAGCTCCTGCCAGCACTGCGCTGAACGCAAACATTCTTGGAAATCCCATACTTTCTGCGAGTGCGCCCGCAGAGAATGAACCGATGACAGCCGCCAAGAGCGTGGCGATCTGGTACACCGCGAAGGCGAATCCCGAGCGTCGTCCACGTACAAGATCAGCGACTAGCGCGTTTCCTGAAGGAATCAATAGACCTAGTCCCATTCCATCTCCGATAACAGCCAGCAGCATCGTCCATGTTTGAGTGGTCGCACTGAGCCAGAGTGTACTGATGGTGAGCAGCGACGATCCTGCAACGATCAGCGGTCGCCTACCCAGTCTGTCCGAAAGCCGGCCCGAGGGGAGGAGGGTGATGCTGAGTGACGCGTTGTACACCATGAGCGTCAGGCCGATGAGTAGTGAATCCATTCCAAGCCCTAGTAGGTGATTGGGGAACAGGCTCAACCATAGCGAATTCCCCATATACACAATGAAGAACAGCACACAAACGAATGATACAGCACGGAGTCCGGTCCGTGGCTGCTTCTCTTTTCGCTCGAGTATTCCTTACTCCCCTCCATGTCTTGTTTTGCTGCCAAGGTGCATAAGATATCAAATTAGATTTGCTGAGCGAATACAAAACCGGTGTGCGCGACACAAACTATCAAGTACAAGGACGCGGTTGCCAAGTAAGGGTGCGACACATTGACTGCGTGCGAAGTGCGCGTTACGGACCGAGCCCGCGGAATCGAATACGCGATCAGGGACATGCTCGGAATCGCCAGAGAAGTCGAGAAATCAGGCAAGAAAGTAGTCTATCTCAACATCGGTGATCCAGCAAAGTTTGATTTCCAGACTCCAGTTCACATTAGAAAAGCTCTCGCGAAGGCTACTGACGCTGGCTACAACTTCTACGCCCCCTCAGAAGGCGTTCCAGCTCTCAGAGAGGCAATCGCGGAGAAAGAGAAGAAAATCAACTCAGTGCCGCTCTCAGACGAAGACGTCATTGTCACTTCAGGAATCTCCGAGGGAATCCAATTCCTGATGGGCGCTTTGGTCCAGCCTGGCGACGAGGTACTAGTGCCAGGACCCACTTATCCTCCTTACATTTCGTTCGTGAAGCTCTTCGGCGGAACCCCGGTTGCGTATAGGACGGTCGAAGATAATGACTGGCTTCCGGATCTGGAGGATCTCCGCAACAAGATAACTGAGAAAACCCGTACACTGGTGATCGTCAATCCAAACAACCCCACGGGGTCACTGTACGACGAGAAGACGCTGAAACAGATGCTGGATATCGCCGCTGAATACAAGCTCCTTGTGACTTCGGATGAGATATACGACAGACTGGTGTATGATTCGAGATTTGCAAGCACAGCGGCTCTTGCGAAGGACACACCCGTAGTCGGCTTGAACGGATTCTCAAAGACCTACGTGATGACCGGCTGGCGACTTGGCTACATGTACTTTCACGATCCCACGAGCGTTCTGGATGAACTGAAGGAAGCGGTCGGGAAGATGAGCCGGATACGCATATCGTCAGTAACGCCCGTTCAATATGCTGCGGTACGAGCTCTGAAGGGGTCCCAGAAACACATTCTGAGCATGACTCGCGATTTGAAGGAGCGGAGAGACCATTTCCTGAAGAGAATTCGATCGATTGAGGGACTCTCTTGCACTACCCCGAGGGGCGCATTCTACCTCTTTCCGAAGCTGTCATTGAGCGGACGATGGAGATCCGATAAGGACTTCGCGGTCGACCTTGTTAGGAGAACTGGGGTCTTGGTTGTCAATGGCTCGGGGTTCGATCAAACCTACGGCACAGGGCATTTCAGGGTCGTGTTCCTACCACCGCACAAGGTCATTGACGAAGCGGCCAACAGAATCGAGGATTTCATGCGATCGTGAAAGACGAATCAAGAAGAGATGAAAAAGGAAGGGATACGGTCTCGAACTTCACTTGAGGACCTTTGCCCTTGTAGACGTAGCCTCCGTTTGAAAGGCGGCCGACCGAGTTGCTGCCCGCTTGGCCTCGGTCATCGCCTGCGCCAATCCGGCAAGCTTGACGAGTACATAGAACAGCACGATCGCAATGACCACACCTAGCACAACACGAACCAAGCCGAACAAGATGAGAACAGGGCCGGGATGAAAAACCAAACGATTCACCTCCGTCGGTTTTTGCGCAGCTCGGAGAACATTGCAGCACAAAAGCAAAATGGACGAATCATCCCAGGTCTCTGTCAGGCGCGGGGCGCCTTTTTGCCGGTTCGCGCGATTTGCTCGATGCTATTTCCTTTCGAAAGCAGCAACAGGGGAATCGCCGAAACCGCAATTGCTGCAAGAACTAGGTATGCCAGATTTGGGCTAATGCTTTGCGCAACAAAACCAGAAGTAATAGGTCCGATCGCGAAACCTATGCCGAAAATTGTTTCGTACAGTCCCACTGCGAATCCTAGGCTTGCGGACGGGGCGTGTTTGCATATGTATCCGACTGTTTGTGGATAGATTATGCCAATGCAGAACCCCAGCGCGCACATATCCGCCAATAGCGCAAGTAGACTCCCGTTGAGTGGAATCAGGATCAGCACAAGTGCCATCGCCACAAAAGCAAGTGCGGCGCTTTTTCTTTCGCCGAACCTCTCAAACGTTCCTGACAATGAGAACATGACTATTCTTGCGAAACTGAAACTTGAAACAAGGATTCCTACCTCAAATGGTGTCAGTCCGGATTGGATTGCGTACCCGGGGAAGATTGAAGCGATGAAAGCGAACACGATTCCGTAAGGGATCTGGGCCAAGAGGACGGGCAGGAGATTCGATACGAGCCCCATTCCTGTCTTGGCAAAAGTGCCCCTTTGGTGACTTTCTCCGCGTTTCCCTGATCTATGAATTGCGGCGACCGAAGCTCCTGCGGTCATCAATACGACTATGCCGGCGACAAGGAAAGAAGTTTGAAATCCGGCTCTGTCGGCAATGAGACCGCCGAACAGTGGGCCTATCAGGAAACCAGAAGCCCAAGCTACTCCATACGTTCCCATGGCAGCCGTGCGTCTGCGCAGAGGAGCTGCATCTGAGACCAACGCCTCGGACAGGGGCCAGAACAACGAGAAGCCGATCCCTAGCAGCACTTGGACTAAGACTATGCCGTTGATCGTACGCGTCCAAGCAAGCACTAGCATTGCTGCGCCCGTTGCGAATATGCTAAGCAAGTAAAGGCGGCTCCTGTCGAACCGGTCACCAAGATATCCGACGATTGCAGGGAGAAACATATATGGCAAAGACCGGACCGTTCCAATGAAACCCAACTGAAGGTAGTCTGCGCCGAGAGCCTCAGCAAACGCAGGGATCAGATAGACGTAAGCTAGGCCGATCGAGGCGAAGAACACGGAGAGATAGATCCGCCTCAGTTCGCTTGCCGCAGAGTCATGTGCCTGCATTACCCTCGCGCCGGCATCCGGAAACTAAACTTGCGCACGCTGGCATTTCGGGCAAAAGGCCGCATCAGGTTCGATAGCCTCCTGACAGAACTTGCATCTTCGTTCAGATGCAGCAGCCTGTATGACTGGCTCTGGCCTTCTAGGCGCTTCCCTAAGAGCTACTTTCTGGCTTGGCTGTGACACAATCCACGCAATACAAAACAACAAGCCAGCAATAGCGATCGCTCCTCCGACCAGCTGAAGGGTGGCTCCCATGACTGAGGGCGATCCGATCCAAGGAACCAAAGCCAAGCTCCAGCTAGACAGGTCGGGCCAGAGATTCAAGATCAGGAAGAAACCGTACTGGTAAACGAAGAACCCAGCAATGATTCCGAGCGCACCGCCAATGAACCGTAGCCTTCCCACAAAACGTCCTCCGGCAAGCGATCGGCAGCCTAGAGTAGCCGCACCATACTTAGCTCTTGCTACGCCCACGTCAAAGTACAGAATCTTGGGTCACAGCTGCGCCTTTCCGCAGGCATCACAGAAGGCTTTTCCAGCTTCAACTTGCGCGCCACAGAACTTGCAACGCGTGCCAGTGTTGCTCGCTGTGAAGATAGTCGGCTGGGACTTCTCGTAACGTCTTGCGACGTATACGGCGGTCTCTGTGAGCACCAACATTGGAAGGAAAAGCATCACGTCTGCGAGCGGACCTCCGTCCGGCGTCACAAAAGCAGTGACGATATACATTGCCGCATAGACGTACTTCCGATTGTTCCGAATCATAGACGTCTGCAAGATGCCGAATCGAACGAGGAGGACGAAGAATACCGGCCAAGTGAAGATGAGACCACTGATGATCGTTGAGACGAATACCATGGTGTAGAAATCGATAATTGAGACTATTTGTTCGGCACCGACTGCTGTGAAGAACGGGAACAGCGCCCAGATCATGAATGGTGTCAGGATCAAGTAGCCAAAGGTGGCCCCCACCACAAAGAGCACCGTAAAAGACAGCACGAAGGGATAGACCGCGCGCCGTTCTTGGGGGTACAACGCCGGGTCAATGAATCGATAGATCTCATACGCGAGGACAGGAACCGATACGACAAACCCGAAGACGAATGACGCGACAAGATAGAGTTCCATCGGAGCGGTCACCTCATATCCAATGAGTTTGACGGTCGGCGGCAACATCTGCGCCCTTATCTGTCTCAGCATAAGCGCCACAAGTGGATCGTAGAATTGAAGGGGGTTCCTGAGGAAACTGAGGTCGGACGGAAGAACCATGAAGAGAACTGTGCTAGCGACCAAGACATAGAGGACGATCTTCAGACGCTTCGCCAGTTCATTCACGTGATCCCAGAAAGGCATCGTTGCACTGCTTGCCTTCTCGGGTTCGGGCGTGTCTTCCACTCTCCTCAAGAGATCGCTTCAAGCCTCTGGGAGAGGGATAAATTAGCTGTTGGATGCCGCGACTATGTCCAGACTTTGACCGCGCCTGGTCAGGTCAAGTCGAGCTTTTCGCTTTCACGATTTCGTCTGAGATCTGTGCTCTTGTCTTTCCTTCGGTCGAGATGCCCAGCTTTTTCGCGACCTCGATCAACGGGTCGGACTCTGTGGCAGCGGGTGTCGAAGTCGGGCTAGTTGCTTCCTTGTACGCCTTGTCGATCTCCTTCCGCGCCAGTCCTATTGACCGGGCAAATTCAGGGAGCTTCTGCGGCCCCCATACAAACAATACCACGATGATTGCCAACACGATTAGCCATTCGTAGCCTACGATTGCCAATCTGTTCGCCGAACTCTCCTCCACTCGGCGGGGGCTTAAAGGCTTGTCGATGAAACCCAGCACGCTCAGCCGAAACTTCGCGGCTCTTCTCTCAGGGACGGCGTGCGAGGAAGAGTTCGACGGAACTTGACGCGTGTATGTCGGTCGGGTTCTGTGCGAGTGCATGAGAAGAGTTATAGGTGCCATTAGGCTTACATAGCCTTAAGTTGGCATAGGATATGATGCGAGCCGGATACCTTACCAACAAACAGCTGAGTTTTTGGAGCCTTCGCAGACAGGGGCTCACGCAGGCAGAGGTTTCACGAAAGATCGGAGTTACGCCACAGACCACGAACAAGACCTTCAACGCCATAGACGCCAAGATTTCACGCGCACTCACCGACGCCGCGCAGCTCCATAGGCTTGACATTCACGGGATTGACCCGAAGAAGGGCTTTCTCTTGGGATATAGTCCAACGTGGAAGAAGGACGTTCTCGTCACATTCTCGGTGGCTAACGGAATTCAGGTATGGTACAAAGGTGAGGGAGACTGCTCAGACTGCTCGAAGCTTGAGAGCTGTAGGCAGGCTCTCATAAGGGAGAGTGAGGAGCGCGGAATTCCGCTCCCTCGAGACAAGGCCAAGGTAAGCCCTTCTCACTTGGCGGACAATCTGTTCAAGGCAATGGTGGAAGAGTCAACATGAAGGACAAGCGTCAAAGCACATGGCGATGGTGTCCAGAACCGGAAAGGACGAAGCTCACGAGGACGCGGCCAGCTGATAGGCCTTGGCTGCCACTTGTCGCCTCGGCGCTGATACTCTCGCTCCTGGCGATCCAAGGCGCGCAGATGTGGGCGCCTTCGGCTGTGAACGCAAATTACATGAACAGCTTCAGCACGGTTCCGGCTGTGGAACCGTCACCGGATACTACGCCGTCAAGTACAACAGCATCTGAAACGAACGCCGTGATCTCAAGTGATCACCTGACGATTCAATTCACCTTCCCAGAGTCTGCGGACCCAGGCAAGACCATCACAGTGTCTGCGATTACGACCGCAAAGGCGGACAAGAAGGTCAGTAGTCTATCAATTGAGATCTTCGCCTACGTGGACAAACAACTGACGAAAACAGCCAGTGCGACGGTTTTGAAGGATCAGCGGGTCCATTCAGGCGACACGTGGCAGACAACGCTTGCTGTGATCGTGCCTGTCAATGCTCAGAGAAGCGCAATGATTGGAACAGTGACCGAAACGTGGGATGAGACTACCACTTACTACTACTCGCCACAGTACTATTGGCCGTACTATCCGTACTATGATTACTCCTATCCCTACTCCTATCCTCCATATCCTCCCTATCCTTACAACTACACCATCTACTATGTGTACGAGCCATCGTACGTTCTCACAGAGAAGTCTTCGCAACAGACGGTGCCGCTCACTTATGTGTTGGCGACTACTCCTGAATATGA
>Ga0209314_10000977_pt1 | contig 12950 bp, 15 predicted proteins | sample I19B2metaG_FD_184146 | JGI IMG/M metagenome (GOLD analysis project Ga0209314, IMG submission 184146) | Lake sediment bacterial and archeal communities from Gulf of Boni, Indonesia to study Microbial Dark Matter (Phase II) - ​I19B2 metaG... | ecosystem: Environmental > Aquatic > Freshwater >...
GCGGGACAAGCCCTCAACTATGAGTGGCAAGATGAAATCGTTGATGAAAGAGTTGGAGCGTTAGAGAGGAGGATGTAACTAGAACTTAACCCTATGATGAGTGTTTTGGAAGGCACTGCTACGGCTGGTCTGAGAGTCCTTCGGGAGATTCTTTTGGGGGTTCAAAGTGGGCTTTGAGGCTGATATCGCTGCCAGATACGATAAGTGGTATCGAAAGCCTGAGGGACGATATGCCGATGCCCTGGAAAGGGAACTTTTCCTGAGGCTAGTCCAGCCCCGAAGGGGACAGACCCTGCTTGAGGTTGGCTGCGGGACAGGGCATAATCTGGAGTTCTTCAAGGGGCTGGGGCTGGAGGTTGCCGGTGTTGACCCTTCGGAGCATATGCTGGAGATAGCCGGGAAGAAGCTTCAGGCTGGAGCTACTCTCTCCCTGGGGCAGGCTGAGGAGCTGAACTTTGGGGATGGTTCCTTTGACATTGTGACCCTGGTCACTATGCTGGAATTCTGTTTGGACCCGACAGAAGCGCTGAAAGAGGCAGCCCGGGTGGCCAGGGAGAAGGTCTACCTTGGGGTTCTGAACAAGGCCTCGCTCCTGGCCATAGTTCGCCGAGTTAAGGGCAGGTTCCGAGAGAGCGTGTACAATCAGGCTAAGTTTTACACTATCTGGGCAATAGAACGGATGGTGAAAAGGGAGCTGGGAAATGTTCCGCTCACTTGGGGGAGTGTGCTGCTCTTTCCCTTAGGGTGGCATCGCTATTGCCACAGGGCAGACCGCCTGCTCTGCTTTCGCAGGAACCCTTTTGGCGCCTTCCTCGGCCTCTGCATTAATGTGGCCGGAAGTTCAGGGGAAGTAGCCCGCGTGACCAGTCTGTACGCCCCACAAGCTAGTTCTGGCTGATCCTAGACCTTGCATGTCGCTCATCAAATTAGTCCAAATTGATATCTGCTACTCACCCTATGTTCAAGAAGATTAGCGGGTGTTTCCCATGCAGCTGAAATTGTTATCGAAGTCAGTCAAGCTATAAGCCCTTATCAACAACGTAGGCAACAAGGTCAGCCAGGCGGCAGCTATAACCCCACTCATTGTCATACCAGGCGAGCACCTTCACCATATTGCCGGCAATGACCATTGTGCTCAGCGAATCGAAAATGGCGCTGGCAGGATTGCCCTTGAAGTCAAGGCTCACCAGCGGCTCTTCACAATACTCTAGGATGCCCTTGAGCTTTCCCTCAGCAGCTACTCGGAAGGCCTGGTTTACTTCTTCAGCGGTGACCTCTCTCTCCAGGTCTGCCACCAAGTCGCATAGGGATACCGTAGGGACCGGCACTCTGAAGGCAACCCCATGAAGCCTGCCTTTAAGTTCAGGGATCACCTGGGTTACTGCCCTAGCAGCGCCGGTGGTGGTGGGGACAATATTCATTGCCGCTGCCCGAGCACGGCGCAAATCGCTATGGAACATATCCAGTGTCCTCTGGTCATTGGTGTAGGCATGGATGGTGGACATCAGTCCTTTACTTACCCCGAAGCTTTGATGCAGAACCTTGACTACTGGAGCAACGCAGTTAGTGGTGCAGGAGGCATTGGAAAGGATGCGGTGCTTGTCAGGGTCATACTTTTCTTCATTGACACCCAGGACGATGGTGATGTCCTCACCCTTGGCTGGGGCTGAGATGATTACCTTCTTGGCACCACCCTGGAAGTGGGCGGCTGCCTTAGCTGCTTCGGTAAAAAGCCCGGTGGACTCGATGACCACCTCCACTCCATAGTTACTCCAGCCAATTTTGCCAGGGTCGCGTTCTGCCAGGACCTTTACTGTCTTACCGTCGGCAATGATCGAGTCCTTCGTAGCCTCTACCTTGCCGGGATAGGCACCATAGTTGCTATCATACTTGAGGAGATGGGCATTGGTCTTGGGGTCAGTGAGGTCATTAACAACAGTTACCTCCAGTTTTTTAGGATAGTACTGTTTAATGGCCCTAAAAGCCAGCCTGCCAATACGTCCAAAACCATTGATGCCGATTTTGGTTGCCATGGTTTTCCTCCCATTTCAGCATTTCTCTGAATAGGAACTGTAGTGCTCCGACAAGTCGGAGCACGACTTTTGTTGGCAGAGATTACTTATGCGCTCGCTGCCATCGGGTTTTTTTCAGCAGCTTCTTCTGCTTATGTTTGGCCATCTTCTTCTGTCGCCATTTACGAACGGAACCCATAGGCTTTACCTTTCATATAACCACCTACCTTGCTTAATTGCCTTTGACTGCGCTTGAGCATATCGAGGAAGGCTTCAATTTTTGTCCGCAGATGCGGAGTTAACATATAATCAGCATTTCCTTCTAAGGTCAAGACCGGCAAGTCGATAGCCTGACGGAATATGATATCACCAATTGCTCGATGGCAAAAGGCTTGAACGTAGTGAATCACCCCATCTACCCTTCGACGGCGCAGCTCTGGGATAATGTCATTGAGTCGGTCGAAGATGGAGTAAGGGTAGGTGTAATTAGCGTATTGTTCAGCCAGGGAGTTCCCTGGTTGAGGCATGGCGAACTGGCGTTGCACTTCGTTAAACACTATCCTGGCCCCCTGTTGTTCCACGTATCGATACAGGTCTTGGGCAAAGATAGGAGGCACACCGATATAACCCAGGCGAAGCATGTCTTCGGGGTAGGGCTGGTGTTGGCAACACTCAAAGAGAAATTGGTTTAGCTCCTGCCCATACTTATGGTAGTCTCCATTGAAATCCGAACTGGAGACCAACCATAGGTGGTTCTGCCAACTGCTAACTAGATTATCTTTCCAGGTAAGCTCATCGAGCTGGCTAGTCAGGCGGCGACAAAGGGCAAGCTCTTCTTTCACCTTCTCTGCTGCCTCCAGGGTAGTGCCTAAGGCCTCAGACAGCGCTTCCAGGGAGAGCTGCATCAGATTGGCATCGGGGCTATTAGGGTAGGCAAAGGGGATGACCTTAAAGCCCCTCAGCTTAAGAACCTCCATGAGCATGATGGTATTGGAGCAATCCCCTGTAGTGACACAAAGGACGGTGTCGATGTCATGGTCTACGCACACCCCATAGATACCCTTGATCCAGGCACAACAGTTCTGAGGAAAGCCAGAGCGTTCGGCAATATTCACTAGCCGATGAGGATGAGGGTCGCTGACAAAGACATTGTTCAGGTCAACAGGCTTGTATCCTGCTGCCAACAACACCTCTATTGGAACAGTAGTAGTAATGCCGATGGTTTTCATTGCACCCCTGGAGTATTATAAAACATAATGCCGTCTTGGAGAAACCTTTCCGCCTTCCCCTCAGCCCGCAGTGGCTCCAGATGAGCTAGGGCTGATATGACCGCCAGACGCTTATCTAGAGGGGATAGCTCTTCAAAAGACATAGTAACCCCGTTTATTATCCAGGGAATTTTGAGGGATACTTGGTAGGCTGTCTTTGCCCCCTCTTTTAGAACGTTGATAATGGCCGCTCTTCTCTCTTCATGATGGCGATACAATTCTTTGATTCTCTGCCTCAGACCGGTAAAGACATGCTCATGCGCGGGGAGGATAAGGTCAACCTCTAATTGCTCCATAGCTTCCAGAGAGTGGAGATAATCGCCAAGAGGATTAGGCCCCGACTGAGGATGTAAACCGACATTGGGGAATATGGTAGGTAATATGTGGTCTCCGGAGAGCAAAATCCTCTCCCTTGGCTCATAGAGGCAAATATGTCCTGGGGAGTGCCCTGGTGTCCAGAGCACCTCAAAATTGAAAGAGCCGTGAGGGATTTTTTCGCCCCCCTTTAGAGCTATCTCCGGCGAGGCAGGCAAAACAAATTTCCTCACTCCTAGTGAGGCTTTCTGGAGGCGAGGTAGTTCCCTCTTAGGTACCCCGTGAAGATGGAGCCACTGGGCCATTTCAGCTAAAAGATTATCCATACTGATGTATCTGGAATAGACGAAGTCTTTCTCCACTTGGTGTAAAGCGACCTTTGCCTTGGACAGTTGTTCCAGCCTGCCTGCCAGACCAAAGTGGTCAGCATGGAAGTGGGTGATTATTATTTGGCTAATATCCTCAAAGCCAATCCCCATTTCCTTTGTCTGTTTTTCCAAGGCATCAAAAGCTTCCTTAGTGTCCCAGCCAGTGTCAACCATCATCCACCCCTCTTTCCCTTGAATAAGATAGACGTTAACTGCCAATTGGTCGTTAGGGATGGGAACGGGCAACTTTAATTGATGTACACCTGGCACTATCTCCATCTACTTCCTCAGATTATAAAAGGCTCCCTTCCCAGCGTAGTGGGCCTTTGCCCCCAATTCCTCCTCTATTCGGAGGAGGCGGTTGTATTTGCAACATCGCTCTGAACGGCAGGGGGCACCGGCTTTAATAAGCCCGGTGTTCATGGCCACGGCAAGGTCAGCAATAGTGGTGTCCTCCGTCTCGCCGGAGCGGTGGCTGACGATGGCTGTCCAACCTGCTTGCTGTGCCCGGTGAGTAACCCCGAGGGCCTCGGTCAAGGTGCCCACCTGATTCGGCTTAACAAGGATGGAATTGGATGTCCCCTCAGCAATGCCCCGGTTTAAGCGCTCAATATTGGTAGCGTAGAGGTCATCACCGACAATCTGAATGCTTCTGCCTAGCTTCTGCATCAGCAGTTGCCATCCTTCCCAGTCGTCCTCTGCTAGACCATCCTCAAGGCTGATAATAGGGTAGCTTGCTATCCACTGAGCATAGTAATTGACCATCCCTTTTGGGGTAAGGGTGGTACCTTCTTTAGCCAGAACATATTTGCCCTGTTGATAAAAGGTGCTAGCCGCGGGATCGAGGGCGATAAAACAATCCTCCCCAGGACTATAGCCTGCTTTTTCAATAGCAGCCAAAACCAGCTCTACTGCTTCCTTATTTGATTTCAAGGAGGGGGCAAACCCTCCCTCGTCTCCCACATTGGTGTTCCCTCCCTTTTCTTGTAGCACAGATTTGAGGGCATGGTAAATCTCGCTGCCCGCCTGGAAGGCATGAGCAAAATTCTTTGCACCGGCGGGCACTACCATAAATTCCTGAAAATCGGTGGAATCATGAGCGTGTTTGCCACCATTAAGGATATTCATCATCGGCACAGGCAGGGTGCCTGCCTTCGGACCGCCGAGATAGCGATATAGAGGGGTATGGGAGAAGTTAGCCGCCGCATGAGCGATAGCTAAGGATACTCCTAAGATAGCATTAGCTCCCAATCTGGACTTATTAGGGGTGCCATCAAGTTCGATCATCCTCTGGTCAATGGCAGCCTGCTCTACCACGGACATCCCGGTTATAGCTGGTCTGATGTATTGACGGACGTTTTCCACCGCTTGAAGCATGCCCAAGCCATGGAATCTCTTTTTATCTCCGTCACGAATCTCCACCGCTTCGTAGCTACCGGTGCTTGCTCCCGAGGGGACAGAAGCTAATCCTATAGTGCCGTCAGTTAATGCCACCTCCACCTCCAATGTAGGGTTGCCTCTGGAGTCAAGGATTTCCCGTGCCTTAACGCTCTTAATGGCTGCTGCCTTTGCCTTCATGGTTTCAATCCTTCTCCTTTTCCAGGGCAGCAGCCATAGCCTTCTCCACTGCTTCCTCGGCATGCTGGGCCTGAATAATGGTATGGTCTAGTTGCGCATCTAAAGACAAGGACCAGGTGTTTAATCCTATCACCGGAATGCCACTCTGGAGGGCATAGGCAATCTCAGAGAGGGTGCCGTAGCTGCCATCAATAGCGATTACTGCCTGGGCTGACTTAACCACAATGAGGTTACGAGCATAACCTATACCAGTGACTATTGGGATATCTACATAAGGGTTAGCTGCGGAGCGATCCTCTCCAGGCAAGATACCTATGGTTGTTCCTCCCTCTGACTTAGCACCTTTACAGGATGCCTCCATCACCCCACCCAAGCCGCCGCATATCAAGATAATCCCTCGCCTGGCTAACCCACGCCCCACGGCTTCAGCCAACTTTACTTCTTCAGCAGAGCACTGACCGCCACCCACAACAGCAATGAGCATAAATCTTCTATTTCAAATTTGAGTTTCAATGCGGATTATATCCTACGAAGAGGCTGGCAAGCAAGGGGGAAAATTGGTAAAGAGGAGGAAGGATACAAAGATGTATCCCTCTACTTTGGACTCCCTTAAAATCGCATTCTAGCGCTTTTCTGAAGGTGATGTTTTCGGGGGTGGGGGTTGAAAAGATGTTCAATATTCGATGACGGCTATTACTCCTCCTGTCTTGACGACTTGATCTGGAGAGACTCGAATTTCTTTGACTACGCCTGATACTGGAGACAATATAGGGTTTTCCATTTTCATCGACTCCAGGATGCAGATGACATCCCCTTCGCTAATGCGGCTTCCCACACTCACCTTTATCTCTGTTATCTTCCCTGCTAGAGGTACCTCTATAGTCTCTAAAGCCAAACTTTTAACCTCCTTTCCCTCAAGACTCAGCTAATAGGAAACTTGCTAGGGATTATATTCTATTTTAGAGCATCAAGGCAATTTTATTTTATTGACACCTTCTCTTTTTGAAGATTATATTAACCCTTGAGCAAAAGGCACCCTTCAGCAGAGATTGGGAGGCGAGGCTGTTTAAAAATGTAGTTGCCCCCCGATATATCGGGGGGCTACCTTGCCTGATAAATCAGGCAACTACAAAAATTTGGGGGTGAAGAGCTTCAAAATACCCAAAATTGAAGCTAAAACCAAAATTAAACAGCCTCGAGGTGTAAAGGAGGTGCCTTATATTGAGGAAAGGATGGGAGAGAAAAGCAATCTCAGCCTCAGGGAGCGGTTAAATTATCTGGAACACCTCTTCATCTTGGTGCTCAAGCAAAGGGAACTGAAGAGATTTATCCAATTTTGCTTTGTGGGATTGAGTGGGGTTGGCGTCAACTTTGGTACCTTTTGGCTCCTCACCAGAGGTGCTGGGCTTTGGGACCTGGCAGCAGTAATTCTAGGCTGGGCTACCGCGACACTGTCCAATTTTATCCTGAACGATATCTGGACTTTCGGGGATAGGAGAGTAGGGAACGCCAAAGCCATCTTGATGCGCGCTGTGAAGTTCTTCCTGGTGAGTCTGGCTGCAGTGGGCATCTACTATGCGGTATACACACCACTTACACGGTTCCTGGAGGTTTATGACTTGGTAGCCTATGCCATCGCCATCGGGATTGGTCTGGTGTGGAATTTCAGTATGAGCGTATTGTGGACCTGGCGGAAAAGCGAGAAGGGAACCCTTACCCGTTCTTAGGGCAGCTTCCTGCCAGGCATAGCCCTTTATAAACAATCCGCTTTATCAAGCAGAATATCTTCTGACCTCGAAGCGGTATAATTTGATAGGCTCATGGGGGAATATCCCTGCCTTCTGGCGGCAAATGTCGATTTGTTGTTCTACTGTTTTTACTCCTTCAAGGTCAGGTAGAAGGAGCCCCCTCCGAAATCCACTCTCCACGATCACCCCATACCTCTTCGGGTCAAGTTGACTCTGATTCTCCACTGGTTCCGGCCTGGTGAGCACATCTACACTGTAGCTGAGCTGGGAGAGTTCAGTAGCGTTTACAGGAGGGAAACGAGGGTCACGAGTGGCTGAGCTTATGGCATTGTCTATAGTCTCCTCAGCCACATTTGCCTTAGTAGGCTCAAAGGTGCCAATGCAACCCCTAAGTGCCCCCAACTTCTTTATGGAAACAAAAACTCCAGCCCGCTCTTTCATCTCAGGGGTAAGCTCTTTAGGTTTAGGTATCTTTCTCTCTTTAACATAGCTTTCCACTGTTTCCTTGGCTAAACGAACTAAAGGATGTAGCTTCTTCTCCTTCATCTCTTCCCTCCAGTTGTACTTGTCCTCATATTAAGGTCAGCACCGCAAAACTTACACCTAGAATTCTGGAGACCTAACAACTGGGTCTGATAGCCCCACCGCTGCACGACGAGCTTGCCACAGGAATAACAGAAGGTGTTCTCACCGCTGTGGCCGGGGACATTGCCCGTATAGATAAAATGTAGCCCTGCACTTCGCCCTATAGCAGAGGCTCGCTCCAAGGTAGCTATGGGGGTAGGGGGCAGATGGCTCATTCGGTGGTAGGGGTAGAAACGGGTCACATGCCAGGGTGTCAGCTCACCCAATTCATCCTTTATCCAAGTGGCTATCCCCTTCAATTGCTCCTCATCATCGTTCATGGTAGGGATAACGTTGGTCACCACCTCCACATGCATCCCCCACTTTTCTTGGGCACGCTTGGCAACCTCGAGGATACCTCGCCATCGAGATACCTTGGCTAGCTGGCGATAAAAGGCATCGGAGAAGCCTTTGATATCCACCCGCCAGGCATCAAGGAAAGGGCCGATAATATCGAGTGCTTCCGGAGTAGAGTAGCCATTGGTGACATAGACGGTGTAAAGGTCTTTTTCTTTAGCCAGCTTAGCTGAATCCAAGGTATATTCAAACCAGATAGCTGGCTCATTATAAGTCCAAGCGATGCCGCCACAATGGTGGCGCTGGGTCAGCTCGATAGCAGCCTGAGGGGAGATTCTCTGAGAGCTAGAAGCGAAAGGCGGCTCAGCACAGGAAATCTGCCAGTTTTGGCAGTGCTGGCAGTGGAAGTTACATCCCCAACCACCAAGGGAGAAGACCTGACTGCCGGGGAAGAAGTGGAATAAGGGCTTCTTCTCAATAGGGTCAACAGCCGCTGAAGAGACCTCAGCATAGTTTAAGATATAAAGTTTCCCTTCCCTGTTTTGGCGCACCTTACATAATCCAAACTTGTCAGGAGCAATAACACACCGCCATTGGCAAACATGGCAACGCACCCGAGAGCCGGGGAGTTCCTCGTATAGCAGCGCTTGAGGTAATTTTCCCATTTCGCTCAAATTTATTATAACATGGCTAAGAAGTGATAGAGACCCCCCGATTTATCGGAGCGCTATTGGGGGTAATAGGTGGCGCTTTCTGCCCTAAAGGGTGGAGTCTCTGATATAGGTTGCTGCCAGGGAGTGGAAGATAAGACTCCCATCCGTCCCGCCGATTATCTCTTCGCAGGCACGCTCAGGATGTGGCATCATCCCTAGGACATTGCCTTCCCTGTTGGTGATACCAGCAATGTTACCCACAGAGCCATTGGGGTTCGCTTCTTCAGTTATTTCGCCTTTCGGGCTGGAGTAACGAAAAACAATTTGTTTGTTTGCTTCTAGTTCCTGTAAGGTAGCTTCATCAGCATAATAGTTCCCATCGTAGTGAGAGATAGGGATACGAAGCAGTTGACCTTCCTGGCACTGAGAAGTGAAGGGTAACGAGGCATTCTCCACTTTGAGGTGGATCCACTGACACCTATATTGAAGGTGATTGTTGGTCATCAGGCTGCCCGGGAGCAACCCTGCCTCGCATAGAATTTGAAAGCCGTTGCAGATGCCAAAAACCAGGCCGCCGCGACGGGCAAAGCGCTCTACCTCCGTCATTATGGGTGAAAAGCGGGCGATGGCACCAGCACGAAGATAATCGCCGTAGGAAAAACCACCAGGAAGGATGACGCAGTCATAGCTGGAGAGGTCAGTCTCTCGATGCCAGATATAATTCACCTGCTGGCCCAGGATTCTATCCAATGCATAATAGCAGTCCCTATCACTCCAAGTGCCGGGGAAAACGATTATGCCAAATTTCAACTTTTATTACTCAGGTCGCTTTATATGGGGGTTAAACTCAACAGTCTATAGACTGGCAAGCAATTCTGATACTATAGCGCTTACTTCGCTACCCTCTGCTTTACCTTTGAGCTGACTCATAAGCTTAGACATCACTTTGCCTTTATCACCAGGGCCCCGTGCCTTCACCTCTTCAATCACTTGGCGGGCAGCAGCCGTAATCTCCTCTGCTGACATAGGTTGAGGTAGATACTCTTGTAGAATGGCGAGCTGTTCTTCTTCTTTAGCCACTAAGTCGCTGCGATTTCCTTTGCTGAATGCCTCGATGCTTTCCCGATGTTGCTTGGCTTGTTTGGCGATCACGCCTAATACACTAGCCTCATCCAAAGCAACGCCTTTGGCAATCTCAGCGTTATTGATATTGGCCAACATCATACGTAAAACTGAGACCCGCTCTTTATCCCCTTTTCTCAGGGCTTGCTTAAGGTCCTCTCTCAACCCTTGTACTAAAGCCATCTTACCTTTTTATTGTTGCGGAAGATAAGTCCTGGCGGTCCTGCCACTCTTACGTCTTTTGGTGGCTTCCTTCTTCTTCCGCTTCACACTAGGTTTCTCATAAGCTCCGCGGCGGCGAATCTCAGCCAGGATACCGTCTTGCTGCACTCTTTTATTAAACCTTCGCAGCAAGCTCTCGAAGCTCTCGTTTTCGCTAAGAGTTACCTGAGCCACATAGCATCCCTCCCCCCTTTGTAGTTTTTAATGTATTTTATCTTTTAGAGGAAATAACGTCAAGTAAACCTGTCCCCTGCCGAAATGAGCGGGTGGCGGAGCACCCGGCTATGAGAGGGGGTGGCGAACGGGGTGCTTTGGTATGTAGATTACACCATCCTCAAAGTTGCCAATCTGCTCTGTCTTATTCCCATAATGTAGATAGGCAGTGTAGGCAGCAATAGCAGCATCGCAGAGGTCATGGCTGAAATCGGCCATATAGGAGGCAAGGCAGGGCACCAGACTGGTAAGCTTAGCTTGCAAGAAGGCTAACCCCCCAGGCTTTGACTTGGAAGGGATAGGTTTACCCCAGAGGCGAACCTTGCTGGCATAAGGATAAACCTCTATCACCTGATAGCCTCGATTCTCCAACTCTTTTCTTAATTTAATACCCCGGTAGACCATGTTCTTAATGATAGATCTCTTAGTAGTGAAGTAACAAGGAATTCCTTGCCTAGCCAGTTCTCGTTCGCATTCTCGTCCTTTTTCTTGCTCAGGTTGGCAACTACAACTTTCCTCCAAACAACAAAGCCCTTTTGGTAGGGTAAGAGGGGCATCAATAGCAGCCAGACAAGAGGGTTGACTACTTACTAAAGCTACTAGATCGGCGTCAGCACTAAGAAAGCCAATAAAGGCCAGGCTCAAATGTTTATCTAGTCCAACACACGCACTGGGCTTCTTTGCTGAAGAGGTCAGATCGATGCCAATGAAGTCACTTTGAGTCATGGGAGGCTGTCAGGCCTAGTGGAGGCAGCTATAGGAGCACCTACTCTCCTCAGTATCTCCCGAGCGGCTATTACACCGGAAGCTGAGGCTTGCACCAAGCCACGACTGACGCCAGCTCCATCGCCTACAGCAAACATGTTGGCTATCTCAGTTTCCATACTCTTAGTGAGTTCAAGCCGGCAGGAATAGAACTTCACCTCCACTCCATAAAGCAAAGTGTGACGTGAGGCAACCCCTGGGCAAAGCCTATCCATAGCTTGTAGCATCTCTACTATGCCTTTAAGGTGACGATAGGGGAGAACAAAGCTGAGGTCACCGGGGGTAGCGCTTCTCAAAGTGGGTTGGACGATGCCCCGCTCTATGCGCTCTGGAGTGGACCTCCGCCCCTCCTGAAGGTCCCCCAGGCGCTGCACCAGCACACCATCTCCAAGGAGATTAGCCAAGCGAGCCAGATACTTACCATAAGCTATAGGCTCTCGGAACGGCTGAGTGAAAGAGGTACTTACCAAAAGGGCAAAGTTGGTATTACTTGTCTTGTGATGGGCGTAACTATGCCCATTTACGGTAACTACTGGCTCACCTCCCCCGCTTGACTCCAAGGTTACCTCTCCACCGGGACACATGCAAAAGGTTCTCACCCGGTCATCGAAGGTCTTGGTAAAGAACTCCAGTTTGGGCTCATATAACACATTGGTTAGTTCCTCCAGCACTACGCTAGGCACCTCTACCCGCACACCAACATCAACCGGGTTGTTATATAAGGTGAGCTTCAATCGATTAGCTTCCTGGACTAGCCAATCTGTTCCCTCTCTACCTGGAGCAAGGATTAAATGTTGGCACTCCAGCCTCTGCCCATCGGCAGTCTCGATACCCTTTACTCCATGGTTGTCTACTACGATAGTAGTGGCTGCCTTCTCTAGTTCGATGTCCACCCGTGTAGAAAGGAAATTTTGCATTGCCCTAAGAATAGCCCGACAGTTTTCCGTACCTGCATGGCGGATGGCTACTGGAATAAGGTGTAATTCGGCTAGGCTCGCTTTACGAGACAATGGCTCTACCTGTTCCCCTACGCCATAAAGCTTGTCTGTCGCTCCAAATTGGAGATAAAGGTTATCTACATAGCGGATAAGTTCACATGTCCCTCTTGTTCCTAAGTAATCCTTGAGATATCCCCCCACTTGTGGAGAAAGGGTCATCTTCCCATCGCTGAAGGCACCGGCACCCCCTAGACCGCTAACCAAGTGGCAAGGTGAGCAAGAAAGGCAGTCATCCCCTTTTTCCCAGATAGGACAATCACGTCTCTCCAATTCCTTGCCCTTCTCCAGGAGGAGAACCTTGAGTCCTGCTGCTTGGGATAGCTCCAGGGCAGCAAATATACCCGCTGGACCTCCACCGACAATGATGACATCGTATTTGTTTTTCATTTAACCCCCGATTAACAACCATATCAAAAATAGCATAGGAGACTGGAATAAGGCAAATCAGAGCTGGCCTGCTTCCGAAAGTCGTTCTGTCCACGCTTGGCGGCCTATAAAAGGATAGTACTCAATTTGAGTCATCTGCTATAATTCCACCAATGAAGGTGGCCGCCAAGGGCTGTTTCGCATATCACCCTTGTAGCTGGTGATCTCGGGCGTTGGGTGGCTGTGCGCGGGTGGTGGCATATACTAACGACAGAACATAGATAGGAGGAGCTCATGAGCCGCAAAATGATGGCCTATCGGATGGTTGACTGGCAGAAGCCCCCACAAATGGTAAGAATCGATGTCCCCCAGCCCGGCCCTGGTGAAGTCCTGGTAAAGGT
>Ga0209314_10000979_pt1 | contig 12934 bp, 13 predicted proteins | sample I19B2metaG_FD_184146 | JGI IMG/M metagenome (GOLD analysis project Ga0209314, IMG submission 184146) | Lake sediment bacterial and archeal communities from Gulf of Boni, Indonesia to study Microbial Dark Matter (Phase II) - ​I19B2 metaG... | ecosystem: Environmental > Aquatic > Freshwater >...
GGGCAAAGAGTGTTGGTGAAAAGTATGGTGTAAGCTGGTACACCGAGAACGCAGGATTGTTGAGAAGGGATGATATTGATGCCGTCTGCATATGCACGCCGACCATCACTCATCATAGGATTGCTTTGGAAGCGATTGAGGCTGGCAAACACGTCTTGGTTGAGAAGCCGATGGCGGAGTCTTCCAAGGAGGCTGAAGAGATCTTGGGCGCAGCCGAACGGAAGGGAGTTTACTTAATGACTGGCTTTATAGAGAGGTTCAACCCGGGGGTTCAGAAGGTCAAGAAACTGATCGATGATGGAGTGCTTGGTAAGGTTGTGCTGGCATTCGCTAGGAGGGTTGGTAGGTGGCCTGAGAGGGTGGGAGACATTGGTGTAGTGAAGGATTCAGCGATACACGATATTGACATAATGCGGTTCTTGTTTGGGGAGAATGTTGCGAGCGTTTACGCTAGGGCTGGAAGTTTGGGTCACAAACTTGAGGATTATGCCCAGATTATTCTAGGGTTTAGTGGAAACAGAACTGCTTTTGTGGAAGCGAATTGGCTGACCCCCCGTAAAGTACGAATGCTGACTGTGACTGGGACTGATGCTATAGCCGCTGTCGATTATGTCACGCAAGAGATCACTGTTAGCAATGCTGAGAAGTCGGTGACGCCAAATTTCAAGTGGGAGGAGCCGCTGATGCTGGAGCTGAGGCACTTCACGGAAAGCATTATTTCTGGTAGAAATCCAGACGTCACTGGTCTTGATGGGCTGAAGGCCTTGGAGGTCGCTGAGGCTGCCTTAAGGTCTGCGAGAACTGGTGAAAAAGTTATGTTAGCCTGAAAGGTCCCGTTGATCGATGGTAAAAATGTTCAATATGAACTCATTAGGAGGTGGAGGAGGGTTTGAAGAGAAAGCTTATGGACATCTTGGCCTGTCCGATATGTAAGCACTCGCCTTTGGATCTTTATGTTTTCGAGGAGAAGGATGAGATCGTTGAGGCTTTGATAGTCTGTTCTGCTTGTAGTCGTTGGTATCCTGTGATCGATGAGATCCCTCATATGTTGCCGGATAACCTCAGGTCGAGAGACGTTGATCTTCCATTCTTAAGAAAGTGGGAGAAGATGGTTCCAAAGAAGATTTTGAAGGAAGGCAAGCCCTTTAGTTTGTCTTCTGGTTAGTTAACTGTGTCGTTTTTATGAAACCTCCATCAGTCTTCAAGCATCTTTTTGTGACATAGTTGTGAAAAGACTGAGTTTAACTCTTCGTGTGTCAGAGAACGTTGTGTCCCTTCTCAAATAAGAAAAGTTCAAAAGGCGGGAGACGGAGATGCAGACATGTAGCCCGGTGGTGTAGCGGTCAAGCAAGGGTAAATAAACCCCTTGAATAGCGGGCTTTGGAGGCGATTAGTTCCTGCCGTAGAAACCCGCTGACAGGAGTTCGAATCTCCTCCGGGCTACCATTCACTAAGACAGAGTTTACACTGTTTTTGGGAGAGTCTGGATTGCTACCAGTTCTCTTGTGACCAAGCACTTGCATGATGTGGAGAATGTCCTTCGTTTTGTGATACTCCATCGTGTCCTTCCAGTGACTCAGGGTGTGCAGTGGGTTAGCTTGTCATCAGGTTTTCAAGTTTGTTCGCTCGTTCTGTGTCCAGTTATTGCCCTGCACGGGGTTTCGAGCCTAGGCCCATCGCCATATTCTTCTTCCGTAGAAGACTTCTGGGACTATTAAGAATCCTAAGAGGGATATCGGTGTTACAAGCGCCCAATCTAAGAGCGTCAATGGTGCCGTGCCAAATAGACCCGTGTACGGTACTATCGCTGTGGCTACCACGGAAATCATTACTGCCAGAAGCAGATACTTGTTAGAAGTGAACCCAACCCTGAAGGCGTTACGCCTCTCTGAACGGCAGTTCCAGACTGTTACCATTTCCTGTAGCGTTGCTTGCACGAACGCTAGGCTCCGTGCTTCCTCCAAGGGGTATCCCAGCACATAATAGGCAACGTAGAAGAGAACGCCTGTACCTAGGAACTGCGTGATGGCACTAGCCAAGATTGACGCCAACCGTCCATGCAAGATGCCTTCATTTGGATTGCGCGGAGGTCGCTTCATCATGTCTTCCTCTGGGGGGTCTGTGCTCAACGACACGGCTGGTCCACCGTCTGTTACGAGGTTAATCCATAGAATCATCGAAGCGGTAAGGGGCAACTCTAGACCCAACATCGCAAATACGCCAATCACGAGAAGTTCGTCGAAATTGCCTCTCAACAAGAAGAACGAGAATTTGCGGATGTTGTCATAGATCGTTCTACCGCCTTCAACGGCATTAACGATCGTTGCAAAATTGTCGTCGGCAAGAACAATGTCCGCTGCTTCTTTTGTCACATCGGTGCCGGTTATGCCCATCGCTACCCCAACATCTGATTGCTTGAGGGCGGGCGCATCATTCACTCCGTCGCCAGTCATTGCCACTATGTGGGTATGGTCTTTCTTTTTCAACGCGTTGACTATTCGAAGTTTGTGTTCTGGGGAAACCCTAGCGTACACTGAAACATCTTCCACCATTTTTTCAAACTCTTCGTCTTTGAGGGTTTCCAGCTCCGCTCCGGTGAGAGCTCGACCATTCTTTAGTATGCCAAGATCCTTGGCCACCGCAACCGCCGTCAGCTTATGGTCGCCAGTTATCATGACAGTTTTTATTCCTGCTTGCTCACATTTTTTGACAGCTTCTTTTGCTTCATCACGTGGAGGATCGATCATGCCGATCAGACCTAAGAAAACCAAGCCATTTTCTATCTCTTCGTCAGATTTTACCATGATGTCCGCCGGCAGTTCCTTAGATGCTACTGCCAGCACACGTAACGCTTCCGCGGTCATTTTCTCGTTTATCCATAGGATTTCATCTTTCTTTTCTTGGTCAAGTTTCTTCACGTCACTTTCAATTATTATGTGAGTACAACGTTCAAGAACTATTTCTGGCGCACCTTTGACATACGCCACGATCCTATCATCTGGCGTTTTGTGTACCGTTGTCATCCGTTTTCTTTCAGAAGTAAATGTTACCTCATGAATCCTAGGATATTGGTTCTCCAAATTCTCTTTTGTCATACCGGCCTTCGAAGCCGCAACGATGAGCGCCCCTTCTGTTGCATCTCCAATGACAGACTTTCCATCATATCGAGCGTTGGTGCATAATGCGGCTGCTTTTAAGATTAACCTTAGATCGTTATGACCTGTAGGGCTTATGGGCTTCCCGTCAAGTAAAAACCCGCCTTTGGACTCATAGCCGACTCCTGTTATGTCTATCATCCTATCATCCACGTAAACTATGCGTACAGTCATTTCCCCTTTGGTTAGTGTACCTGTCTTGTCGGAACAAATGACTGTTACAGCGCCTAATGCTTCAGCTGAGGAAAGCCGTCTTACGATGGCGTTTCTTTTTGCTAATTCTTTGGCGCCCAACGCAAGAGTCACCGTCACCACAGCTGATAAGCCTTCAGGGACAGCTGAAACCGCCAGAGCAACAGAGGTCATGAACATGCCCGCTACGGTTTCCGGGTGGGTTCCGGCTCGTATAAGTTCAAGGGCAAAAACTATTACGACAGTGACGACAATTAGTTTTCCAAGCTTTTTTGCGAACCGGTCCAGCTTCTGTTTGAGCGGTGTTTCCTCCTCCGCCACCGTTTGTACAATCTCGGCGATCTTTCCAAATTCGGTGTTCATTCCCGTCGATGTTACTATGGCCTTTCCTCTTCCGTAAGTGGTATGGGTTCCCATGAATACCATGTTTTTCCTATCGGCGACAAGTGTCTCTTCCTGAACAGCTTCTATTCCCTTATCGACCGGAGCTGACTCGCCTGTAAGAGCGGCTTCATCCGTTTTCAATTCCACAGAGTCTATCAGCCTCGCATCCGCTGGAACGCGGTCACCGGTTTCAAGAAGAATGATGTCTCCAGGCACAACTTCCCTGGCGGAGATTATCGTTTCTTTTCCATTCCGTAGGATATGCGCCTGTGGAGCCGCGAGCTTTTTCATGGCTTCGATTGCTTTCTCCGACCGGTATTCTTGAAGGAAACCCACAAGCGCGTTTAGAATGACTATTGCTCCAATCGCTGCCGCATCCACATATTCCTCAAGTGAGCCATCGTGACCCGTTACTGCACTTTTGTACGATCCTATCAGAAAGGAAAGCACTATGGCCGCTAGAAGCATGATTATGAAAATATCCTTGAATTGGTTCAAGAGTATCTGAAGGGCGGTTACTCTTTTTCTTTCCGCTAGTTCGTTGTACCCATGCTTTCTCAGCCTCTCCACAGCCTCTTCGCTAATCAAGCCTCCTCGCTCGACACCGAGCGCATGCATAATCTCGTCGATTTCCATGGCATGCCATGACTTTGACACTTACTGCGCGCCTCACAGTTTGGCGTATTGAAACCAACTAGTCGATTCTGCTCTTAGCAATGACCATGTAAAGGCTGCATACAAACGATAAGACTATCATCCGAGATAGATTCTGCTTAACCTCCTCTTTTTTCTGGCTCATGCTTGCATGAATTGTGTGATTCAATCTCAATTGGTCGGCACGCGAGGTGGTCGGTAAGGTTTGTGATTTGCAGGCTATTTTTGCTGTCTTTTCTCAATTGGTTTTCGTTTCTTTTCGCCTAGTTCATTAAGCTTTTTCATCCATGCGCCTCTCGCATACACAGCCCCAACACCAGGCTCAACAATCGCTTCTATGCCAACAGTCCTTCGCTTGCTTTCCTTCAGTGACTTTCTACGAGGCATTCTATTCCAATTGTTATAATCACACACATGAACTATTTGTTTCTTTTCTAAGGCGTTTTTTATACGTTTCGATCGGTGGAGGAGCGGGCGCTATCCTTTGAAATCGCACTTGATCGCGTGCGCAAAAGTAGATATTATAAGCCTTTGTATATCCTCACGTGGAGATATCACCCGCTAAACTCCACATTCCCCTCCAACAGAATATGATAAAACAATACACAAATCTGAAACATGATGAGGAGTTCTTATGATAGACTGGAATGAAGTTGATCAAGAATTAAAGAGGTTAGATCTCAAGACCTTTAGAACACATCTCAATTCCAAAGACTTGGAAGAGATCAAAAGGCGTACTGACCAAGGAGCCAATAATTTTCGTATCTTCCAAAATCTACTTGCTAAAATAGTAAAGTCTAAGCTTTTATCATCGTCTGCTTCTGAAGAAGCTCTCCTTAAACTCACAACCGTGCTGTTCTTGACAGAGGGGCCTCTAGGTTATTACATAAACATCTATAGTTATGGCCTAATATTAGAAAAGCATCATGACGTTTGGTTTGAGGAAAAACAAGAATTCGTCTCTTCATTTGAAGAAATCGAAAGAGTACCTTTATCCGTAAAACTGAAGTTCTTGGAAAGACATGGTTTCAAGTCTTTCTCTAAAATATGTCCAAAAAAGGTGAGGAATGCAATAGCCCACTATAATTTCCACATTGAACCGGAAGGGACCATCGACATAGAAGGACAGAAACTAACTAAGAAGGAATCAGAAAACATAATTCATGATATTACAGAAATGCTGAACCTTCTCTCTAAAAACTTCAGCGAACGCAAGTGAAAACTGTCTGATTGCAAACGCAAAAGGAGGCATTATGAGCTTTTTATATACATACCTGTGGAGATGCCTCTCGCAAATCTCCACGCCTCCCTCTTTTTTGTTATTAGACTACGATGCAGAAAAAGAGATCGTTAAGTAAGTCTGTCAAGGCCTAGGGTGCCATTGCGGCGACCTTTACCTGTTTTACTCCACTCCTCGTCATAAGGGCCTGAGTAAGGGCTCTGACTTCTTGGACACTTCCATCGACCGCAATGATCTCTAAGCACTTGTCTTCTTCTAGATGAATGTGTAGAGTTGAAGAAGTGAGGTGCTTGAATCGGTGTTGTGTTCTTGCGACCTCATTTAAGAGACCAGGTTTGTCTAAGTAGTAGAGCACAAGAACGGCGCCGGTTATTTGCCCCTCCCCTCTTCGCATCCACTCAAACTCGGTGATGAAGCTTCGCACGGCGTCGTGAATGGCTTTCGAACGGTTCTTGTACTGCATGTTCTTCCAAGTTTCATCAAACTTCTTCACAAGAGGTGGTGGAAGCGAGATGCTGAAGCGCGTCACCTTCATTTTCTGGGACATGCAAATCACCATTCAATAGCTTATATGAGAAACCTTTTATAGATAATGTTACTACTTCATCAATTCGTAATATCAAATGGCTCACTTCAACACTCGAGAGTTAGCCAGCATCGCCCTATTTTCGGGCCTCTGGGGCGTCCTAAGCTCCATCTTTGCCCCAATCGTATTCCGAATGTTCGGGCTGCCAATCCTATGCGACATGATAGGCTTCGCAATCCTAACTCTTACCGTCTGGTGGATCAGGAAGTTTGGGGCAGTGACTATGGTGGGGCTGGTTGCAACAGTCGTAAACTTCATATTCAATCCAGGCGGCTTTCACTTTCTGGGCTTCACAGCAACCAGCATAGTCTTCGATGCAACGGCGAAACTCATGGGATACGACAAATGCTTTGAGAAGCCTCTGTTCACCACAGTCTCTATGTTCTCCGCTTCAGTGCTCTCAGCTGCATTGGCAGGTCTAATAATAGGCGTGTTCTTCACGGCCGCACCAGCCTTGGCCAGATGTGGCGGGGTCGTTGGTTGGGTTGCCCTACACGCAATTGGCGGCATCATCGGAGGCTTCATCGGCGTAGCTTTGGTTACAAGCTTGGCAGCTATAGGTGTGCGGAGAATGGATGTGAAAAAGTAGATGCTGACGACTGTGTCTAAAGAGCTGCTAGCCGATGCAGTTAGACTGCATGGACATCTCGGGCCCTTCCTAGTACTGGGCTTGAAGATGAGCCTCCGGGCGAAGAAGATTCTGGGCCAAAAACCAGACGGGTGCAAGATAGAAACCATGAACCGCAAACCCTTCATTTGCGTGGTTGACGGAGTAAGGACAGTGATGGAAAGCGACAAAATCATCGTGAAAGAAGGGGACGGACTACTCGCCGGATTCAGTTTAGGTGATGGGAGAGAAGCCATCATTAGAGTAAAGAAGGCTCTGGTCAATAAATATGCTGAAGGCCCTTGGGAAAGAAGTGAAGAATACGCCTACGAAGTCATGAAAAGCGAGGATGAAGAACTCTTCGAGTCAATAACTCAATCAGCCTGCAATTTACTCAAACGCAGACCGAAGTCCAAGAAGTCATGACCAAGTTCCGAAAAGCCCTCAACCAGTTGGTTGGAGACATCCCTCCATTGCGCAGTTCGCTACGCGAGACAGGTTATCTGAGCAGGGCTAGACTTGACATCATCACAGTCATCCCGAAGATAACTCCCATCGCTACTGTATGTCCTTTGCCATATTCCCGGGCAGATGGCAATAGTTCGTCAAAGCTTATGTAGACCATGATGCCGGCGACGAAGGCTAAAACACAGCCAAGCAGAAAATCCGTCAAGAAGGGCAATAGGAAGGCTGCCCCTATCACTGCGCCAATGGGCTCAAAAATCCCAGAGAGAAAGGAATACCAGAGAGCCTTTCGTCTGTTTCCCGTAGCATAGAGGATGGGTATGGACACAGAGAGACCTTCGGGTATATTGTGGATGGCGACGGCCATGGCTAGTAAGAAGCCTACCTCTATCGAATAGAGAGCACCTGCAAACGTGACAAACCCTTCTGGAAAATTATGTATGGCGATTCCTGTGGCTGTCAAGAGGCCGGTTCTCATCAGTTTTGGATCATTGGCCTTTTCAGCGATGTACTCGTGAGGAATCAAAACATCTATCACAAGGATTATCAGCATGCCTGTGAGAAAGGCGAAATTCGCGTAGAGAAAACCTGTCAGATCCATCGACTTCAACAGAAGTTCAACAAATGACACATTAAGCATCACGCCGGCAGAGAAACCGAGGGTGAAACCTAAAATCCATTCTGAAGGCTTTCTTATGAAGAAGGCTATGATAGCACCTAGAGTCGTTGAAATTCCCGCTAAGAAAGAAAGTAATAACGCCAAGAAAACAGGATACATTGTTTTCACCCCCTGTCTTCAGACAATCCTGTAAATTTCAGAATTACGCGCCAGTCTTTTAGGTGAAATGCTCACCGCCTCCATTAAGTATGAAAACATCATTTGTTATCTAGTTGATAAAAATGAAGTTATTCAATTTAGTTGCTAGCAAGAGCTGGACATCGCCAACAGACAGAGCCATGCTGACGGCGACCGTGGTCTTTCCTGTACCGCCCTTGCCACTTGCGATTGATACGATCATTTCGGCACCCCGCTAGGACAATTTTATGCTGCCTCTTTCAGACCTCGATATGTAGAAAGACTCTTACGAGGAATCCTATTGCAAACGTCAGAGTTGCCACTGCGAGGCTGATGGAAGTCATCTCAATAAACCTCCTTATGAAAGGCACGTCTTTGGTAACAGAGATGTAGAAGGTGAATACAAAGACTATTGAGATCGCACTCAAGATCGCGGACAGTAGACAGAGATAAAGATTTGTGAAAAGCATGTAGGGAAGTATTAGAAGCAAAACTGTAAGGATGTAAGCAACTCCCGTGTAAACCGACGCTTTGACAGGGTTTTTGGCAGCGTCTTCTGACTTGGTTGATAGGTACTCTGAGGCGGCCATTGACAGGGATGCCGCTATTCCAGTAATGAAGCCTGTAACGGCAACTAGGTGAGTGTCTTGGAGGGCGAAGGTGAATCCTGCAAGGGCGCCTGTAAGTTCTACGAGCGCATCGTTCAAGCCGAGAATCATAGAGCTGACGTAACGGAGCCGCTCCTCGTCTATCAGCTCAATGAGTTCTTTCTCATGTCTGTCCTCGTCCTCCACAATGCTCTCGGCGTCCGGTACAGATTTAGAGATCCTTTCATAGATTACCTGAGCTCGATCTTCTCCCTTCTCCATAAGTTTTATCCCAAAGGTTATGCCAAAGACTCTTGAAATCAAGAAGTACCGCCAGATCATCAACTGATCTGGCTTCACGTCCTCCTTGGTGTATCCCTTCCAGAAGTTATAATGCTTCAGTTCGTCACCAGCGATCTTTTTCAGCGTCCTCTTATTGTTAGGATCCTTGATTGACTGCGACAGTCTCTTACAGATGAAATGCTCTGTAATTTCGTTCCTCTGAGCGGCTAAGATAACCTTCCTCGTCTCTTCATCCAACGTTTCCACAACCATGCTCAAAAGCAACTGGAAGACAAAGTTCAGAATTTATGCATACGAATAGAATTAACGTTGTCGAGGCTTCATGGCACCCTTCGGGCTACCACAATTCTCTATTCAGTATTGTATGCACCCATGTCGGCATCCAGTTATATCCTTAAAATAGTAATTTAAGGAATGCGGATATTTCTCTTTTTGGCAAATAGAGGGGGTGACGACTGGTGTATGACGTCATTGTAGTCGGCGCAGGGCCCGCTGGCTTAACAGCTGCAGCGAACCTATCTCATAGAGGTTTAAAGACCCTTGTTTTCGAGAAGCAGCCTATGGCCGGCGGCCTACCTGTCTTGCTTTATCCCGATAAGATTATAAGAGATCATCCTGGGTTTCCATGCGGAATCATTGGCAAGGAACTCAGCAGGATGTTATACATGCAGACCGCGATGTCCGGTGCAGAGATCAGGTGCGGTGAAGAAGTCTTGAGTATACATAAAGAAAAGGAAGACTTATTTGTCGTCAAAACAGTGAAGGACAAGTACACAGGAAAGAGAGTTATCCTTTGTACTGGGATATTCAATGTCCCAAGAAAGCTGGAGCTGTTAAAGGATTACAAGGGCCAGAACCTTCACTATAAGATGAGGGATCCTGAAAAATTCAGAGGTAAAAGACTGATCATTGTGGGGGGAGGCGATAGTGCATTCGATGCCGCAGTTCAGCTCGGCGGTATAACAGAGAGTACCACAGTTCTCGTGAGAGACGCATATCCGAAAGCAAAGGCAAACACTGTTAAAGCAGTAGAAGAAATGGGTGTAAAGGTTTTTTACAACACGGAGTTAGCAAAGATTTTTGAAGACCAGCTGGGTAGACTTGAGAAAGTTCAAATAAAAAACGTTCTAACTGGAGAGGAAAAGACTATCGACGCCCAAGAGATCTTCGTGGCCATAGGCTTCGTTCCCGTCAAAGAGTTTCTGAAGAATAATAGGTTTGAAATGGAAAAAGACGGATCGGTAAAAACGGACGAGAACCTAGAAACTAATATAAAAGGCGTGTTTGCGGCTGGCGATGTTACCGGAGAAGTGAGAGTTCTAGCAACAGCCTGCGCTGAAGGCATAGTCGCAGCTGTACACACCTTTGAAACAATAAAGAAACCATATTGGTTAAAGTAGCGCTTGCCAAAAGCTGTTTATTTAAAAATTGATGACGCCAACAAGGAATCGAATGGATTCTGCGTGCTCCCTTGACGCTTCGTCTCTCTGTTCTCATCTACTTCCGCTAGCGCAAGCCACCAAAACCTATTTATGCTCCCTAACAGAGAAAGGCACTGAAGTGATCGATATGGCGAAGTTAAAGGCTACAGCGAAATGGGTTGGAAACGCTCGTCTGATAGCCGACAACTCAAGAGCACACACAGTCATGTTAGACTTACCGAAAGAGTCTGGCGGAGAAGATAGTGGTCCTACCCCTTTAGAGCTAGCTCTTATGAGCTTGGCTGGCTGCGCTGCGACGATGTACGTCGACATCGCCAAGAGGAGTGGAGTAGAACTTACAAACTTGGTGGCCGTAGTTGAAGCTGAAAAGCCCAAAGGGTCACCGAAACTCACGAGCGCAAATCTTAAGCTCAAAGTTTCTGGAAAAGCAAGGGAGCAACTTTTGGAAATCATGTGGAGGAAGGCCGAAGAGAAATGCCCAGTAACGTCTATATTCAAAGACTCGATACCCGTCAAAACCGAACTGGAAGCAAGCGCTGAGTAGCAATTCAAGCCACTATTTTTCTTTCGCGTTCGCGTTTTCCTGCCAACATTAACGGTCTCAACGCCAAACTCTGCGCGCAAGGTTTAAGAATTTGCGCATCTGTTTTAGAAGTTGGTCTGCTTTATGGAAAAAGGCAAAGAACTTGAGAGCATAAGGTCAAAGAGGCTGAGGTAGGTGGTGAGGAGGTCGCAGGAGGAATCAAAGCAGCACCATGAGGCAGGGGGTATAGTCACATTAAATTCCTCAAACTTTTATGAGTTTATCAGGAACGCTACTATGCCTGTATTAGTTGACTTCTGGGCCGAGTGGTGCTCGCCCTGCCTGATGATGGAACCCGTTTTTGAGGGGCTTGCGCGGGATTACGCTGGTAAGGCTTGGTTCGTTAGGCTGAATATAGACGAGAATTCAAAGATTGCTAGACAATTCGACATTATGTCTATACCCTTGTTCATGATCTTTAATGACGGCCGACCAATTGAAAGGATTCTTGGTGCGGTTGGGCGTGGAGTCCTAGAGAGAGCCCTGCAGAAGTACATTAGAATTTAGTGATTTTCGATTGTCTTCGCGCGGTCTTCTTACTCGGTGAAAGACACGGTTTATGTCCAGATTTTTGCCTTATTGATTGCCTTAATGGTGGGAATAATGTTCTTCTCAATTGGTTTATGACTTGTCAGCGTCCGCGATCGAAGACGATGGCACAGGATCCCTTGTTCCGAAAAAGTCTCTTCGGGAACGAACAAAAATAGCCTTTTATCGTATTAATTTTCTAATAGCGCATTATGACAATGGAGTTGTAAATCATGCGCGTAAGAGTTCCCGTACTAGGTGTTGTAGGTCATAGGAAATCCGGTAAAACGGCCGTCATAGAAGGCATAGTTCGAGAGCTGACGAAAAGAGGGTATCGAGTAGCAACCGCCAAACATACTGGTCAAAAAGATTTCTCAATGGATGCCAAGGGAAAGGATACATGGAGACACTCAATGGCGGGTGCAAATCCTGTAGTCTGCGTTTCAGACGTTGAAATAGCCATATTAATAAAAAATGGAGAGGCAGATTTTACCTTAGATAAGTTGTTTGAGTTTTTGCCTGAAGTTGATGTGTTAGTGCTTGAGGGCTTTTCAAAACTGGTTTTAGATGATGAGACCATCGGCAAAATATTGTGCGTCAGGGATAGAGAGGAATACGAAGATCTTAGGCAAAAAGTAAGGGGAGAGATCGTTGCATCTTGCTCTACTCAGCCTCTGGGGAGCCCGATTCTGACGATAAAGGAGGACTCGCGGATTCTGATTGAGCGGACCTTAAAATACATTGAGGGCAAAATTTTGGAGCTTAAGTCAGGACTGAAGACGACCGTGATTGTTAATAGCACTGATATTTCTCTAAATCCCTTCGTGTCAGAAATCATACGTAAATCCGTTCTTGGTATGGCTTCCTCGCTGAAGGGGGTTTCCATTAGCGGCAACGAAGAGGTGTTCATAAAAATACTTAGACACCGCTGGTGATTTTTCAGCACGCGCGGGCGAGGACTAACCGCTTCTTAATGTGTTCATCGGAGTTTTCTCTCAACTAGGCTTGAAGCAAGCTCCACCAGCTCCTTAGCTCGATCAGAGCTTTGGCTCTCGACGTAGACCCTGAAAACAGGTTCGGTGCCACTGGGTCTGAGGAGCATCCATGAGCCATCTGGATAGACGATCTTCGCCCCATCAACCTCCAAGACCTCTGCCTCCTCCCCTCTTTTTCTCCACTCCTCCAAGGCTTCAGCCAACACTTTCTCCTTTAACTTGTTAGGGCAGTGGAAAGCTCTTTTTATGGCATAGAACTTGGGAAACTCCTGCACAAGTTGTGATAAAGTTTTCTTTTTCTCGGAGATGATTTCAAGCATCTTGAGTGTTGCTAGGGCCGGATCACCATAAAGTATGGTCTCTGGCCAAATGTACTTTCCACTCTCCTCTAAGCCAAATACCGCTCCAACTCTCTTT
>Ga0209314_10000982_pt1 | contig 12917 bp, 12 predicted proteins | sample I19B2metaG_FD_184146 | JGI IMG/M metagenome (GOLD analysis project Ga0209314, IMG submission 184146) | Lake sediment bacterial and archeal communities from Gulf of Boni, Indonesia to study Microbial Dark Matter (Phase II) - ​I19B2 metaG... | ecosystem: Environmental > Aquatic > Freshwater >...
TAATTCCAAGATGGATGTGGCTCTGGAAGTCATCCCCCTCTCACATCGGGAGAGGGGGACCAAGGGGGTGAGGCCGTAGTCCATGAATAATTCAGATTATATACCGTTTGAACAATTCATTTTTAATTTTGTTTAAGAATAAAAAATCAATCATGAAACAAAGAGACCTTTTTAAAACATCTGTCCTGGTAGCAGTTGCTTTTCTTGCAACACTGTTTGTAAATGCCAGCGACCCTCAGAAGAAAACTGCCACTGACCCTGAAGGAGTCGTACCTGCTGAATTTCCGGCTCTTCCTTACGGGTATGATGCTCTTGAACCTTATATTGATGCACGTACCATGGAGATCCACTATGATAAGCATCACAGGGCTTATTACACTAATTTTGTGAATGCTGTTAAAGGCACCGCCAATGAGAAAACATCCCTTAAAGAGATATTTGCCAATATGTCTAAGAATAGTGATGCCGTACGTAACAATGGCGGCGGTTATTACAACCATATTCTGTTCTGGGAGAATCTTGGAAAAGGCACGAGCGCCCCTTCCAGGGAACTTACAGATGCTATTACCAGTACTTTCGGATCATTCGATAAATTCAAGGAGACATTCAATAATGCAGCAAAAACAAGGTTTGGAAGCGGATGGGCATGGCTTGTCCTTACTCCTGATAAAAAACTTGCAATAGGCAGCACTCCTAACCAGGATAATCCTCTTATGGACATTTCCCCGTTGAAGGGAACACCTATTCTTGCTCTTGATGTATGGGAACATGCATATTATCTGAAGTATCAGAATAAGAGAGCTGATTATGTGGATGCTTTCTGGAGTGTTGTGAACTGGGATGAAGTGAACAGAAGATATGCCGCGGCGCTGAAATAACAGAAAGATTTTTATAATAAAGAGAGGGTGTCTCAAAAGTCTATTTTTCTAAATACACCCCTAAATCCCCCAGGGGGGACTTATTGAAAATCAGTTGATTTGAAAGCCCCCCTTGGGGGGTTTGGGGGTAAAATCGGACTTATGAAACTGACCCTCCTTATTATCAGGTGTATAGAAATCTCTTTATTTTGAGTGTAGCAGTCTTCTGGAAAGGCGCAGGCTGAAATATCACCTTTGTGATCTGGCTGAATTTATTTACATTCGAATTGACATATTCCTTCAGCTCGGCAAGAAGCTCTTCTTTTTTCTCTTCATATTTTTCCGACATATCTTCCTTCAAATGCTGGTATTTCTTTTCAAGCTCTTCCATGTTAAGATGTACCATAGCAACCAGCTTTCCTTTTTGCTGGATGACAAGAGACTCGACTACGAATCTGAAATTATTTATAACTGATTCAATCTCTTCAGGATATATGTTCTCCCCACTCGCACCCACGATCATGTTTTTTAACCTTCCCCTGATGTAAAGATTTTTCCTGCTGTCAAGTGTACCGAGGTCACCTGTTTTGAACCATCCATCGGGAGTAAGCACTTCAGCTGTCATTTCCGGTTCCTTGTAATAGCCCTTCATTACATTGGGTCCTTTTGCCCATATTTCGCCTTCTCCTGTCTTCCTGTCGGGGTTGTTGATTTTGAGTTCTATCTCCTCAATTGCAGGCCCTGTTGATTCAAAAACCGACTTTGAAGGATTGGCACCGGCAAGAAGCGGTGCAGTTTCTGTCAGGCCATAGCCTATTGCATAGGGAAATTTTGCTTCTATCAGGAACTGCTCAACAGTACGGTTGAGCTTGGCTCCTCCTATACCGTAAAACTTAAGGTTACCTCCGAACGTTGCATATAGCTTTTTACCTGCAGCCTTATGAAGGATTTTCCTGAAGAAAGGGATCTTATAAAGAAATCTCAGAACGAATTTTTCCTGGAAAGCCGGAAGTATTTTATTGAAATAAATTTTTTCCATGATAAGGGGAACCGTAAGCATCATGGTTGGTTTTACCTCTGCCATAGCCGGAATAAGAACGACCGGAGTTGGTGGTTTCCTCAGGTAATATACGCATGCACCGCCAAGCATGGGAAGTATAAGGCCGAGAGTATTCTCATATGTATGTGACAAAGGCAGTACTGAAAGGAACCTGTCATTTTCATCAATCCACTGTATCACCATCCCTTTCATTGCATTGAAAGTGATGTTTTTATGTGTCAGCATCACTCCCTTGGAGCGTCCTGTAGTGCCTGAGGTGTAGATTATTGATGCGAGATCCTCTTCCTCAACCTGGTACTTTCCCTCTGGTACAGCAGTGATATCAAAACCACTAAACAGATCACTTGCTCCCGCAACTGAAAAATCTTCAATCTGTATTATTGTCTTCAGCGTTTCTGACTTATATCCTTCAAGCTTGTTGAGCAAAGGATTTGAGATAAAGATCGCTTTTGCCTCAGAATGATCAAGAACATTTTTAACCTCTGTAACAGAAAAATCAGGCAGTATTGGTACTGCCACCGCTCCCATGAAAGTAATTGAGAAGTAAGCAATTCCCCAGTTTGGCATGTTTGTACTTAGTATTGCAACCTTATCTCCCGGAGAAACTCCTTTCTTTTCAAGGAATGCAGTTAATGCCTGTATTTCATTGTTTGCCTGTGCATATGTTTTTGCTTCTTCCCCGACAAAAGCATATGCATTTTTATTTCCATGTTTCTTAAGAGTCTCAGCAAATTTTGACGGGAAAGTCATTTTCGATTCACCCTTTTTAAAATCCCCCATAGCTACCTCATATTTTGCTGTAAATAAACAGCAAAGGTACGCATTTATTGTGGCATTACCTCAGCCAGGTCCGATATTAACTCTGATAAGGCTCAAAACCAGTGAAGAATAATGAACCTTTATCGTCCGGAATGGTTATTTTTGTATTTCATTTAACAAATCGGAAACATATGTCTTCAGTAATAAGGGTGACAAAGGAATTTGGTTTTGAAATGGCTCATGTTCTCTGGAATTATGATGGCCCCTGCAGGAATGTTCATGGCCATTCATACAGACTGTTTGTAACTCTGACCGGCAAACCTTCCGAAAATCATGATGATCCTAAAAACGGGATGGTAATAGATTTTACAGATCTGAAAAAAATCATAAAAAAGCAGATAATCAATGAGTTTGATCATTCTGTTGTTGTCGGTAAAAAGCATGATAAGGAAAAAATCGAAATGTTCAGAAAACTATTCGGTAACACTGTTGTTGTTGGTTACCAGCCTACATGTGAAAATCTGGTTGCCGATTTTGCCTCCAGGATAAAGCCATTTCTCCCTTCAGGGGTAAGGCTGCACAGCCTCAGGCTATACGAAACTGCAAGCTCATACGCAGAGTGGTTTGCTGAAGATAATAAGTAAGTGCTTAATATATTGGGATTTGAATTTGAAAATCTGAAATTTAATGTAACTGAAGGCACAAAGAATTCCAAACAACATACAATCAACAGATGACTGAAAATCAAACAAAGAAATTATTTCTCCTCGATGCATACGCTCTTATATTCAGATCATATTATGCATTTATCAGGAATCCGCGCGTAACATCAAAGGGGCTAAATACTTCCGCTGTTTTCGGATTTCTGCTGACACTCGAGGAGGTCCTTCAGAAACAGAAACCTTCACATATTGCCGTTGTATTCGATACTCCGACTCCTACTTTCAGGCATGAGATGTTCAGTGAATACAAGGCCCACAGGGATGAAACTCCTGAAGATATTAAGAAGACAGTACCCTACATTAAAAGGCTTCTCGAAGCATACCGGATACCTGTTATAGACTATCCCGGGTTTGAGGCGGATGATGTTATAGGAACACTGGCAAAGAAAGCGTCAGGCGATGGATTTGAAACTTATATGATGACGCCTGACAAGGATTTTGCCCAGCTTGTTTCGGAAAATATTTTCATGTTTAAACCCTCAAGAAGCGGAAATGAATCTGTTCGGTGGGGTATATCAGAGGTAAAGAAAGAATTTTCAGTTGAAAAACCGGAACAGGTCATTGATGTCCTTGCCCTTATGGGTGATACAGCAGACAACGTTCCGGGAGCCCCGGGGGTTGGACCGAAAACAGCAATGAAGCTTATTTCCGAATATGGAAGTGTTGAGGAGCTGTTCCGTAACACAGACAAACTGAAAGGCAAATTAAAGGAGATTATCGAAAACAATAAGGACCAGATTGTTTTATCAAAAAAACTGGTGACAATCGAACAGGATGTTCCGGTTAATCTGGATGAGGAAGCCCTCCGTCTTGAGATTCCTGATACTGTTAAACTCAAAGCTCTTTTTGATGAGCTTGAATTCAGGACGGTTGCAGCAAAAATTCTCTCTGAAATTGAAAAACAGGGAAAGCCGGAGAGACAGGCTGTACAAGAGGAAACTCATCCTGTTCAGGCTGATTCCATGCAGGGTTCACTTTTCGGAGAAGAAGTTATGGCCCCGGTAAGGACACTTGCAACTGTTGAGACAGTTGATCATTCATATAAGTTACTCGCAGGGAAAACTGAGATTAAGGATTTTGTTACAGAACTCCAAAGCCTTACGGAGTTTTGTTTTGACACTGAGACTACCAGTATAAACCCACTTGAAGCAGAGCTGGTAGCGATGGCTTTTTCCTGGAAGAAGGGCACGGGATACCTGATCCATTTTCCTGAATCACAACCGGAGACACAGGAGATAATTGAGATCATACGTCCTGTACTTGAAAATGAATCAATAACCAAGATAGGTCAGAATATAAAATTTGATATCCAGGTCCTGGCAAATTATGGTGTGGATGTGCGCGGGGCTCTGTTTGATACAATGATAGCCCACTATCTTCTTGAGCCGGACATGAGACATAATATGAACATTCTTTCCGAATCATATCTTTCCTATTCGCCGGTTCATATTGAATCTCTCATTGGAGAAAAGGGACAGAATCAGAAAAACATGAGGGTTGTTCCCATTGACAGGCTGATGGAATATGCCGTTGAGGATGCCGATGTTACCTGGCAGCTGAAAGAAGTTTTTCTTCCCAGAATTAAATCAGAGGGTCTTGAGAATCTTTCTTCGGATATAGAAATGCCACTTATCACCGTTCTGGCAGACATGGAAAGAATTGGGGTAAAGCTTAACCATGAGGATTTGAAAGAAACAGCAACCATTCTTCGTGAAGATATTATTGCCATCGAAAAGGAGATCTATACTCTTGCAGGAACTGAGTTCAACATTTCATCCCCGAAGCAGCTTGGCGACATTCTCTTCATCAGGCTGAAGCTTGATGAAAATGCCAAGATGACAAAAACCCGGCAGTTTATAACAAACGAAGAAATACTTCAGCGTCTTGTTCACAAACATCCTGTCGTTGATAAGGTACTGGAATACAGAGGCCTCAAAAAACTACTGTCAACTTATGTTGAAGCCCTGCCATTGCTGGTTAACAAAAAGACAGGCAGAATTCATACCTCATATAACCAGGCTGTGGCAGCCACCGGCAGACTAAGCTCAAATAATCCCAACCTTCAGAATATTCCTGTAAGGGATGAGCGCGGGAGAGAGCTACGGAAAGCATTTGTTCCCGGGAAGGATCATATCTTTCTGTCGGCAGACTATTCGCAGATTGAGCTGAGGCTTATGGCCCATCTGAGCCAGGATAAAAACATGATTGCCGACTTCATGTCGGGAAATGATATCCATGCAGCAACTGCATCAAAAATATTCGGAGTCGATCTGAAAGATGTTACACGTGAGATGAGAGCAAGTGCAAAAACAGCCAACTTCGGAATAATCTATGGCATTTCTGCATTTGGTCTGTCAGAGAGGCTTACGATCGGACGAAAAGAAGCAAAGGAGCTGATTGAGGGATATTTCAACTCTTATCCGGGTGTTAAGAGTTATATGGACGAAAGTATCAGGAAAGCCAGGGATAAGGGTTTCGTAACTACCATGCTTGGGAGAAAAAGATATCTGCCTGATATCCATTCACGGAACCAGGTCGTCAGAGGGAATGCCGAACGAAACGCAATAAATGCTCCAATACAGGGTAGTGCCGCAGATATTATAAAGATTGCAATGGTCAGGATACACAATCGTATCAGGAAGGAAAATTTGTTGTCAAAAATGATACTGCAGGTTCATGATGAACTTATATTTGAAACAGTTATTCATGAATTGGAACAGCTTAAAGAGATAGTCATACATGAGATGTCGAATGCAGTTGCCCTGAGTGTTCCGTTGAAAGTAGACTGGGGAACGGGAATGAACTGGCTGGAGGCACATTGAAAAGAGGTGAAAGGCGGAAGGCATAAGGCACAAGGGTGCAAATGCATGAAGGTTATACATTAGTGAATCAAAAATTATATGGAAGTTAAGGTGTTGTTCTTTGGTGTGCTTGCAGAGGTAACAGGTACTGCAGTTAAGCACTATTCTGATGTAGGACTTATATCAGATCTGAAACACAGGATTTCAGATGATTTTCCTGAAGTTGTTCACTATAATTTCAGGATTGCACTGAATAATCAGATAATTGAAGGAGATGCAAATCTGAAGGCAGGAGATGAGGTGGCGTACCTTCCTCCTTTTGCCGGAGGATGATTGAAAGTGATAAATATATGAATTACAACTACCTGATCGAGGGCCCTGTAACTTCGGGGATAGTAGCTTCCTTAATAGAGAAGATGGCTGCAGAAAAACATTCCGGTGGTCATTCGTATTTCCTTGGACAGGTTAGGTCCGATGTGATTGATGGTAAAACTGTTGTAGCAATAGATTATTCGGCTTATGAGGGTATGGTGAAAGTACAGGCGGACAGGATAGTCACTTCCATACTGGCAGAATTTCAGGATGTCCGGACTGTCAGAATATTACATTCAACCGGAATTGTAAAGGCGGGGGAGATCTCTCTTGCAGTAATGGTTTCGGCTGGTCACAGAAAGCAGGCTATTGATGCATGTGCAAAAACAGTTGAACTTATAAAGGAGCTGTTGCCAGTCTGGAAAAAAGAGATCTTCGATGATAATTCACATGCCTGGAGAGAGAATCAGTGATTTTTGATCAGTTTGTCCTGCTTGAGCCCGGATTTACCTTCTCCTTAGATTTTTCTTCAGCTGTTTTCCCTGTTATCAGGGTTGAGCCGGCAGTTCCCCTGAGCACAGATTCATAAACTTTTTTGTCATTCAGGACATCCAGTGCTTTTATCACCTGCTCATCCTTTCTGATTGTAGCTCCGATAGCCCCTGATTCATAAAAGTATCTCCTCAGAATTTCATCCTCAAGGAGCTCGGTAATTTCAGTCCTGAAAGTGTTAAGGTCTTCATCAAGACTATGGGAAAGATCCTTTTCAAGTGTTTTGAAAAGATCTTCGTGACTCGTGTAATATTTTTCTCTTTTTGCAACATCAATAAGGTCATTGAGAGACTCTTCTGTTAGTGTTTTGTAACTGAAGTTTCTGTTTTTCAGGAAATCCTTAAAATCATTGAAATCTTTGTCGGTAAATGAAAATTTTTCGGGAGTACTGATATCGGGATGAGCCCAATAGTAGGCTGTTGCAAAATCAAAAATATGGTTCCTGAGATACAGTTCTGTTGCAACCTGGCTCAATGCTTCCGGCTGAATATCAATATCCGGAGCAATTCCTCCTCCGTCTTTTACAATCCTTCCGTTTTTAGTTTTAAACTCCTTAATAAGTGAGTCAGGTATAAGACCAACGCTGCCATCTTCATTAGGATGTGAAAAATCGCGGGCCTGTATGCATCTTCCACTTGGAATATAATACTTTGCAGTTGTAACTTTTAGCTGTGTATTATAGCTGAGAGGGCGGGTTATCTGAACAAGTCCTTTGCCAAAAGAGCGCTGGCCTATTATCACGCCACGGTCAAGGTCCTGGATTGCTCCGGCAACAATTTCGGAAGCAGAGGCGGAGCCCCTGTTAATTATAACAGCAAGTGGTATTTTTTCATCAACAGCTGCTTTCTCCGTTTTAAAAGTTTCGTCAAACTGTTTTACCTTGCCTCTTGTTGAAACAACTTCGTTGCCCGGTCCGACAAAAAGATTTACTATATCCACGGCCTCTGTCAGCAGTCCGCCGGGATTGCTTCTCAGATCAAGAATAATCTGCTGAGCTCTGCTCTCCTTTAATGAAACAAGAGCAGCCTTAACATCATCAATGCAGTTCTGTGTAAAGTTTGTGAAACGGATATATCCGGTCCCGGAGTCAATCATGCCGAAATAAGGTACCGGCGGAATAGCAATTTTTTCACGTTTCAGTTTGAACTCCTTTTCCAAACCATTTCTTTCCACTGTAACAGAGATATCTGTTCCCGGATTGCCTTTCAGCTTATCGCTTACCTTGTCGGTACTGTATCCTTTGAGCGAAACACCATCAACTTTCTTAAGCAGATCACCGGTCTTAATACCTGCAAGGTCCGCAGGGAAGCCCTTATATACTTCACTCACAATTACATAATCACCATTGCTTCTCACGAGCGATCCTATTCCTCCGTATTTGCCCGATGTCATGAAAGACAGGTCATCAGTTTCTTCTTCAGGGTAATATACAGTATACGGATCGAGAGTCTTGAGCATATTGTCAATTCCGCTTTTGATTACTTTGTCAGGATCAATTTCATCCACATAAAATGTGTTTACCTCCCTCAGGAGAGAAAAGAAAATATCCATATTCTTTCCCAGTCTGAAATCCCGGGTTTCCTGTGTAATGAGAAAGCCTGTGCTCAAACCTGCGAATACAAACAGAGACACAAGTATGATAATGACTTTACGTCTGTTTTTCATGATAATTGTAACTTTATAATGAACGACAAAATTAGTAAGAAAAATAAGGCAGGCGAATTGAGTATGAATATTATTATGACAACTTTAACTTTTAGGTTTTGTTTAAATGAGCCTGATAAGATTGGTAATAGCCTCTTTTACTGACTTTTCAGTGGTTTTATAATCCGGTACCTTGTCTGATCTTAAGATAATGAACAGGGAGATTTTAATGTTTTTCGATGAAAGATGCTCATAAAGCAGATGCTTGTTTTTCCTGTAAGCTTCCCGTATCCTTCTTTTAATAAGATTTCTTGTTACAGCCAGGCGGAATCCCCTTTTGGAAACACTGAATGCGGCTCTTGCAGGGAATTGCTGGTTATCATCAGAAAGATTCCATACTACTTTGAAGAGAGGGGTATAAAAAATGTTACCCTCCCCGCTGAACAGGGCTTCAATGGTTTTTACACTGCACAGTCTTTCCTCTTTTGAGAATGTCTCCCTGACAGAATTCATGACATTAAATAATTCTATGGAATGCACCTATGTATAGCACTTAATATCAGGAAGATAAGAAAAAACAGGGGTTTTACCTGAGATTTCTGTGATATTCCTTCAGATAGTCATCAAGGGCCATTGTCATTGACGGAGCCTTCTGATTGGGAGCATTGATATCAAGGCGTAATCCTTCGCTCTCCACTGCACATGCCGTTGTTGGTCCGAAGGCTGCTATTTTAATTTCACCCTGCTTGAAATCCGGGAAGTTCTCCTTTAATGATTTGATACCTGACGGACTGTAGAAAACAAGAATATCGTAATCGAAATCCTTAACGTTTGAAAAGTCAGAGCTTATTGTTTTATACATTGTTCCGACGGTGTACCTTATAGAGTTCTTGTCGAGCAGATCAGGTATCTCTGCATTATGAGGCTCAGAAAGGGGTACAAAGAAGTTATCTTCCCTGTGTTTGGCAATAATATCAATCAGATCCTGGAACTTCGCTTTGCCATGGAAGATCTTGCGCTTCCTGTAAACAATATATTTCTGAAGATAGAAAGCCACGTTTTCAGTGATGCAGAAATACTTCATTGTATCAGGCACCACAATACGCAATTCACCACAAATCCTGAAAAAATGATCTATACCTGTTTTACTTGTGAAAATAACAGCGGTGAAGTCGAGGATGTTGATTTTCTGTTGTCGGAAATCTTTGGCTGTTACCCCTTCAACCTGGTTAAAGGGCTTAAAATCGATCTTCAGATTGTACTTCTTTGCCAGCTCGAAATATGGAGATTTCGGATTTAAAGGTTCTGGCTGCGATACTAAAATCTTCCTTATTTTCAACTCTTTACAGTTTAGTTTATCCCTCTTAAGTAACACTCGCCAATCTTACGCTAAGCCTGAAAAGTATTTAATTGTTATTAGTACAGGCAGAAATTCCAGCGCACAAAGGTATAAAATCAAATAGAATATTGAAATATTTCGATTTATAAATATTAAAAAGAGTCTGAAAATTCTTATCAGATAGAGCACTAGAAGTAATAATGGCCCTATGATAAAATAGCTTTTGTCAGGCAGTAATTCTGTATATGACATCAATATCACCAGGATAAAAAGGAAGATCGCCCCGAACCGGTATGACTGATAAACAGTATGAAGATAATCATGAAATAAAGATCTCTGGTCACTCATAATTCCGGTAATTGTACAAACAATATGCCTCAGGGTTACTGAGACGATAATGAAACCAAGTACAATTGCCCACACAGCAAAATCATGGATCCCGTATGGAATAACATCGTAATATAATGCTGTAAAACAAGCATATACAGAAATTATCATAAAAGTACTCAGGTTCAGTAATGTTGATTGCCACTGAAACATTCCAATCAGATCTCTCGATCCCTCTTCGGTTGTTCCCCTGAAAAGAAAGAACCTTGTTGTACCCGACAAAAAATTCTTTGACGCAGCCTGCACCACCGTGAACAGCAATATTGAGAGCAGAAGTATTCCTATTACCCAGTCCTGGTGGAATGGTCTCCCGGGCAGCACAATACCCTCCCGAAGGTGTTTTTCAAGCGATGCTTTTCTTTCTGCCCTGATTCTTATACTGTTGCCGGTAAACTGGTATGGGAAACGCGATAAAAAAACAGGATCTGCTTCACGTAAAACATATTCAGGATTATAGAATGTCACGTCAGCCACAGGATTCCTGCTGCAGACTGAGCTGGTATCGGGAGATGCAGACAGGGGGTCATTGCCGGACTTCAGGGTGTCCTGGTTATTTATTATTCTTGTGGAAACAGTGTCCTGGTAATTCTCAGGCCGGTACCCCTTGATCATCTTTTCACAATAATTCCACAAAAGTAGTGATAATTATGTGAGTTGATAATTTCAACCGGAAGTGCCGGTGATCAGAAATGTTCTATCGGGCAGCCTGAAATATCGCTAAGTATATTATTTGCCAGCCTGCTGGTACCGATCCTGAAAAGGGAATTATTCAACCATTCGGTTCCCAGGCAGTGTTTTACAATATTATAGTAGCTTATTGCATCAATGGTATAAACAATTCCCCCGGCAGCTTTAAAACCGACTTTGATTCCGGTTTCGGTAAAGAAATCAGAAATGGCCATGCACATAATAAATGCAGCTTCAGGGGTAGCTGATACCGGTGTCTTCCCTGTTGAGGTCTTTATAAAATCGGCTCCTGCATCCATTGCAATCATTGATGCCCTGAAAATGTTGTCAGCACTTCCGAGCAACCCCGATTCAATAATCACCTTGAGTTGTTTTGTACCAATTGCCTGCTTTATTTCCCTGATCTCATCAGCAACAGTTACATAGTCTTTTGCAAGGAAAGCCCCGACATTGATAACAATATCAATTTCATCAGCTCCGGCTTCAATAGCCTGTTTGGTTTCTGCAACTTTTATGTTTCTGAAGGTCTGAGATGTGGGAAAAGAGCCGGCAACTCCGGCAATTTTAACATTCCTGGCAGTCAGTTTTTCCTTAACTACCGACACAAAATTAGGGAATACACAAATGGCAGCAACATTGGGAATATTGGAATAGCGGCCTGAAAAACTGTTTACCCTTCCGGTAAACTGCAGTATATGGCTTCTGTTATCTGTTGTATTCAGGCTCGTCAGGTCAATAAGACTTAGGATATTCATCAGAAGGTGCTTGTCGGGTTCTGCCGCCGATAATAATGAAGCTTTCTTTAGTCCCTTTTTAATTTCTGATTCCGAAGGACTTGATTTGAAAAGTTTTTGATATAGCTTTGTCATATCATTAGGTAAATTATTAATCAAATATCTGAAATATGAGTGTAAAGAACGGGTTCAATATAATGCTTTTTGTCATTATATTGATTTTAACAGGCATAATTAGTTGTAAAAAAGGAGGTGGAAACACAAATCCTGATGTTTTATTGCAGGCAGACCGGGATTTTTCAGCTATGTCGGAAAAAGAGGGGATGTTCAAAGCTTTCCTCTCTTTCATCGCTGATGACGGGGTAATACTCAGGGATAATGCCTATCCTGCAAAAGGGAAAAACACTCTGAGAGAATATTATGCAGGGAAGAGCGATACCTCTTTTGTTCTTACCTGGGAACCGGTATATGGGGATATTTCAGCAGGAAACGATCTGGGATATACCTACGGCATCTATACCTTAAGGGTAAAAGCTTCAGGTGAACTCTCAAAAGGAACTTATGTCTCAGTCTGGAAAAAACAGGCTGACGGTACCTGGAAATTTGTGCTTGACTCAGGCACGCAGGGATTGCCGGAATAAATTAACCCTGAATCCCCGTGCGGGGCAGGCTCTCCTTTTAAAGCTAATCTTTGTACACATATTTTAATATAATTTCCTACTGTGAGCAGGAGATCCCTCTCCGCTGAAGCGGGATCGGGATGACAGGTAATATTAGGGTAAAATGTGAGGGAAATAAGCGGCGAGCCGCAAAAGTACATTCTTCATTTATCCTGAATACTGCTGCGGCTCGCCGCTTATTTCCCTCTGTTTCTTGACTAGTTACCTGTCATCCCGAAGCGAAGCAAGGGATCTCTATCTCCCTTCAACAGCTAGCTTATATGAAGATGTGTATAAAGGCTAGCTGATAAATATCTTATGTTCGTTTACATCAAAATATCAGTAGTTCGTTTACATCTAAGGTAGAAATTTGTATCAGTAGTTCGTTTACATATTTATTTTAA
>Ga0209314_10000983_pt1 | contig 12914 bp, 9 predicted proteins | sample I19B2metaG_FD_184146 | JGI IMG/M metagenome (GOLD analysis project Ga0209314, IMG submission 184146) | Lake sediment bacterial and archeal communities from Gulf of Boni, Indonesia to study Microbial Dark Matter (Phase II) - ​I19B2 metaG... | ecosystem: Environmental > Aquatic > Freshwater > Lake...
GTCTCCTTAACTCTAACCATCGCCTTCGAAGCCGACTCCACGTCATGGAACAGCCCAACTCCAATAGCCGCGAGTAAAGCCGCCCCAAGGCAACCCGTCTCAGACACATCTAGAACCGATACGGGCTTGCCGGTAACATCGGCCTTTATTCTATTCCACAGCCTACTTCTAGAGCCGCCTCCGCTTGTCCTTACCTCATCGATCCTTACCCCAAGGTCTTCAAGCGCCTCAAGCGTGTGCCGGAGGCTGAAAGCCACTCCCTCAAGAATCGATCTTGCAAGGTGCTCTCCTCGCTTGTCTAGGGAAAGGCCGAAAAAGACTCCTCGCGCTTTCAGGTCGAAGAAAGGCGTGTACTCTCCCGCCATGTATGGTAGAAATATGAGCTTCCCCGCACCCGCCTCAATTTGTTCAGCCTTGGCATCGAGTAGTTCGTAGGGGCTGATCCCCTTCCTCTCCGCAGCCTCCCTTTCCTCGAAGGCCAATTGATCCTTGAACCACCGCAATGAGGATCCTGAGGTGGCTGTAGAGGTGTAGACGATCCAGAGGTCGGGTATAAGATGCGGCCAGCAGAAGGTTGATTCGCCCATCGAAGAGGGCATCTTTCTGCTCATGGCCGTAGCTATTATCTCGGTTCCGCCAGCGCTGTCCGCCACAACGCCTTCTCGTATCGTGCCGGAGCCCAAGGCATTGCACATGCCGTCAGCTGTTCCACATATAACGGGTGTATCTTCCTTAAGACCTGTTGCCTTAGCCGCTTCCTTTGTCAAGCAACCCACTACATCCTGAGGCTTGACTATTTCGCAGAGTCGATCAGGTTGAATGCCAAGGATCTCCAGCAGCTCGTCACTCCAACTGTAGTCTCGAACCCTCGCTAAGCCTGTCCACCAAGCCTCTATAAAGTCCGTCTTGAAGCTACCTGTTAGCCTATAATTAATGAAGTCCTTCGCTCCCATGAACTTGGAAACCAACTTGTACACGGAAGGATGATGGTCGCGTAGCCAAAGAATCTTGGCGACTGGAAGAGTTGGAAAGAAGGACGGCGGTAGGCCTATGAGCTCCACAAGTCTTTCTGCGCCCACTTCCCGTACGATGAAATTGGCTTGCTCGTTAGCTCTGGCATCTTGATAAGTCATAACACGACCTGCAGGTCTCCCTGACTTATCAACGTAGACGAAGCTTGGGAATTGACCGCTAATGCTAACCCCGGCAACTTTGCCACTGCCAACTCCCGATTTCTTAAGAACTTCCCTCATCCCAGAGCAGATGCAGTTCCACCAGTCTTGCGCGTCCTGCTCCGAGATCTCTGAGCTTGGAGCGTACAACGGATACTCCCTGCGAGCGAAGGCCTTAGCCTTTCCTGCCATATCGAAAAGCATGACCTTGCAAGCGGTTGTGCCCAGGTCTAATCCGACCACATACGACAGTTCTGCCATAATTTCATCTCTTGCGGTGAGATCGCACCACTAAATGCTATATGACTGCATGGCAGAGAAAAATGTTGGGAGACAAGAGTTCTCGGTACATTTGAGACTCTTGTCGGGTCTTCTGTGTGCCTTTAATCGAAGTAGGATCTTGCACGATCATTGGTGAACCTTGGCTCAAGGTCGGAGGCAAGAGTACATCTGTTGATTGAACAAGTGTAGGTAAGCAGCAAAGCTAGAAGGTTAGTTCGACGAGCCTTTTCAATGCGATACCAAGGAAACACATTTTACATCTCAAGATTGATCAATCCAAGCGAGCGCGCCTCGAACTGATAGCGTTGAGAAGTTGGTTAAACCACGCCGCACCATTCCATGGCCATGGCCGCGTAGGTCTTAGATGCTTTTATAAGTTGATCGATGGGTATGTACTCGTCTGGACCATGGACGCCCATACTCAGATCGCCTGGCCCGAAGACTACTGCTGGAATATTCCTTTTGCCGAAGTAGGTTACGTCGCATACAGCCTTGAAACCTGAGATGACGGGTTCTCTTCCCGTAGCTTCCCTCCATGCTTTGGACAGGATCTTGCAACCTTCATGGTCTTGCTGGATCTCGTTGGGCTCCCAGTGCGTGATGACAGGGGCCTTGAACTCCGGCGGGTGCTCTTTTAGCCAGTCGTCGGTCGACGCGATCGCATCCACATGCTTTCTTATTTCGCTCCACACCTCCTCACCTTTCAGCCAACTAGGATACCAGACACAGCATGTGAGCTTGCAGTAGCCTGGAACCGAGCCGAGGTACGTTCCCCCTTCAATGAAGGATGGATTTATTGTAAATACACCTGTTCCTTGAGTATCCGGGGTTGGGTATCCTCCTCCACCAAGCGCCTCATGTCTCCATCTCTGGTTCCACTGGGTCTCAAGCCTCTGGAAGAACTGCAGGTACGGGACCATCTTTGAGATCGCGTCGACGCCGACCTGCGGGCCGGTGGGAACGCCGTATCTTTGTGGGAAAATCACCAGGTTCCGCTCACCTGTATGTGCTTCCTTACCGTATACCGTGAGTTCGAAGAAAAACGCTCCTGGAGTGATAGGTTGGATCTCACAGTTGCTGGGTTCCACGACTATGGCGAAGGGGGCCTTGTATCCTCTGTCTACGGTTGAGGCGGTGCCGATCGTTCCACCTTCGTTCGACTCCTCGCCCGGAACGCATTCAACAAACAGGTCTCCTTTCAACCTTACGTCATTGTCGATTAGGGCCTTGGCAGCCCAGATCATAGCAGCGTTCCCTCCTTTCATGTCACTTGCGCCCCGTCCAAATACCATGCCATCTTTTACGGTTGGCTTCCAGGGATCAACAGTCCACCTACGAAGCTGGGCTTCAGGAACAGGAACAACATCTGAATGACCGTTGAGAATGAGAGATCTCCCGCCTCCAGTTCCCCGAATCGTGCTTACCACGTTCGGCCTTTTCTTCTCCTCGTCGACAGCCCAGTAATCAACCTTATCGAAACCCATTTCCTCGAATCTTTCACTGATCCACTTTTGAACTTCCAGTTCTTGACCCTTACCTGGGATGCCAGGATTCACCGACTTGTATTCGAGATATCTGCATAAGAAATCTACAACGTCGTCTTTCTTCTCCTCAATGTAATCAAATACTTTCTCCTTCATCTTCGCTGACAATAACGTCCAACTCCTTTCTCATATTCTAGTGGCATTCTTTTAAAAGTATCACTCCAATTTTTGCTGTTCGCTAGCTCACAGGAGTACCTACGTTCGAGTCGCCACTCATTGACGCACACTTGTATAAGATCTTCAAACGAAGTGAACAACCCACTGTATCGGAGTTGCAGTTACGATCTACCTGCAAGAATTATTGACCGATTAAAGAAACATTATCGCTGTCCAAACAAGAAAATCTGACGGAATCGATTTTCACTATGATATGCTGATAGGGTATCTCCCGTATTTCTTTGCGGTTTCCATCATAGCCACGTAGTTCTCGTACTTCGTCGTTTGAGAGACAGCGTTGCTTGTGCTGAGTATATGCCCTCCTCCAAGCGACGCAGCTCTTATGCACTCAACCGTGGCTTTGACGGTCTCTTCCACGGTTCCGAAGGTTAGGGGGTACGCGAGATCGATGTTCCCCCACAGCGAGATCCTATCCCCATACCTCCTCTTAACCGACCCTATGTCCATTCCTGCACTCGGCTGCAGAGAATGAATCCCATCTATCCCGCAGTTTACCATGTCTTCCAACAGCAGGTTCATGTTCCCATCAGCGTGGCACACAGCGAAGGCCCCCCTCCTGTGAATGGCCTCAACAACACGTTTCAGTGCCGGCATCCATATTCTTCTGAAGAGGGCAGGCGAGACGAACGGCCCGCGATCGTAAGCCCAGTCGCAATCTATTATGCAGACGCTGACCCCCATATCGATCTTCGCCTCAGCCACTTTCACCATGCAGCGAGAATCGAAGTTGACGAATTTCTCCACCAAGGTTGGATGGGTGTGCACCCACTTCAGAATATGGTTGATCTCCCACTTGTGGAACGCTCCTAACTCTCCTACATATCCTGCGATTAGAGCTTCGTCACCCAACTCTTTAACGATCTGTTTCTCCAGATAGAGCTCCTCATCGGATAGCTCTCCAAGATCGTTCCAGTGGTCATTGATGTACATTTCAACTTCTTCAGAAGTGTTAGAGACCGGGGCGACATTCACCAGCAGGTTCGTTTCCGGCAGATACCTGAAGGTGCAGCCATCTATCTGCCACATATTCTCCCCGGCTTTCACGACTTTGGCCTTTGAGTTCAGTGCAAGACTGGTACCGTAGCCCTTGTATATGCCGGGTAGTGCGGCGCCAAACCCGCTTTCAGAGATGCAGTGAATCACATCGTGTTCCAGCTTCTTGTAGAACAGGTCGATAATATCTTGAACAATCTTTCTCTCAATCTCGATTCTAGGGATGCCTCTAGACCGCATATCGAGGATCAAGGGCTCGTTGCTGTAGATGGGAATCCTACCTAGTATTTTGGATGAGACTCGAGGTGCTATTGACAGTTCGAACAGTGGAACCCTGTCAGGTTCTTTATGCTGGATCGCGAGAAGAGCTCTTTCCATCGGATTCATATCGCCACCAGCTATTCAGAGGGCTCAATCCATTTCTTGCAGATTTCAACGCCTAGCACAGCGTCGTTTACAGCTTCGTCGGCACCTATCTCCTTCGAATATCGCTGAGATGCAACGGCTCCGCCTAGGATAACTTTGATGTCGTCTCGGATTCCAGCCTTGCGTAGAGCTTGCATGGTCTCGCCCATATATCCTTGTGTGGTAGACATCAATGCTGACATGCCTAGGATTTGCGGCTTCTCTTCTCGGACCTTCTCAACGAAACGTTCAGGTGAAACATCTACGCCCAGATCTAAAACTGTGAAGCCTGCGCTCTTGGCCAAGAATACGAAAATGTTCTTCCCTAGATCATGAACATCGCCTTGCACTGTGCCTACTACCAATGTTCCTTTTGATTCAAAATTGGAGGCAGCGAGATGAGGCTCGAGGGTCTTGACCAAGTCTTTCATGATTTCTCCTGCGAAGATCAGCTCGCTTAGGAAGTACTCAAATGATTCGTATTTCTGTCCGACTGATTCCATGCCCTTGTTCAAGGCGTTCAGCACTTTTGCAGCCTGAATGCCCTCGTCAAGCGCATTCCTCACCAACTCCTTCAATTGAACCTTGTCAAGCTCCGACATTTTTCTTGCAATCTCGTCAAGAATTGCTTCCAAAAAGCTAACCTCCGTTGGGTTAACTGAGTAGTCAAACGGTGCCAACTGGTTGAATTAAATATATATGTATTATGAAACTGGTTTAGTTACCGATTGAGGAAGCCTACATGTTGGCGAGAGACACTGAAGTTAAGAACCTGCTGAGCGAGATCGATCGACTGAAGGATGGTTTAGTAAAATTCTGTTCTGATCTTGTGAGAATACCGAGCGTGAATCCTAGCTTTCCAGGGATTCGGGAGGAAGAGTTTCTCGGAGGAGAGGAAGCTTGTAATCACTTTATCGCAAAGGAGTTGGAGAGGGTTGGAATGAAAGTAGATCTCTGGGATGTTATACCAAGACGGACCAATCTCGCGGGGAAGCTTCCTAGAGTTGGAAAGGGCAAATCAATTGCACTTGTCGGACATATTGACACAGTTCCACCTGGAAAATTGGATGATTGGACAATGCCGCCCTATAGCGGCCATGTGCAAGATGGAAGAATCTACGGCAGAGGAGCGATTGATCAGAAAGGGGGAATAGCAGCTTCGATATTTGCAGTCAAAGCTCTCCAAAAGGCAGAGATTGAGCTAAGCGGAGACATCGTGCTTGGGAGCGTTGTTGGAGAGGAAACTATGCAGCATGAGGCTGGAGTCACGTCATTTGCGAAGAGGGGATACAAAACTGACGCGGCTATAGTGACGGAGTCAGCGGAAGAGATCTGGTACGCGCAAGGGGGGTTCTTGCATATGACATTGACGGTCAAAGGCAAGTATGCACACTCGTTTGTGAGATACGAGCTGATTCGTGCAGGAGGGAAAGGCTCAGAGGTCGGAGTAAACGCCATAGATAAAGCTTTCAAAATATACTCAGCGCTTAAGCAGCTTGAAGAGGATTGGGGCTTCACGAAGATCCATCCGTTACTCCCAGTTGGACACTCTACGATTGGCGCTAATGTTATTAGAGGAGGGCCCGCTGAAATAACAGCTCCCTACTTGATTCCAGAAACGTGCCAGATCGAGTACGCTATTTGGTATCCTCCACACTTTCAAGTGGACAATATCAAGAAGGAGATTGAACAACAAGTTTCCCATGCAGCTCAGTTGGATCCTTGGCTTCGAGATCATCCTCCGAAAGTGGAATGGAAGCTTCACTGGCCGCCTTATGAGATTGACAGCAACCATCCAATAATCAAAACTGTTGCAGCAGCACAGGAACAAGTAACAGGAAAGAAAGCAAAACCGGCCGCATGCATTGCCGTTGATGATGCAAGTTTTCTAGTAGAAGCCGGAGTGCCCGCTATTAGTTATGGTCCAGGAGGAGCTGGGCTTTCGACGGCTCATGCTGCCAATGAGTTTGTTGAGATAGATGATCTTGTCCGAGCTGCGAAAGTGTTTGCGCTTTCCACACTCTATTGGTGCAGTTAGTCAGAATTACGAAAGATATCGTAATCCGTAACAAGCTATTGAGCTGGTGGAGATTCCGGATCATGATGGACTCAGAGATAGTTCTTCAGAGCGCGAATCTTCATGTTCATGACTTTCAGGATAATCTGGTTGTCAAAGAAAAAAGGGGTTTATGAGACCTCTTCTCATCCGGTTTTCTCTTCTAGCTACTGTTTTCCCGATTCCCAAACCCACTCTGCTGATCCCAGATACCGTTGTCGATAGAACCCAGGTATTTCTGCCCAGAACACTCTGTATCTCTTAGCTATCGGCAGGACCACAAGCATAACGAACGGCATCAATATGACAGTGAACGTGCACGTAAAGAATATCGCTGGAACGACCACGAAATACGAGATTTCACTTGGAAACGCTCCAGAGGCTGGACCGCAAAGCCATCCCCATCCCGGAATGTCCAGAAACATAAAGGCAATTGCTGTAGGAATGTAAATCGCCCAAGTCCTTGGTTTCCTGAAGTCCGGATTCTTACCGATCGTCCAGAACCAGAACGCATTGTATCCTGACAGGTAGATGTATCCTGGCAACCACAGCACGTTGAAAACGCCCATAACTGCGTCAGATAGCACATACAGAGGGAATATTGTTGCCACTACCGGATAGCCAAACAGCATCGTACCGCCGATGTACGTCATGTCCTTCAGGAACTCCATGCTTTGAGCGCCTGGAACTATCCAGAACATTCCTCCGATGAAGTCAGCGACAACCGCAATGGCCAGTATTACGGCGATAGAGGACGCTGCCCTAGCATCCCATCTTTGCTTAAACCTGCCGAGACGCCACTTCACCACAGTGAATCCCGAGTAGTGGAAGAGAGCTATGGCAACTCCGAGAGCGGTCGTAAAGATGGAGTATGCGTAAAACGCTTCGAAGGGAACTCCTTTCCAGAAGTTTGTCCAGAAACTCATCAAGTCCATGATGCTAACCATAGGCTTCACCATTTTCAGAAGGTTCTCAGTGCAATTCGTATATAAGACTTGCCAAGAGCTAGACAACGATCTTCTGACACGGGTCACCGATATCAGAAATGCTTAAAATCCTCATCGGCTTTTTCCATAGCCATGTCGAAAGAATCGATGGAAGGCACTGTTACATACGGGGACGTTTCCTTTTCCTATCCTTACTCCGAAGTATATGCGCTAAAGGGAGTGAACCTGACCATCCACCCCGGAGAAACCGTGGCGATCATGGGTAGAACGGGCGCAGGGAAGACAACACTCGTAAGCATGCTGAACGGAATTGTTCCGCATAGCACAGGGGGAAAGCTTGAGGGGACCGTCCAAGTCCTCGGCCTCGACATAATGAAGCACGAGCAGGTTGAGCTCGCTCGGAGAGTGGGCATGATCTTCGATGATCCGGACAGCCAACTATTCGGCCTCACAGTAGAAGAAGATGTCTGTTTCATGTTGCAACAAATTGGAGTTGCAATGGAAGAAGCAAAAAAGCGAGTAAAATGGGCTTTAGATGTCGTTGGTTTGCAAGGATTTGAGAACAGATATCCACGAGACTTGTCAGGAGGGCAAAAACAGAGGGTGGCTTTAGCGTCAACCTTAGCACCGATGCGCGACATACTAGTGCTTGACGAGCCGACGTCAGAACTCGATCCTGCCGGGAGATTCGAACTCCTGCAAACCCTGAAGAAACTCAAGCAAGAGTTAAGATTGACCATAGTGTTAGTGACCCATTACTCGGAGGAGGCCGTGGAACTTGCCGATGAAGTCTACCTCCTAAGTCAAGGTGAGATAGTTCATAAGGGTCCGCCCAGAGAATTCTTTGCGGATGTGGAGAACTGCGAGAAATATGGAGTTGAACCTCCTCAAGTTACTCAAATTGCATTCCGGTTGAAGGATTATCCGAATACTTCCAAGACATACGGCTTCCCAGTGAGTTTACCAGAAGCAGCAATTGTTTCTCGCAAGATATTCGACAACATACAAAGCGCACTATCAAGTATGAAGTTTACGAGTGAACATGTTACCAACGAGGAGATAATAGAATTGAGGCATGTCAGTGTGTCGTTTCCCACGAGAACGGGAACACCGATCAAAGCTCTACAGGATGTATCTCTGACGATTCATAAGGGTGAACTCATAGGCCTGATAGGTCAAAATGGTTCAGGCAAGTCAACTTTATCGAAGATAATATGTGGACTACTGGTCCCGGATTCTGGATCTGTATACATTCTTGGAAAAGACACGAAACTTATCTCTCCAAGAGAGTTGTTTCGTCTAGTGCAGTATTGTCATCAAAACCCTGACGACCAGATATTCAATACTACAGTCTTCAAAGAAGTTGCATATGGAGTGCGTAGAATGAAGCTGCCAAAGGAAGAGATTGAAACAAGAGTGAAAAAAGCTCTCGCCGCAGTAGAATTAGAGGAATTCGAAGAAAAAGACCCTTTCATGTTGTCTAGGGCAGAACGTCGCAAAGTGGCTACTGCCTCTGTCCTTTCAATGGATCCTGCATTCATCGTCATCGATGAACCGACGACAGGGATGGATTGGAGCGGCGCAACCAAGATGATGGAATTCATCCGAAGGATTAACAGTGCAGGTAAGACCATTGCAATCATCAGCCATAACATCCCACTTATCGCTGAGTACACAAATAGGATCGTTGTGATGGATGGTGGAAGAATAATCCTAGACGGTCATCCTAGAGATGTCTTCTCGAGAAGGAGTGAACTACTCCCGATCGGCCTCAGAGCACCCCAAGTAACTGAGTTGTTTCAGGAGATAGGGATGAATGAAACAATATTGACAGTTGAAGAAGGTGCTAGGGTTTTTGCGTCGCTGGAGTGATTGCTAATTGCCCATCATTCTAGATCTTTACGTGGAAAAGAACAGCTTTCTGCACCGCGTAGACCCGAGGGTGAAGATAGTGTTCTGGGTAGCGATAGCGCTCGCCAGTCAACTTCTCAATGATCCATTCTTCATAGGGCCTACCTTGGCAAGTCTTTTCTTGATATTCTTCCTCGGAAGACCTACAGGGAAAGTGCGGAAATTGGCTTTCTCGCTTTCTGGGTTTGTGGCTGGAGTATACGCTTTCTGGTGGCTTTTTCTAGCGCGTTCTGGTAACCCTATCGTTGATCTTGGTCTCGTAAGAGTAACTGATTGGTCTTTGTGGCTTGGTTTGGGAATGGCTTTGCGTGGTGCCTGCAACGTGATGCCGATAATGATACTGCTTTCGTCAACATCGCAAGAGAGACTCATTGCAGGTTTAGAAGGGCTCAAAGTTCCTTACCCAATCTGCTTCGGTATCGCTCACGGATTTAGGCTGTTGCCGGCTCTTATGACGCAATGGAGTACTATGGCTCAAGCTCAACGGGCCAGAGGAGCCACATTGGGGCATGGAGGATGGTTCTTCCGTCATCCTCGTGAATCGATCGCAGCTATTAGAGATGCGCCCGCCTTGGCTGTTCCTCTTTTCGTGGGCATGGTTAGAACGATGGCGAGACTAAGCCTAGCGCTCGACTCCAGAGCATATGATGTCGATGGCAAGACGAGAACGAAGGCGATTAGGTTGACGATGCGAAAGTCCGATTGGATTATCATTGCAGTAACAGGGTTGTTTTTGGCTTTCGTGATAGTCATGAGATTGGGTTTTCATATTGGTTGGATGACTCCATAGGATATCTAGAAGACTAGATTTCGGCAAGGTCCAGCTCAATTCAAGGCAGAGATGCTATCGACCTGTATTTGTTCCTACTGAAGAGGTTCGGGATCTTTCCTTTCCATGTTCGTTCACCAGTAAAGTATGCTTTAGAACGATTGAAGTCCAATAGTACTGCGTCCACTTCAATCGTATGAGTTGTGTCTGCCAAAAACCACGTTCTTGTCGTAACATAATCTACAAGTTCGTTTCTGAAGCCTGACAATGATGTTATGATCACGCATGCATTGTTATAGAGTGAAGGTTTCATCCGCTTCGCGATGTTATTTGTTGCATCCTTGAAGTATGAAAGAAGCTCATCGGCAACGCCTACTCCCACCTCTTCTCTTGGACGTACATAGAAGGCGTATATTTCATTGAAGGGTCCAGCGTAGTACCTCCCTTTAACTCCGGATTTTTGCGCGTATAAATCGAAATGTCTTCCGACATCTTCAAAATCAGTCGTAACTACATAGCCCTTTTCTCTTGCTTTTGAACTGAGAACTGAAATGTAGTTTGAAGCCGTTGGGCTTAAGGGGTCTCTATCCTTGAGATAGGACGTATCCCATATGATTGACGATTCTAAAGGAAAGTTCGATGAGATCGAGAACGTCTGGATGTCCTTGACGTATACTCTCCCACTGCAAGTTGGACATAGTTCATCTATGGAGCAAGCCTTTTTCTCATCCCGCAGTCGCTTCTTTCCTTGTCTTCCACAATCGGAACATTCAAGAAGACACACTTGCATTTTGATGCCGAGACCCAGCTTCTGCCTAAAGAATCTGGCTGCAGTTTTTCGACTCAGTCTTCTCAAGCTCTCCGTACAGGATCACTTCACTCCACACCAATCAAGAGCAGTTAGGGCATAAGTTCTTGTCGCATCAATCAACTCATCTACAGGGACGTACTCATTCGGTCCATGAGCCACGCTCAGGTCTCCTGGGCCATATATCACCGTCGGTATGCCTTGTTCATTCAGGAAAGTAGCATCGCATGTCGCACAGAATCCTTGGTATTGAGCTGGAAGCCCAGTGGCATTTTCATGAGCCGAGGCTAATGTTTTGCATATGGGATCGTCAACCTCTGTCTTAGAAGGTGGCCAGTGGAGCTTCCATTCCACTTTCGGAGGATGATCTCGAAGCCAAGGATCCAACTGCGCCGCCGACCTTACATAGTCCTCTATTTCGCGCGTCACAGATTCATACGTCTCGTCAGGAGGATACCAAACAGCGTAGTGAATCGTACAGAATTCTGATATAATAAATGGTACGAGTACGCCATGAGGTCCTCCAATCACAACTCCCGGGTGAATCGTGAAGTGGCCGGGCCGAAAGAGAGGATGGGTCTTCGAAATCCCCCATTGTGTTTCAAGCTCTTGTAAGGCAAGCAGCATCTTCACTCCTTTCTCTACTGCATTGACTCCGACCTGAGAGCCTTTCCCTCCTGCGCGGACTAACTCTCTCCTCATACTGCAGTGGACAGCTTTTCCTATTACATCCAAGGTCATGTAGAGAAAACCTGATGTCACCGGTACTATTGCGAGACTAATTGGGGGTGCCGAGGGTTCAGTTACTATTGCAGCGTCGGCCCTGTAACCTTTTTTCACTGTTGCGGAGGTCCCAAGATGATGACTCTCCATTTCTTCCCCGACTACGCTTTCTAGGATGACATCTCCTTTCAAATCATATCCGCATTTCTTAATGGCCTCTATAGCCTTGATCATTGCCACTATTCCGCTCTTCATGTCGCATGACCCGCGTCCATAGATCTTTCCATCAAATACTTTACCACTCACAGGGTCGTTCCACATCCAGTCCTCAGATCTCCCCCAAGGAACTGTGTCAATGTGTCCGTTAAGGATCAACGATCTGCCTTTCCCTTCTCCCCTAAGCAACCCAACCAAGTTCGTTCGATACGGTTCTTTCTCAAACATATCCGTTTCACAACCGAACTCCTCCATGATCGACTTGAGGAACTCATTGCATCTCTTTTCCCCTCCCAAGAAGTCTTTCTGAACTATTCCAGGATACAGCGGGTCGACACTGGGGATCTTCACGAGATCAGAACAGCATTGGACAATCTCATCCTTCATGCCGTCTATTGTATGAAGAACTTTTTTTCTTGCAGCTTGCATTTCACTCAAATTACAACCCCCTTCTTCTCTTGTTAGAATCGGTGAAAATTATTTAAGCCTTCAACACCGCATAAGATTAGTTGAAGCGAAGACTGGACTGGTTTCTTTTTTGGTCAAAAAATCGATGTAGGATCTGCGGACTACAAACCTAGTAGTGAGCATCACAGCCCAAGTGTAGTATGTCGGATCGAAGTAGGAGACTTTCCGAACAAGATAGAGACGAGCTCTAACGAAGCTCAAATATAGGCTTTGAAATAACTATTTCTGGTCATATGGAGAGATGCGGTAATTGAACTTAGAAAAGCAGATGCTAGTGAAAATGTACCGGAAGATGTTGTTGATAAGAAGTTTTGACAGCCATGCGAAAGAGCTGGTCCTTAGGGGGAAGATCCCTGGGGGGATGCACTGCTATATCGGTGAAGAAGCGGTTGCAGTTGGCGTATGCGAGGCTATCAGGGAAGATGACTACGTGTATGGTACTC
>Ga0209314_10000984_pt1 | contig 12910 bp, 10 predicted proteins | sample I19B2metaG_FD_184146 | JGI IMG/M metagenome (GOLD analysis project Ga0209314, IMG submission 184146) | Lake sediment bacterial and archeal communities from Gulf of Boni, Indonesia to study Microbial Dark Matter (Phase II) - ​I19B2 metaG... | ecosystem: Environmental > Aquatic > Freshwater >...
TTCATGTTTTCACCTCCTCCCGCACAGGTCTGGGGTGTTCCGCCTGCCGCTTGCCTGGCAGGCGGACGGTTGGGTCCAGGGCGCCGTCCTTCCCCAAGGGCAGCGCCCGAAGGGGGCTGGGGATCCCCCCGGACTTTCAGTTCTGGTAGACGACCACGCGCCCGTTGGCGGTGTCGGTCACGTAGACGCGACCCTGGTCGTCCACGGTGAGGCCGTTCGGCAGATAGAAATTCCCGTCGTCAGCCCCGGCGTTGCCGAAGCTGAAGTAGGGCTTGCCGTCGCGATCAAAGCCGTGGATGTGGTTGGTCAGGTTGGAGACCACATATAGCACGCCGCGCCCGTCGAAGGCGATGCCGCGGGGGTTGACCAGCAGGCTCTCGTCCTGGTTGGGGCTGCCGTTGAATTCCTCGATGAACGACCCCTCAGTGGAGAACACCTCCACCCGGTCGTTGCCGGTATCCACCACGTATACCCGGTCGCCGCTCACCGCCACCGCATTGGGTGAGAGGAGCTGCCCCGGCTCGCTGCCCTTCTCCCCGATGGTACGGACCAGCCGGCCATCCAGGGAGAAGGCGAGCACCTGGCTCTTGCGGACATCCGCCACATACAGGCGATCGCCCGCCAGGGCCAGGCCCGCCGGCCCCTTGAGAAGGTCCTCAGATGGGTCCTTCTCGCCGAAGTACCCCAGGAACTCCCCGTCCCGGGTGAAGATGGAGATGGAGCCGTTATACAGGTCGGCCACGTACACCTGTCCCCGCCCATCGACGGCGAGACCGTAAGGGAAGCGGAACTGCCCCTTGCCCTGCCCAGGCCGGCCGATCATGCCCACCGGCTTGCCGTCATAGTCAAAGACCTGGACCCGCTGGTTGGCGGTGTCGCTGACGTAGATCCGCCGCCCGGCGACGGCCACCGCCATCGGCTTGAGCAGCGCGCCCTCGCCCCATTCGCCGTAGATGTTGAACAGGTACGTAGGTGCGACCGGCGCCGCCATGGCAGGCAGGTTATTCTGCAGAACCTGCACCGGGTTGCGCTTGGTCACGTAGGAGTAACTGAAAAGCGAGGCCTGGCCCACGCCGATGAGGGCGATGATGGTGAGAAGCCGGCTCCACGTGGCCTTACCCGTCATTTGGTTCCACCTGCCTGGGTCGCCGCCGCGGATTGGCCCAGCCGGCGAAGGGCTTCGGCCGCCTTGGCATAGTTGGGATCGAGGGACAGAGCCCCCTGGTATTGCTGCACGGCGCTCTCGCGGTTACCCTGCTGCTCGTACAACTGGCCCATGGCGTAGATGATGTCGACGCTACCCGGGTTGAGCCTATAGGCCAGGGAGAGCTCGGCCAGAGCGTCGTCCAGCTTGCCCACCGCCCTGTAGGCCAGGCCCAGATCGTAGTGAGGCAGGAAGTTATTGGGGGCGACCTCAATGGCCCGTTCGAACTGGTCCATGGCCCGCTCCCACTTCTCCACTTTGGCGTAGGCCAGACCCAGGTTGTAGTGGGCCCTGAAGTTCTTGGGATCGAGGTCGGTGGCCCGCTTGTAGGAGGCCAGAGCCTCGTTGTATTGCCCCTTCTGGAACAGCGCCCACCCCAGGGCCACCTGGGCATCGGCGTTGTCCGGATTCTCCTTGACTCGCTTCAAGGCGGCCTCGTAGGCTCGCTCCTGCGGCGCTCGCCGGTCGTAGGTGTTCCAGAAGAAGGCCTGCCCGATCCCGCTGAAGAGCAGGTAGAAAACGACGGTGGCGGCAAGAATGAGCGCTGTCGCCACGCCGGCTGACACAGGACGCCGCAGGAAGGGCGTACGCCCCGGCGTTCCGGGACTCTGGAGCGGCTGGTTGGGCGCCTGGACAATGGCTCCCGGCGTGGTCTCCATGGCGTTGTCTCCTCCAGTTACCAAGGGCTGACGTTTCAGCTGGTACTTCGTCCCAGGTTGACATGGCAGCGGCCGCAGGTCGAGAGAGGGTGGCAGCGGCCGCAGGCGGGTGTGGGCGTCTCGCCCGCCGCCACGGGCACCGGGTGCGTCGCCGGCGGCTTGCGGTGCGGCTTCTGGTGGCACTGGTTGCAGAACGTCTTGGCGACGTTGGCCACCTTTCGCGGCTTGGCCGTCTCGTGGCAGATCCGACAGCCCTCCACCCCGTCCGCTCGCAGGTTGGCGCTGTGGGCCGGGATGATTGAGCCGTCATGCCCGGCCGGGCGCGTCAGGTGGCATTTGCTGCAGAACGCGTTGCTGCGGGCGTACTCGGCGGCGGCGTTGGCCGCCTTCACCCGGACCATGCCCAGACTGTAGCTGTGGCAGCGATTGCAGGAGGAGAGATCCGTCAAAGCCTGCTTGCCGTGCTCCTGAAGCCAGCCGGAGGCCAGGTGGGTCTCGGGCAGGATGCGTTCCTTGTGACAGGTCTCGCAACTGGTGGAGACGCCCCTGGTTTCGTGGCACTCCACGCAGGTCTTCATGCCCCGCAGCCGGAAGGAACGAACCATGTTGCTCCGGGCCTTGGTCTCGTTCCAACTGAGAAACAGCCCGTCAATGGTCTGCTCCCGTTCCGCCACCCGGCCGTGGGCCACGCCGGCGTGACACTCGGTGCAGTTGATCCCCTGCGTCAGGTGCTTGGCGTGCGGGATCTTGAGGTCGCCGCTGCCGCCGCTCTCCCACTGCTCGGAATGGCACTGCAGGCAGAGGCTGCTGCCCACCGGTTGGGCGAGCTCAATGGGCAGGTAATACTTGCCGGTGACGTGCTGGTAGATCTGCTTCAGGGCACCGAGCTTGTGCTGGACGAAGGCCTGGGGCGATGGGCCGATATGGCACCGGACGCAGGTCACCTGGCTGTGGTCAGACACCTTCCAGGTGTAGAATTCAGGCCGCATCTCATGGCAGGACTTGCAGAAAGCCGGAGTGGAAGTGGCCCAGGTAACGCCGCCCAGGAGTGCGAGAGAGACTGTGGCCAGGCCGAAAACCATCCCCAGCTGGCGCAGGCGTGTAGACTTTGTTACGCGTAGGTGCTGTGAAGCCTCTGTCATGTTTCTCGCCTCAGGTGAGCACCGAACTTCGCTGCCGGGACGTGCCTCTGCGGCCTCACACCTCTGCCTACACCCTTCCTACCCAGTTCGCCTCATGGCAATCGCTGCAGTTCTTGGCCTCATGGCAGGTGAAGCAGCTTTTCATGCCGTCCTGCTTGACCACGGCGGGATGCGTCTTCCGCCACTCGGGGCCGTGATTCTGGCTGTGGCAATCCTGGCAGGCGGGAATGGCGGAGGCTGTGTTCTGGGAGGACCTGACCTGGTCGTGGCAAACAAGGCAGGAAGCCTTGCTGAGCTTGGCAGGGTTGCGATGCCCCAGCTGCCAGTCGGCATCGTGATTGGGCGGCCTCTGGGTGTGGCAGGTGGTGCAGAAGGCGTTCGACCGAACCGCCTCCACCCGCTCCCGGCCCGTACCAGCGGGCGCCCTTCCAAGGGCGATGTCGTGGCAGTAGAGACACTGGCTGTAGGCAGTCATAGCTTCCTGCCCGTGCCCCACCTTCCACGCCGTTTGCTGGTGGCTCGCCGGCGTCTTGATCTCGCGATGGCAAACGTCACACTTGGTGGGGGCCTGTCTCTGCAGGTGACAGGAGATGCAGGCGGCCATCTCGGGACGGTACTGCTCCGCCTGGGTTCCCTTGAGCTGCTGAAGAAGAGCCGGGGCGGCGTAGGAGACCCGCTGGATGCGCTCCGTGATCTTGGCGTGGGCGGCGCCGGAGTGGCAGTCGACGCAAACCATGCCTTCCACTTCAATGTGCTGGGCGTGGGGGATGATCAGGTCGCCGGCGGCCGTCACCTGCCGCTGCCGGTTGTGGCAGGTCTCGCAGGCGCGGTTGTCGATGGGTTCCTTGATGCGGATGTTGTCGGGGACGCCGCCTGTGACGTGCAGGTAGACCTGCTCCAGGGCTTTGACCTTGTGCGCAACGTTGGTGGGTTGCGCCTCCATATGACAGGACTGGCAGCTCACCTTGCTGTGTGCGGACGACTGCCAGGTGACGAACTCCGGAGCCATCTCGTGGCAGCTGGCGCAAAACGCCGGCCTCGCGCTGTAGACCAGGCCGCCGGCTCCCACGCCCAGCATCGCCAGGGAAAAGACCACGATGAGAACCCACCTGAGGCCGCCGGCGGGCGGGCGGGAATGCAGCAGAAGGTGGACTCCCTGGAGCAGTCGTGACTTCCGGAGCCATTCCCTGAACCCGGCCATGGCTGTCCCTCCGACTCAAGGGCCTGGGGTTTTGCACGTGGTCTTGCAGTTATCCATATTCGAAAGAAGTTTTACAACCAACTGTGGGAAGTGAATCCGTTCACAAACGGGTGGGCGGGGTCACGGCTGAGTGAAATTGGCTCCCAGGGGATGAAACTCCTGCCGCGCATGATGAAAATAGCCGATTCCGACCGAATATTACCTCAGTCGACGGATTTCGAGGCTCCGCGGCTAGCCCCTTTGGGCTATTCCCGGGCCGGCCACCCCCGGACTATAGCGTCCGCCATGCGAGCGACGCGGCTCATCTCCTTCACGTCGTGCACCCGGACGATGTCTACGCCGGCGGCAATCCCCAGGGCGACGGTGGCGGCGGTTCCCTCGACCCTCTCGTTCACCGGAAGGTCCAGAACGCGGCCGATGGTGCTCTTGCGTGAAGTGCCCAGGAGAGTGGGCAGGCCCATCTCCTGCAGGCGGCTCAGTTCCCGCATCAGTTGCAGGTTCCCGGCCACGTCCTTGCCGAACCCCACGCCCGGGTCCACCACAATCTGATCCGGTTCCAGGCCTGCCTCGCGGGCAACGGCAACGCTTTCTGCCAGATCCTGAAGGATGGCGTCCATCAGACCCGCCCCGGCATTGACCGGCAGGTCGTGCATCACCACCAGGGCAGCGCCGGCCTCGGCGCAGAAGCGGGCAATGGCGGGATCGCGGCGGAGGCCGCGAACGTCGTTGATCATCACCGCGCCGGCCGCCAGGCAAGACCCGGCTACCTCCGCCTTCGAGGTGTCGACCGAAACGAGAACGCCCAGGTCTCGCACCAGGCTGGTGACCACCGGCAGGACCCGGGCCAGCTCCTCTTCCGCCGTCACCGGGATGAAGCCCGGACGCGTGGACTCGCCGCCTACATCGATGATGTCGGCGCCGTTCCGAACCATCTCTTCGGCGTGCCGCAGAGCCGCCTGCGGGTCCACGAAGCGCCCGCCGTCGGAGAACGAGTCCGGAGTGACGTTGAGGATCCCCATGATGTAGGTTCTGGCGCCAAGGGGCCACGACTGGTGGCAAAGCCGAAGTCGGGTTGGGCTCAAATCTGCTTCCTCGCTTTCATTGTGGGAGACCGCAGGACGACGGGCAATGACCAAACCGGGCCTGTTTTGGGCTAATCCGAGAGGGGGGGTCCGTAAGGACCTCCCCTCATCTGGTCGTTATGGAATGGCCTGTCCGGACCAGCAGCCCTCGGCTGCCGAAAGGCGGCTCCCCAGCCCTTTGGGCGTCAGGATCCGGCGCCCTCGTAGGTGACTTTGGTGCCGGTGGGGACGATTTGAATCCAGGTCTGGCCCGCCGTCAGCGCAATGGGCCTGCCGCCTTCATCCAGGAAACGGGTGGCGCTGGCCAGGTCGTCCTTCTGCCAGGTCCCCTTGCTAACGCGCCCGCCGATCAAAAACAGGGCGTCCCCCTTACCGATCAGATCCATCTTCAGGCCGCCGTCCGGGTACGCCACTCTGGTGGCGGCGTACTGCACCAGCACATTGGACACCCGAATCGGCTGCTGCGTTTCCTTGTCCGTATGCAGTTTTCCGTTCATGTAGCGGCTGTAGGTGCCTTCCTCATTGAATTTGTACGTCACTTCGTAGTCCGGGGCGTAGCGAATAGTAAGCTGTGGCGCCGATTTCTCAGCCCAGGGGATGAACTCCCACCGGCGCGCCGGCGCAGCGAATTTGCGGCGGGGGTAGGCCCGGCTGGCGTGGTCACGCAGGCTGGTAATGGAGGCATACAGGTTGTGGGGCATCTTGCGCTCGTTGGAGCGCCAGAAAGCCTCGCCTGCGTTGTAGATCTCGTCTGCATCGGCCACGCCCCATTGTTTGATGGGGTCGCGGTCCTTCGGGTCGCCGCCGGCGTGGGCGTAGATGGCGTCCCATTCGTGAGCCAGCAACACGTAATAGGGGCGGGCGCTGCGAATGGGCCCGACCACCTTGGGCAGGTTGCCAAAGTAGAGCGCCATAAAGCGGGTGATGCCGCCTTCCGCCAGCGCTTCGTACACCAGGTCCGCCCCGATCAGCCCGCTCTGGGGCCGGGCGTCGCTGTGGTTCTCCACCATGACGGCCACCAGGGGTCCCGCCTTGTCCGCGTCATAAGGAAGCCCGGAGATGGGGCTCTTGGGGCGGCTGTCCACCGGTTCCGCCGAAGTCGGCGGGGGGCTCGGCGCTGGGGACGGCGCCGGCTCCTGAGGCCTGCCGGTCCCGAAACCGCCGCAACCGGTGGCCAGAGCTGCTATGAGGGCAGCAAGCAGCGGGCCCAAAACGGCCCGCTTGACTGCGCTGGACATGGAAACCCCTCCCGAAGCGATACCTTCCCGACTCTAGGAGCGTCCACCGCCGGCCGCCTTTTCCGCCACCGCTCCAGTGATGGGCGCCCCCACCTTGGCGGCGAAGCCGGTCAGCGTGTCGGAGCGATTGACGCGGACTCGCCGCCACTGCAGCGGGTCCTGGGCGGACGTGGTCCAGCCGGGTTTGGTGGTGAAAGCGGCCAGGTAGCCGACCCGACGCGCTGCCTCCAGGACCTTGGCATTGTACCGGCCGGCCGGGTAGCAGAGGTATTCGACGGGGGCCCCCAGTTCCGCCTGCAGCGTGCTGCGGGAATCCGCCAATTCGCGCCACAGCCGGTCGGGGTGGGCCGACGCCACAGCCAGATCCACATGGTGGACGGTGTGCGACTCGATTTCCATGCCGGCCGCCTGCATCTCCCGCAATTGGTCCCAGGTGACGCTGTTCGGGCGACCGACGCCTGAGGTGTAGACGAAAAAAACCCCGGAAAAGCCGTGCTTCCTGAGCAGCGGGTAGGCGGTGCTGTAGTGGCTGGAGTAGCCATCGTCAAAGGTCAGGACAATGGGGTGTGAAGGCAGCTCCGCCCGTCCCTCCAGAGCCGCCTGAAGTTGGGGGAGCGTGACGCTGTGGTAGCCGCGTTCCTCAAGAAAGGCCAGCTGGGCCTCGAAGTTCTTTTCGCTCACCCAAAGCTCGTTCTGGCCGTCGCCGATCTCGTGGTACATCAGCACCGGCGCCTTGCGCTCCGCGCCGACGGACGAAGGAACCTTCACCGGATCGACCGGGGCAGGCGGGAGCACTGCGGCTCCGGCTGGGGATTGGGTAGGCCCAGGCAGGGCCGGCGGCGCCTGCGGTGCGGGCACGGCGGGCAGCGGGGCCGGGCCCCGGGCACATCCCGTAAGAAGAGACGCCGCCAGAAGCAGCGCCAGGATAACCAACCCAACGGCACGTCGAGGAATCCGGCCCACCCCCAGGGGAAACATCACGGCACAATAGGCGCAGTATTCGGCGGCCCTGTCCGTTTCCCTGCCGGCTGGGGCGCGTTCGGTTCAGGCGAAGCCTACGGGTTCAGGAGGGCGTCACCGCCCGCGTCCACGGTGCCGCCGCCGGACGGTGCAGTGGTATGGGTGCCGGTGGTCGGGTTCTGAGTCGAGCCGCTGCCCGTGTGGCGGTCGGGGGACGAAGGAGAGGCCGTTCCGGTGCCACCGGTCTTGCTGCCAGGCGTCTGGCCCGGTTGGGGGGCCGAGGCGTCGCCGGCCCCGGGAGCCGGCTTGGGAGGCGTCACGCTGATGGCCCCCGGCCCCACTTCGACAGCGTCGACGAAGGCAGGCTTCTCCTTGCCCCGAACCACCCAGTCCACGACCTGCCGGGCCTGTTCCTGGTCCACGACCCAGTAGGAACCGCCGTGGATGTAGGAATCGTGGCCGGGCAGCGAGGCCTTGACCACGTCCGTCGACGGGTTGACGTCCTGGACGCGACGGGCCAGATCCAGCATGGTGCCCAGGTCCAGGCTGGTTCTGATGCCTCGGGACAGCTGCGGCACCAGTGAGGGCAGTCTGGCGATGGTTTTGGTCTGAAACATCTCCTTCAGCAGGGCGGTGGCGAACTGCTGCTGGGTGCTGATGCGCCCTACATCGCCCTGCTGATAGGCGATGGACTCGTCGTTGTTGTGGCGCCAGCGCACGAAACCCAGGGCCTGGGCGCCGTTCAGGTGCTGAAAGCCCTTCTTCAGGTGTACGTGAAAGTTCTGAGTCGGGTCATCGTAGTCCATGTTGAAGGGGACGTTGAGCTCAACGCCGCCCAGGGCGTCCACAATGCGCTCAAAGTCGGAAAGGCGAATCTGTACGAAGTCGTCCACCCGGACGCCAAGCAGGTTGGAAACCGCCTGCATGGCCCGCTCGTGGCCATTCATGTCTTCCGTCCAGTAGGCGTTGGCGGCGTTGATCTTATCCCAGCCGTAGGGAACACCCTCCTGGCTCTTGCCGGGAATGAGAGCGCGGGTATCGCGGGGGATCCACAGGGCACTGACGCGGCTGCGGTCCCTGTCGACGGTGAAGAGAATCATGGTGTCGGAACGGCCGCCCTCGGCGTCGACACCAAGGACCAGGATGGTCTGGCGGTGGTCCGACTCGTCGTCCTTGGGCGCCGTCAGGCCACCAGTGTCCTGCGGCGTGGTCGCCGCCACTTCCTCGTAAGAGCCGAACCGGAAGAAGCCATAGAAGGCGGCGCTCATCAACAGCCCCGCCCCCAGCGCCACCAGGCCGGCCACCATCATGAGGCGCGGCCAGTGTATGCGGTAACGGGCCCTCTTTCCGGCACTGCTCACGCCCAAATCACCTCGGGTCATGTAGTATCCGACGTTGTTGACGCGAAACCCCGGTGACAAGTTCCGGGCTTATCCTCATGATTACGTCGGATCGAAAGGCGACACCTGCCGACAGGCCGCAAAGAGGAGCTACCAGGCTGAAGAAAAAAGGCGCAGGGCCGGCGCAAGACCGGCCCTGCCGCCGGCCGGACCAGGAGCGGCCCGGCGGCACAGCGACCCAATAGCCTCTTAGAACAGGCCGACGATCTTGCCCGAGGGATCGATGTCGATGGCCTCCGCCGCCGGCACCTTGGGCAGTCCCGGCATGGTCATGATCTCACCGGTGAGCGCCACCAGGAAGCCGGCACCTGCTGATGGCCGCACGTCGCGCACGGTCACCGTAAAGTTTTCCGGCCGGCCCAACCGGCTCGGGTCATCGGAGAAAGAGTACTGGGTTTTGGCGATGCAGATGGGCATCTTGTCCAGACCCAGCTTGACGATGCGCTTGATGTCGCGCTCCGCCTCCTTGGTGAACTCAACGTCAGCGGCGCCGTAGACCTGGCGGGCAATGAGCCCGATCTTCTGCTGGACCGGCAGGTCGAGGTCGTAGGTGAAGTTGGGCGCCTGAAGCGCAGCCCCCTCCACCACATCCATGAGCACCTCGGCCAATTCCACGCCGCCGTCGCCGCCCCTGGCGAAGACGTCGGACATGGCGACCGGAACGCCGGCCTCCCGGCAGAGGCGAACGACGGCCTCCACCTCTTCCTTCGTATCAGTAGGGAACTTGTTGACCGCCACGACGGCCGGAAGGCCCCAGGACCGGACATTCTGCACGTGCTTCTCCAGGTTGGCGAATCCCTTCACCACGGCATCGACGTTGGGGGTCTTCAGGTCCTCCTTGGCCACGCCGCCGTGCATCTTGAGCGCCCGCACCGTAGCCACCACCACGCCGGCCGCCGGCTTGTACCCGGCCAGGCGCGAGACGATGTTGATGAATTTCTCGGCCCCCAGGTCGGCGCCGAAGCCGGCCTCGGTGATGACGTAGTCGCTCAGCTTCATGGCCAGGCGAGTGGCCGTGACGGAATTGGTGCCGTGGGCGATGTTGGCGAAGGGCCCTCCATGGACGAAGGCCGGGGTATTCTCCAGGGTCTGCACCAGGTTGGGCTTGATGGCGTCCTTCAGCAGCAGGGCCATGGAGCCGTCCGCCTTGAGGTCCCTGGCGGTGATGGTCCGGCCGTCATAGGTGTAGCCGACGATGATGCGGCCGAGGCGCTCCTTCAGGTCGGCCAGGTCGGTTGCCAGGCAGAGGATGGCCATGACCTCGGAGGCCACGGTGATCTTGAAGCTGTCCTGCCTGGGGATGCCGTCGGCCTTGCCCCCGAGGCCCACGACGATGTTGCGCAGGGCCCGATCATTGAGGTCGACGCAGCGCGTCCAACTGATCTGGCGCGGGTCCAGTCCCAGGGCGTTGCCCTGCTGCAGGTGGTTGTCGATCATGGCGGAGAGAAGGTTGTTGGCCGTGGTGATGGCGTGGATGTCGCCGGTGAAGTGGAGGTTGATGTCCTCCATCGGAACCACCTGGGAGTAGCCGCCGCCGGCGGCGCCGCCCTTGATGCCGAAGCTCGGGCCCAGGGAGGGCTCACGCAGGGCGATGATGGCCTTCTTCCCCAACTTCCAGAGCGCCTGTCCCAGGCCCACCGTGGTGGTGGTCTTGCCCTCACCCGCAGGGGTGGGCGTGATGGCCGTCACCAACACCAGCTTGCCATCCGGACGGTCCTTCAGCCTCTCAATGGCCTCAAAGGTGACCTTGGCCTTGTACTTCCCGTACAGTTCCAGGTCGTCCGGCTCCAGCCCGATCGCCTGAGCGATCTCGACGATGGGCTTCATGCGGGCCTCCTGAGCGATTTCGATGTCCGTCTTCATCACATCGACCGGCATCCTGCTGGCCTCCTTCGCCTGCCGCAAGGCAGGCGGTTTCCGATTGCCCGAATCCACCCTACCAGTCTTCCCACGGCTCCCTGCGACAACCCGGGCTCACTTGTCGCCGCCGCTCGCCCAGGGCGGGTCCTGCTGCCAACGGGAGGCAGGACCACCTCGTGAAGCTATTCCCATGGAACATCATACCTTGAACTTTCACGGAATTCCACTGGGGTTTGTCTTTTCACGACAACCGGGCATGAAGGCACACAGTCCGGACATAGGGTTCCAGAAGGAGGCGATGGCCTTGTCCTCCGTGTTCCCCTGCGCACCCGCCGTGGGGCCCGGGGCGGCGAATCGCCTGGAGGCCGGCCTGCTGTCAGGAGATTTCAGCGGCTATCCCCTGGCCACCAGCAATAAGCCGGCGGGCAGTCAGTCCGGGAAGAAGCGGGCCATCAACGCAGCGGCCCGCTCCTCCTGGACCTGGCGCTCCTTCAGCGCCTGCCTGACCTGTTCCCGGGTGGCCTGGCGGAAGCCGTCGTCCTTGATGGCCTCCAGGTTGATCTTCACGTTCAGCAGTGCGCCGTCCAGGGCGGCCTGGGCCAGGAAGTAGCCGCTGGCCCCGTCGCTGCGGGCGTTGGCGTTGCCGTGCTCCATGACGTCCAGGGCGTCGGGCAGAATCTCCAGCGCCTGCTGCAGGGTGGACAGGGGCACGCGCGTGGCTTCCTCCAGGGCCTTTTGAACGGCTGACCGGCGGGCCGCCTTCTCGCCGTCCGTTCCCCTGGGCAGGCCGTAGGCCGCCATCACGTCGCGGAAGGCGTCCTGGTCGCGGTCTGCCAGAAGCAGGAAGTTGGCCCTGGCCATGGTGGCCCGCTCCTGCGCAGCCTGCATCCTGCCCTCCACCTCGCGGTACTTCTCACGGCCCACCGTCAGACCGCTGACCATGGCCACCAGGGCCGCGGCCATGGCCCCCGTGAGAGCAGCGGCGGCGCCGCCGCCGGGAGCCGGCTCGCCGGACGCCAGGGTGTCCAGGAAGACACCCACCTTCAGGTCGTAGACCGGGGTTGTCTGGTCCGTCATCGGTCCGTTCCTCCTTTCAGGAGCCTGCCGGCGGATGCGGCCAGGCGCCCCTGCGCCACCACCTGGTCCACCAGGTTGGTGCCGAAGCGGTACACGATATCCTCCGGCCCCTCGCCGTCCAGGACAAGCAGGTCGGCCCTCTTCCCGGGCTCCAGGCTGCCCGTCTCCGCCTGCCGGCCCACGGCGTGGGCCGCGTTGATGGTGGCTGCGGCCAGGGCCTCCGCCGGCGTCAGCCCCATCTCCAGGGCGGCCAGGCCCATGACCTCGGCCATGGACTCCAGGGTGCAAGTGCCGGGGTTGTGGTCCGTCGCCAGAGCCACAGGCAGTCCCAGTTCCAGCATGCGCCGGGCCGGGGCATAGCGCCCCGTGCGCAGGAAGAAGGCGGTGCCCGGCAGGAGCACGGCGACCGCGCCGGCCCTGGCCATGGCCGCCAGGCCCTCTTCGGATGCGTAAAGCAGGTGGTCCGCGGACGTGGCTCCCAGCTCCGCCGCCAGCTCGGCGCCGCCGACGGCCGCCACCAGCTCGTCGGCATGCAGCTTGAGGCCTAGCCCCAACTGGCGGGCGCGGCTGAGGATGCGACGGGTCTCAGTCGGGGAGAACACGCCCTCCTCGCAGAAGACATCGGCGAATTCAGCGAGACCCTCGGCCGCCACCGCGGGGAGCATGTCGTCCACGAGCAGGTCCACGTAGGCCTGCCGGTGATCGCGGTACTCCATGGGTACCGCGTGAGCCCCGAGGAATGTGGGCACCAGGTCCAGCGGGAGCATCTGCCGCAACCGGCGCACCACCCGCAGCTGCTTCAGCTCCGCCTCCCGGGACAGGCCGTAGCCGCTCTTCACCTCCACCGTGGTGGTGCCCGCCAGCAGGAAGCGGCCCAGCCGCCTGGCCGCCTGTTCCGTCAGCTCCTCCTCGGCAGCGGCCCGGGTCGCGGCCACGGTACTCAGAATGCCGCCGCCGGCGGCGAGAATCTCCAGGTAGCTTGTGCCGCGCAGGCGCTGGGCAAACTCGCCGGCGCGCGAACCGGCGTAGACCAGGTGAGTGTGCGGATCGACAAAGCCGGGAATAACGGCGCGTCCGCCCGCGTCCA
>Ga0209314_10000985_pt1 | contig 12894 bp, 9 predicted proteins | sample I19B2metaG_FD_184146 | JGI IMG/M metagenome (GOLD analysis project Ga0209314, IMG submission 184146) | Lake sediment bacterial and archeal communities from Gulf of Boni, Indonesia to study Microbial Dark Matter (Phase II) - ​I19B2 metaG... | ecosystem: Environmental > Aquatic > Freshwater > Lake...
GAACATGAGCGACCGCCGAGACGTGCGGGCACACATAACCTCGAGACTTGACAAACTGAAGACGCTTGACAAGCTGGCCGATGAGATGACCAGCCCTCGCCGAGGAAACGGATGGGATCCCTCCATGTTAACTGAAACAGTTGTCAAGGTAATTCCAAAGCCCCTCGACAAGCTTGCGAGAAAAGCAATCACGCCGGGTATCTATCACAGAATCGCCGACTGGTTCAGGCCGCCACATGCAGCATCAAGGCTCGCCGCCCCCCCAACCTTGGTCTACCTCCCGCTATGGCACGTGAGAGGTTACCATGAATGCTTCTACTTGAGAGATGCAAAATACAAGATTAAGCTAGACAGGGACGTGGTGGCTGTCGAAGTTGACGGAGAGACCGTTGACCTCATGATGGAAGAGCCGGAAAGCAAGATTGTTCCAGAAACATTCAGGCGTCAACTGAGACGGTTCTCTAGGCTCTTTACGAGTGAGAGGAGATACTTTCACCTCGACGCGATCGAACTGGCGGTCAGACATCGACGCGCCGAAATGTACACGACTTCAGATGGGCGTGAGGGAGAAGTACTGGATGAGATATTGCCCCGCAGCTGGAAAACCCAAAGGATATTCGAGCTTAGAGATCTCAATGTTGAAGGAGCAATAATGAAGACCGCTGCGTCAAGTGATACAAAGCAGAAAGTCGTGCAGAGATTCCAAGAGAAGATCGTGAGGATGCCTGAAACATCCAGACAGGTCCTGAGTAATACCTTTGAAATCGAAGACTTGACGCAATACTACCTCCCGTACGTCCACTTTCCAATCACGCGCGGGGCAAGGGTGGATCATGTGATCCTTAATGCGGCGTCGGCTGAGATCCCTGACGAGAAGGATGCCAACTCTGTCAAGCGCCAGTTAGGGCTCTGATCTTCAACACTTCAATAGCGTAGCTCAAGCATGCGAGAACATCTAAGACCACTGACGCGCGTTCTAGGACGAAGGTGAAGCCGCACGTGAGCAAAGAGATCGAAGCAGCGGGGCTGTTCTCGAAGGTTTTCACGCCGTTCAGCATGGCGGCCATCGTCTCTGTCGCGTTCTCTTGGTTTTCACCGAACGGAATTGGGCCAGTGATGACCCCGCTGTCCTCGGCGGCGATTGGCATCCTCACACTGTGCGTGGCACCGTTTGTGCCGGTCGCATACAGTGCGAGGAGCGGCAGAACCGATTTGGACGTTTCGGATGTCAAGAAACGCGCGCCACTCTACGGAATCGGACTGGTTGGCTACGCACTGGGAACCGCGGCATTCTATGCATTCAACAATCGACTGATGTTTCTAATGGGACTGGCGTATCTTTGCGTAGGCTCAGCGATGTTCCTGATTACACTTCTGTGGAAGATAAGTGCCCACACCGCTGGCATAGCCGGTCCTACCACCGCACTTGTTCTGGTATTCGGTGCGCGGATTGTGCCCCTCTATGCCTTGTCGATTCTAATGGTCTGGTCGAGAGTGAAGTTGCGCGCCCACACACTGAGCCAAGCAATGGCGGGAATGATTGTTGCGATCACGATCACAATCCTAGTGTTCTCCGCATACTATCTCTAGTGTGCGATCTCACCGTAGTCTAGCGATCGACCACATGAGAGCATTCCATTAACTCGTTTGCCTGCTAGGTCAGTGCGTTCAACATCTCACGCGATCTGGACGTGGTCTACCTGGAAGTACCTCTTGGCTAACATGCGGGTCTTGTCGATTGTTCTACCGTTCTTGCCTATTGCGATAGCTTTGTCTCTAGGGTCAACCTCTACGACTACGATCTTCCTGTCAGGCCGCTCAGGAACGCGGATCTCTTTGATTCTTGCGGGGGCGAGGGAATTCCTGATCAAGCCCTCAAGGCTGTCGGACGCCTCAACGATCTCGACCGGTTTGCGGGTCATTCGCCGGAGAGCATCAATGTTTCTGCCTGCCTTCCCAATCGCTAGACCCATCTGCCCGGACTTGGCAACGAATATTATTCGGTCACCGACGGAGTCGATCAAGCAATCGTTTGCAGTTGCACCCGTCACCCTCTCGAACAGAGCGATGTATGTCATCTCATCGCTCCCTAACCGGATCTTCGTTGCCGACATCTTCAGGCTTCAGCCAGCTTTAGGATTTCAGAGTCTCCGGGGTCCTTCACTGTGAGCGCAGCGACTAGAAATGGTTTTTCGCACGCAGTGCCCAAGTCCATGCTTGTGCCTGAGTAGACGTAGACCGGAACCTCTGACAACCTTGCGTTGTAGAGTATGCTGGACTTGTCCGGTTCGGGGCAGTTTGATGCAATGACGATCAAACGCGCCTTTCCGGTCTTGGCGGCGTAGGTTGCTTCCTTACAGCCCAACTCGACTTTGCCGGTCTTGACAACCATGCTGATCTGCTTGTTCAGGTCCGTTATTTCTCCCTCCTTTCCGACATGGCCATGAAGACTTCGATAAGGCCTGTGCCCATCGGGACCTGCTGTCCTACGATGACGTTCTCAGCTACACCGCGGAGTTGATCCTTGGTTCCGCGGACAGCGGCATCGACTATCGTCGGGATGGTGATTTCGAAGGCTGCCTTTGCCAGAGTGCTCGCTTTCTCGCCACTGACGCCGTGTCTGCCTACCTGCAGGACCTCGCCTGACGCTGTCATCGCGTCAGCAACGAGCATAACGTGCCTTATGTCGACATCGAGGCCTTGCTCCTCGAGCACAGCCTTGGCTTCCTTGATTATCACGTTCCGTGCAGCTTCGATCCCGAGCACGGCCGCTACCTCATGCATGTTGTTGGATATCGTTCTTGTTGGATCGACTCCTGGTGTCGACAATGCGAGCTCAAGGTTTGACCCTTCTGTTCTGATAATCCACTCATGGTTTTCTTCCATCACAAGGGCACGTCTTACCGCTGGGATTCCCTTCACGTGCATTCCAGGGATACGTGATTCCATGCGCCTGAATTGCGGGATGTCCATGTCGCGGGTTGTGATTTCGATCTCGTCCTTCTCGATCTTGACATCTCCGCGTGGAGTCTGAACTGCCGTCTTGATGTCCCGCATTGTCACAGACTTTGCGCGCATCGCCGCGGTGTCAAGTTTGATGGTGATCCTCATCCTTGTGATGTCTGACTCGATGCTGGAGGATATGTCTCCGAGTGTCGTGTGCGTGAGCAGCGTAGCAACTTCCTCAGCTTTCTCCTTGCTGCTTCTATGCTTCTCATCAAGGAACACTGTCATCGTGGGCGTTGATGGAACCTTTCTGGCGTCCACGATCTCGATCAACCTTGGAAGGCCTAGCGTGACGTTCTGCTCTCTCACGCCGGCAAAGTGGAAGGTTCGTAGGGTCATCTGCGTTCCAGGTTCGCCGATTGACTGAGCTGAGACGATTCCCGCGGCTTCTCCCGGCTCAATAAGCGACCTGCCATAATTCTCCACGGCCTGCTGAATCGCCTCATCAACTGCACGCCGCGAAAGCTTCGCTTTCAGCAAGTCTCGCTCCAGCTCGTCCGCCAGGAGAGGGGAGAGTCGATCTTCCGCATCACGTATCTTCTCCTCAACATACTTGCTGCTTGCCTTGGCGCCCTTTTCAGCTGTAAGCCTGACGCGCTCGACTAGGCGATCTGAGTTCACTGCCTTGCCGTGGTCGCTTTTCGCCGTGTCGACGCCATCTTCACCATACCTGAACTGGATTATGTCTCCGCGGGAGTCTCGTACCGTCGAGTCATATTCCACCCTCAAATGTTCAAGAGCGTTGATCAGCCTCCTCTGCATGTATCCGCTCTGTTGCGTCCGAACTGCCGTGTCCACTAATCCTTCGCGCCCTCCCATCGCGTGGAAGAAGAACTCGATGGGGGTCAGACCGTCTCGATACGACGAGTAGACGAAGCCTCTTGCCTCAGGACCTGCATCTCCCGGCCGGAAGAAAGACAGTACGCGGTCTCTGTAGCCTCTCCGGATCCTTTGACCGCGAATGGACTGCTGCCCCACAGACGCTATCATCTGCGCCACGTTCAGCGATGACCCGCGGGCTCCTGTCCTAGTCATGATCACGCCGCTATTCCTCTCGTCCAAGTACTCGTCTGCGTATTCGCCGGCGACATCACGAGCCTTTGATAGTTCATCCATTATTCTAATCTCAAGTGATTCTGCAAGTGATTGACCTGGAAGCCTTTCAAGCGTTCCTTGACTGTAGCTCTCGATCAGGCCGTAAACACGGTCCTCAGCTTTTCGGATTACTTTGTCTATCTTCTCCTTGATGGTTGGAGGGACATCAAGCTCTTTGATTGAGTATGAAAAGCCCTTCATCAGCACGAAGCGGTCCAGAAGCTTGGCGATGCGATTGAGGAACTCACGCCCGGTTTCAGACCCTTGATCCTTCACGATTCTGTGGAAGAGACTCTCGGACCGTTCGGCGCCGATTGAGTTCTTGTCGATGACGCCTTCCTCTAGTTTGCCGTTGCGTATTATGACATGCTCTTTGTCGTCCTTTGTCACCATGCTGGACTTTGCAGCAAAGCTGAACCCTCGCGGTAGGAATAGGCTGAAGATCTGCTTGCCCGTCCAGAGCTCGACTGGCCGCCTCATTGCTGGCTCAGGAAGTTCGCCCGTGTAGCCGGCAGCAGCCAGCAACCTGCAGGCCTCGTCCTTCGTGAGCAACGTGGACTTGCGGGTGAGCAGGTACGCAGCAGTGAGCAGATCGGTCTTTGCACCTATTATTGGCCCCCCGTACCGAGGCGATAGAATCTGGTCTTGGACCTGCATCAGCAGCCGTGCCTCAGTTCGCGCCTCTTCGCTTTGTGGGACATGTAGGTTCATCTCGTCGCCATCAAAGTCGGCGTTGTAAGGTGGGCACACACACGGGTTCAGCCTGAAAGTCTTGTACGGCAAGACTCTGACCGTGTGAGCCATTATTGACATTCTGTGAAGCGACGGCTGTCTGTTGAAGAGTACGATGTCGCCGTCTCTGATGTGACGTTCAACAACGAAACCTGGCTCGATTGCGTCTGCAAGGCTGTCTCGCTCCGTTACGAACTCTAGCCTGACTCGTCTCTGGTCTGGTCGCACGATGTAGAGAGCTCCGGGGTATTGGTCGGGGCCGTTCCGGATTAGCCTCCGCATTTCATCGATATTCCATTGCGTGACGCGCTCCGGGATGGTCAATCGTGCAGCGATATCCACTGGCACTCCAACCTCGCTAATGTCCAAGTTGGGGTCTGGAGAGATCACGGTTCTAGCTGAGAAGTCGACCCGTTTGCCAGACAGGTTGCCCCGGAATCTACCTTCCTTGCCTTTGAGGCGTTGACTGATCGTCCTCAGCGCCCTTCCTGATCTGTGCCGGGCGGGAGGGAGGCCCGATACTTCATTGTCAAAGTAGGTGGTCACGTGATACTGGAGCAGGTCATGCAGTTCCTGAATGATATTCACCGGGACGCCTGACTCAAGGGCCTCCCGGAGTTTCTGGTTGATTCGGATTATGTCAACGAGCTTGTGCGTGAGATCATCTTCTGACCTAATGCCTGACTCCAGAGTAATTGATGGGCGCACTGTTACAGGGGGGACTGGTAGGACCTGGAGAACCATCCACTCGGGTCTTGCAGCAGACGGATCCATCCCAAGAATACGGAGATCATCATCAGGGATCCGTTCAAGCATTTCCCTGATTGCGCTTGGAGTTAGGCGAGCTCCGGTCTCGTCGATGAATGTGGTTGGTTTCTGGTGTTCGATGGTATGTTGTCTTGTCCCACAGTGCGGGCATTCTTGAACCTTCTTTGCCTCCTTCATGATTCCGTCAAAGAAAGCTGTGGGAACTTCGTTGAGACGTTTCTTCTCTTCCGCGATCTTTGCATTGTAGCTCTCGATCCTTTCATTTGACATGAGGATCCTGCCGCAGTTCCGGCAGGTGACGGAGAGCAGCTTGTGTATGAGTTTGGCAAATGCAACGTGAATTACGGGCTCAGCAAGTTCTATGTGCCCAGAGTGGCCGGGGCAACTGATAGCGGTGTTTCCGCATGTCTTGCATTTCTGTCTGGGCTCAAGTGTTCCCAGTCTTCCGTCCATGAGTCCGGAAACTATTGGGACGCCGTCCTCGTCATATGTGTCCGCTGTCTGGACCTCGACGGCTGAGAGGCGACGTATCTCATTTGGCGAAAGCAGCGTGAACCTGATGCTGCCGATGACTTTGGTCGCTTCTTCAATCATCGCCATCTTATGCACGCTCCGAAATGTTGAGTCTTGGTGCCACGCCGAGCGCCATCAACTCCTGGAGAAGCAGCTTGAAAGCGTATGATAGAGCAACTGGTGAGATGACCGCTCGTTCGCCGCAGATTCGGCACACGTACTTGTTCTGCTTGATGTCATGGTAGGCGAGGAGACCGCATACCTCGCAAATCATGACCGTGTACTTGTCTGACTCCTCAAGAAGCCGGTCTCTCAGCAGCGCTGATGCTCCGTGCCCTATCAGGCAGTCGCGCTCCATCTCGCCGAACCTTAGTCCCCCGCCCCGAGCCCTTCCCTCCGTAGGCTGTCTGGTTAGCATCTGCACTTGGCCGCGGGCTCGCGCGTGCATCTTGTCTGCAACCATGTGGTGGAGCTTCTGATAGTAGACGACACCGACGAAGATGTCAGCGGTGAAGCGCTTGCCATCTATGCCGTTGTAGAATACCTCACTTCCGCTGTTGGTGAACCCGAGCTTCAGTAGCGCGTCACGAAGTTGCTCCGGACGCTCATTGCTGAACGGGGTTCCGTCGACGGGCTCACCCCTGAGCGCGCCAACTTTTCCGGCCAGCGATTCAACGAACTGCCCAATCGTCATACGGGAGGGGAAAGCATGAGGATTGATGATGATATCTGGAACTACGCCTTCACTCGTGAAGGGCATGTCCTGTTGAGGAACCAAGAGGCCTATGACTCCCTTCTGCCCGTGCCTCGACGCGAACTTGTCTCCAAGCTCTGGAATTCGTGTGTCCCTGACTTTCACCTTGACCAGTTTGCTGCCCTCAATTGATTCTGTGACGAAGATTGTGTCGACAACGCCAACTTCCGAGGGACGCATGCCCACAGATGAATCACGTTTGGTCGGCCCCTTGACTTCGAATTCGCGATACTCCTCCAGGAACCTCGGCGGGCTCGTTCTACCTACGAGGACCGTGTTGCCGCTAACATCAGCCTCTGCGGAGATGATACCGTCTTCCTCGAGGAGGCGATAGTATCTGTCGCCTCTGTATCCTCTAGTGCCAGGCTCAGGAATCTCGAACTTATCACGCAGTCCTCCAAGGTACTGTCTACACTCACCTTCGTAGATCCTGAAGAACGTAGAGCGCGCAAGTCCGCGGTCCACTGATGAGCGGTTAACCACGATGGCGTCTTCCATATTGTAGCCTTGGAAGGAGAGTACGGCAACCACACAGTTCTGGCCCGCGGGCCTGTCGTCGTAGTTTATGATCTCCATAGGTTTCGTTCTGACGAGAGGCATTTGTGGGTAGTGCAGGAGATGTGATCTAGAGTCTACTCGGTTGAAGAAGTTGGTGCAGGAAACCCCAAGCGCCTGCTTGGCCATCGCAGACTCATACGCGTTCCTCGGCGACTGATTGTGCTCCGAATACGGAATGATCGAGGCACAAATGCCCAGTATCGTGTAGGAAGTGAGCTCCAAATGCGTAGTGTCCTTCGAGATCTTAGAAACATCGAGGGCCACAAGCGCGTTCTCTTCCTCGTCCGAGTCCAAGTACTCGATTATTCCCTTCTCAACGAGTTCCTCCCATCGCATCTCGCCCCTGTGAACAGCTTCGATCTGCTCGCGGGTCAGTTTGGGAACCCCATTTTCTACTATGATGAGAGGTCTCCGAACTCTGCCAGTGTCGCAGTTTACGTAGACACACCCTCGAGCGTTCTCTCTCTCAGGAGGAAAGTACGCAGCGTTTACCTCGGAACTTATCTCGCCGGTTCTACGCATGTGGATCAGCTCTTCCACGAGCTGATTGGGCGCACGCGCAATGCCTGCCATGAGCCCGTCAACAATGACTTTCGCTCCGGCGGCGGTCACCTTGCTGTCTGCCTCCTCGATCGGAACCACTCCCATTCGCCGCAGCTTGAGCACGAACTCTCTTGAGTCAGTCCCAATCGACAACGTAGAGGATAACGCCAAGTTCTTCACGAGACCGCAGTTAGATCCTTCAGGGGTCTCGTTGGGGCATAGCCTGCCCCAGTGAGTCGGGTGTAGGTCTCGCGCTTCCAGGTTAGGCTGGCTCCTGCTCAACGGGGACTGGAGTCGCCTCAGGTGACTGAGGGTTGAGGAGTAGTTAGTCCGGTCAAGCAGCTGAGTAACGCCGACTCTTCCCCTAACCCAATTTCCAGTAGCGACAGCATGTTGAATTCGTTCTGTGATTATGCCGGGTCTGATTGCGTTTGTGATTGAAAGCTCCTGATGTCGCCTGATCGTGATGCGTTCAAGCTGATATTTCAGGTCCCGGATCAAGTTTCGGAACGAGATCCTGAAAAGGTCCGCCATCAAGGCGCCAGCGAGTTTAAGCCGCTTGTTAGAGTAGTGGTCCTTGTCGTCTGGGCCTCGTCTGCCAAGCTTCAGTTCGATGATCCTTGTCGCGATCTCTGCGAGGAAGAACGCCTTATCTTTCCTTTCGGCGGCCGTGCGCCCGATGTGGGGAAGAAAGTTGCGGTCGATGACCGTCTCGGCCTTCTTCGCGCGATAATCTTCAACTTGCCCAGGCGCGAGCCGGTTTCCAACGTACAGGAGCGCGTCCTTCACAGACAAGATGCCTTGTGCTTTCTCGAACGAACTTTCGAGCTGATTCTGGATCGTCTCCTCATCAGAGACCAGTTCGGCGATCTTCAGGTCTTCTTGGACGCCGAGAGCCTTCACCAAGACTACTAGAGGAATCTCCGCCGGAACCCCAGGAACCACAACATAGATAGCCCCGTCGGCTTTCAGGGTGACCTCGGTTCGTGCTCGAAAGCCCAAAGTCGTCGAGAATATCTTTGCCTTGTAGACGGGGTTGACTCCGGTCTTCTCGACATCTACGAGGATCTTGTTCGCCGCTAGGTCCTCGAGCGCAACTACGACGCGTTCCGCGCCGTTGACGATGAAGTATCCGCCAGGATCGATCGGGTCCTCGCCTATGCTGATCATCTCATCAGGCGTCAATCTGGAGAGCGGGCATATCTTCGACCGTAGCATGACGGGAAAGTCGCCGATGTATACGACCTCAGTCTGACCTTCACGTTCGCCGATCACAGGCGTCATCTCAAGATGCAAAGGTGCGGCATACGTGAGGTTCCGCACTCTCGCCTCTGTTGGGTAGACCGGTCTTTCGGATCCATCAACCTCGGTTACTCTCGGTGTGCCAATCTCGATCTTCCCAAGCTTGATCTTCAACGGGTACTCTTCGATCTCTATCGGGATCGAGCCTACTTCGTCTATGATTGCTTGCAGGCCTGTTTCGATGAAATCGTTGTAGGAGTCGACGTGTTGTCTAACTAGACCCTTCTCTCGGAAGAACTCCTTGACCAGGCCCCACATTTGGGGTTCAACGTGCGTGGTCAGGTTTGCTTCCTCCAGCTGAACTCTCGATGACGTAGCGATAGACTACAACTTCTCCAGCAGTGGGGCTACGCCGGGTGACCTTGACAACGTCCCACGGCTTCGCTTCTATCTGCCTCGCGGCTGGGTCATCACCCTTCAAATACGGCAGTTGGTGCGCCTTGATGTGGAGGCGTTCCAGAAGCTCCTCCGCCTCGCGCTTTGGCAAAATCTCATGTTTCGGTACAAAGTGATGCCGAAAAACGTCTATGGCCTTCCTCTTCTCCTCATCCTTCAAGTGATCGTCTCTCTCCGATATCTAGACGCTCATTAGGCCCCGAGAAATAGGAACCTTAGCGAAACTCCCTCTTAGCACAAGACGACGCGCTAATAAGGGTTATGCGGTTCAGATGTGGATCTTCAGTGCAACTTCACGGTTGGAGTGTCGAAACGCCTAGTGGTTGTTCCTTCGCTCGGCGTCTCGTCCTCTTTCGACTGGATTCCATCATGCTTCTTCAAGCTCTTCTGGCATCTTGACGCCCAAATGCGCATAGATCGCCATCTTCAGAACCTTGAGGCCGAGAAGCGCGCACTCGATTCTAGTTGATCCCGGATCTGCGCCGAGGAGCCTGATGATGTCTTTCTTTCCGAGTTTCTTGATCTCTGAGATCGATTTTCCTTTGGAGAGTTCCGTGAGCATGGAAGCAGATGCTAGGCTTATTGCACATCCTTGTCCTCGGAACCTTATGTCATCAACCGTGTTCCCCTTCAGTCTCAGTTCCATCTCAATTGTGTCGCCGCACAAAACGTTAGAATCCTTGGCGCGAGCGTTTGCGCTCGGGAGATCTCCGTAGTTTCTCGGGTGTCTGTAATGGTCAAGGATTACTTCCTTGTAGACCCCGGCGGTCATGCCTTGAACATCTTCCTGGCAGTCTCAAGAGCATGGACAAGTAGGTCAACTTCCCGCTTTGTGTTGTAGATGTAGAAGCTTGCGCGCGCTGTGGCCGGAACCTTCAACCGTTCCATTAGGGGTTGCGCGCAATGATGCCCTGACCTTATGGCTATGCCCTGGGTGTCAAGAATGGTAGCGAGGTCGTGAGCGTGAATGTCTCCAAGATTGAATGAGACTGCGGCCCCACGTTTGTCTACGTCTCTAGTGCCGTAGAGCACGAGCCCTCTCACGTCTTCGAGCTGATCCAAGGCGTACTTGGTGATATCCTTCTCATGCTGCCGAACGTTTTGCATTCCTATGTCTGACAGGTAATCGACAGCCGCTCCTAGGCCGATAGCTCCCTCAATGTTCGGAGTGCCGGCCTCGAACTTCCAGGGAGGATCGTTCCATCGGGCGTCTTGAAGATGAACTTCCTTGATCATCTCTCCGCCTCCCATGAACGGCTCCATTTGATCCAGAAGATCATATCTCCCATAGAGCGTTCCTATCCCGGTCGGTGCCAACATCTTGTGGCCCGAGACGGCCATGAAGTCGCATTCGAGATCCAGAACGTCGACCGGCATGTGGGGAACGGATTGCGCAGCGTCGACTATCACTGTCGCGCCTACTTTGTGGGCTTCCTGCGCCATCTGCTTCACAGGGTTGATTGTCCCCAACGCATTTGAGACGTGAGCAAGGCTGAGGACTTTCGGTCTTTCTTTGATCAACTCTTCGAAGCTCTCCCAGTTCAAAACTCCGTCGTCGTTGATCTTCACGTAGTCGAGCTTGACGCCTCTTTCCTTTGCCAGTATCTGCCATGGAATGATGTTGCTGTGATGCTCCATCTCAGTCAGGAGAACGTGGTCTCCGGGTTTGAGACTTGCCCTAGCCCAACTGAATGTCACTAGGTTCAGGGCCTCGGTTGCATTCCGCACGAAGACTATCTCTTTGGCAGCCTTTGCCCCGACGAAACGAGCGAACTTCTCCCTTGATTCCTCGAAGGCAATGGTTGCCTCTTCATTTAGACGGTGAACGCCTCGGTGAACGTTGGCGTTGTATTTCTTATAGTATCGTTCTATCGCGTCGATGACGGGCTTCGGCTTTTGGGAGGTTGCGGCGCTATCCAAATAGACGAGCGGTTTCCGGCCTATCTTTCGCTTCAGAATCGGGAAATCTGCTCGTATCTTGCTCACGTTGAGCGTCATTGTGTTTCACTCCACGCGCAGGATGCGGCGTTTCACGGGTGTCATAACGTACGTCATACTTCTATATTTGCACACTCCTTCACAGGCCGCGCCTGACCCTTGCGGCTCGATCTGACGACTGTGATGTGATTGCTCTATGATGCGACAGCTCTTAGTCCAGCCGTCGACGACTTACGGTATGGCCCCCGTGTTCGTCGCCGGGATTTCTTCCGCCGAGCTATCCTACGGATGATCTTGTCTTGGATTTCGCTCATTCCACGCTTCACTGCTCTTTCGTCGAGGGCACGTGATCTACGCCGGCCCAGCCATGGAACTTCGTACGGTATCCTTCGTATCCCTCAGGAACCTTGGACAACCTCTCAGGGTTCCATATGATCAACTCTTTCTCGTACTCCGCAAGGTCATAGTCCTTCGTATAGTCTAAAGCGGCGGTCGGACAGTAGTCAGTACAGAAGTGGCAGAAACAGCAGCGGACATACCAGTACTGCGGGAATCTCTTCTCAGGGTTCTGCGGGTACGCCTTTTCATTCGTAACCGGTACCATCGTGATGCATTTTTCGGGGCAGATCCACGCACATATGCCGCATCCCGTGCACCGATCCAAGTAGAGCAGATGCCTCCCCCGATAACCGTCCGGAAGTTCGCGTTTCTGGTAAGGATGCTTCAGCGTGAAAGTCTTCTTGAAGAGGTGTTCCACGCCCTCCCAGAAGGCCTTGGTAGCAGACATTCGCTTCATCTCCTATCTGTCCGCTTCCACTGGCCAGTAGTCTAGGCTCCCGTAGATTATTGGCATGTCACCTATGCGGGCGCCTTTCAGCAGGAACGGAAGCGCCAGCAAGTTCTTGAACGAGCCAGTGTTCATCTTGACTCGGTATGGTTTGTCGCTTCCGCTTCCCACAATATAGTGGTTTATCTCCCCGCGGGAGGACTCGACTCTGCCGATCGCCTCTCCTTTGGGAATCACGATGGGACTCTTTCTAGCGATCGGCCCATCCGGGATGTCTCGTATCGCTTGCATTAGGATCGAGATGCTCTGCTTGATTTCCTCAAATCTGACCAGCCACCTCGAGAGGCTGTCTCCATCTTTGAATGTAGGAATCTCGAAGTCCACCCTATCATAGGCACCGTATGGAGAGTCCTTTCTCACATCGAACCTCACGCCTGAGCCTCGTAGAACCGGCCCAACTACGCCGAGTCTGATCGCATCCTCCTTCCTCAGGACTCCGACG
>Ga0209314_10000988_pt1 | contig 12888 bp, 10 predicted proteins | sample I19B2metaG_FD_184146 | JGI IMG/M metagenome (GOLD analysis project Ga0209314, IMG submission 184146) | Lake sediment bacterial and archeal communities from Gulf of Boni, Indonesia to study Microbial Dark Matter (Phase II) - ​I19B2 metaG... | ecosystem: Environmental > Aquatic > Freshwater >...
CAGTAGGGTCAAGGAATGGCGAGTTACCTTAGGCATCTCCTTGGCTGTAACCACCGTTTCCAGTTTCGTGCCCGTATAGGTTCTCCATAGAGCACTTTTCCATTCCCTGCCACGTCAAACATAGCATGCGGGTTTCCCGCACTATGCTTTCCTTTTGGCTTCACTTCAGGGGTTATGATGCCTATCCGCTGGCAGCGCTTCCGAGTCCACGGTAATACCTAACCTTATAATCAGCATAAAGCCCAAGATGCTCGTAAAACCAGACTCTACTCCACCTGTCCCAGCCAAAGCCCCCACGTTTTCGAGCCCTCATAAGATGCCGCCGTATTTTCTTCTCCACCCAATCTTTTACGCACTGAAAACATCTGCTGGAATGGCCTATCCGAAAATAGTTAGCCCAACCCCGAAGTTTGGGGTTGATCAGCTCTATCACCCGTCCCACCGGTTGCGATATGAACCGCTGGAAGATTTCCTTCAGATTACACAAAAGATTCGTCCGCGCTTTCATCCTCGGAGTGATGCGCACTCCCAATTTGCCACTCAGTGTTCGGGCGCTCCGTATATCGAATCCCAGAAAGCTGAAGCTCTCTCCTTTCATCAGGTCTACCAGTCGAGTCTTTTCCTCATTAACTTTTACATCAAGTTTTGCCAACTCCTCAAGAAGTCGCCGATATACTCTCTCTAACAACCAGTCCCAGCGCGGATACCCGTCTACCAATATCACAAGGTCATCCGCAAAACGAGCATACTCTATATAGGTAAAGCCAGATTTGCCCGTGACTTCTTTTGCCTTCTCCAACATGTTATCCACCTCATTAAGGTAGATATTTGACAGGAGGGGCGAGATTACTCCGCCTTGTGGAACTCCACGCTTACCGCAGGTTTTCAGTATGAGTCTGAGCAGCCACATCACTCTGTCATCGTTGACCCTTTCTGCCACTTTGCTCAGCAATATGTCATGACGCACTGTATCAAAGTATGCCTTGAGGTCAACATCGATGACTCGTGTTTTCTTGTGGACAACTGCATCCGCCACTCGGTGCACCGCCTGATGCGCTGTCCGCTTCGGGCGATACCCGTATGAACCTTCTTGAAAGTCAGCTTCAAAGATTGGTTCAAGAATAAGTTTAAGCGCTCCCTGCACTACTCGGTCTCGGATTGTCGGTATCCCTAAGACTCGCACTTTAGCTTTGTCCTTGGGTATCTCCTTCCTCCGATTCCGCTTAGGCAGGTACATCCATGAAAGTAGTTCACTCTGTATGTCCAGTAGAAATGCATCAAGACCGCTTTTCTCTATGGCCTCAAACGTGACACCGTCAATCCCCGGCGCCCCGTCATTGCGTTTGGCCATATCGTAGGCAGCTCTGAGCGTCTCTTTCTTACATATGTGAACGTACAATCCCCAAAACCGTTTACGCTTATCAGCTTTCGCCTTGACGTAGATCCTCCTCCTCAGGTCCTGCAGACTAATAGATGTCTTTGTCATTCCATCTCTGCCTCCCAATGTTGTCAGAGGATTGCCAAAAGTAGGGTCTCTTCGCTCCACAGGCATTACCCTGTTTCACCGCTACTGCTGACCCATCCGCCACCCTTCCGCCTTCAGTCTACTTCCCAGTGTCTCTGGTTATAAGACTTACCTTGTTCCGATGATTTCTCATCGGGGCAGTGAGGGTTTCTCCAGTTGCTCAGTGTGCCCTTGTTGTCATGCAGTCGTTATCACCCCGCTGAAGTGAAATAACTGTTTCAGCCAGTTTTCAGTTATCCATGCTGCCTTCGCCTTACGGTTGAAAGCTCGGCCTTCAGGGCTTCGTATTTTCGGGGCCACCTGTACATTTGCTTTCGCTACGGCCTGACAACTCGTTATCATCCTTTCGATGATAGTGTCGATGGGCTTCAGGATATCGGTTTCCCTTTATCCTGCCATCCTAACTACATGGCTTCTGACTCTTGCCATGGCGGGACTATCTCCTGCTGAACACACCAGCCTTCGCTGGACACACAACCGTACGTTCGATTTTCCCGAATACGGCTTTCCGATCATCTTCTTCCAGAGACATTCACAGTCTTCCCCTGCTTGGCTCTCTGGCATAGTCTCCTCAGAAGTTCCCAGAACAGTCTGGAGTTTATAGCGTTTCCGCAATCTCCTCTCTTTCTCTCCTTCGGAAACACGATGAAAGTATTGCCCCTTCCCTCTCTCAAAGTTATGCTGTCTTTGAGATACTTGCGGTACTATGAGCAACTCCGATTCCCGCACCGACCCGACAAAACTTCGTTCCCTTATATCTGCCAGTTGCCCTCTGAAGGCATCGGTACGGGTCTCCCGTGTTCATTCTCATATGGCTTCCCCTGCGTGTCATCCCTGTTACTCCGGAAGTCCATCTATCGGTTGCGGTAGTTATCGTTAGGATAGATACTTCGGTCTTCCCCCTTGTAGGAGAGGGTCGACAACTCCGTTGTGCATTTCGAGGCTACATGTGGGTTCACTTTCGCTACGACCCGCAGGTTTGCTCAGCTCCCTTTCGGAGCCTTTGTCAGGAAACTCAATGCTTCAGGTTACCCTTTGCACCTCCCTCAAGCTACGTGGGTGAACTACCAAATTCCCACCGTCGGATTTTAACCGACTGGTCATATGTTTTACACGGCATACCCTACTACTCCGCAGTTTCAAGAGGTGACAACTGTTGAAGCTTTGCAGTAGAAACATGCACTGGGAACGTCTTTAGCTGATTGCGCTGAAAGACGCTTTTTGAGAATCGAGTTTCCCTTTCTCTTGTTAATTTCCTTTTCTAGTGTTATTCTTTATCATGCTAAAAAAGCAATTTCCTATCAGTTCAGTTGACCGTGATGTTCCCTCGCGACATGCAGGGAGTGAAGTCATAAAGTTTACGGGATGATGAAGATGATACATCTAAAACGGCAGCTGCCTTACAGGCCCACGGAAAGGATGAATGTCGTAAGCTACCCAATAAGGGACATAGTGATGGAAGCGAAGCGCGAGGAGGCGAAAGGCAGGAAGATGATTTACCTCAACATCGGAGACCCGCCACAGTATGGCTTCAAGCCGTTCAAGGTGATAGCTGAGCGGGTGAAGAGCTTGCTCGACGAAAATTGCAAGGGCTACGCGCCTTCCGAAGGCGACGAGCAACTGAGAAAGACGGTGGCGAAGATCGAGAAGTGCAGGCCCGAGGACGTGTTTGCTGTCGCAGGCCTCACCGAAGGCATAGACTTCTTCTTCCATTCGTTCATAGGGTTCGGCGAGAAGGTGCTTCTTCCCAATCCGGTATATCCGCTTTACCTAAGCAAGGCAAAGCAGTTCGAGGGCGACAGCGTGTTCTACAGGCACGATGAGAACGGCCAGATAGACGTTGGAAACCTGGCAAAGAAGATCGAGGGCGCGAAGGCGATAGTGATAATCAACCCAAATAATCCATTGGGCTCGGTCTATTCCGAAAAGAACCTCTCAGAAGTCGTTAAGCTCTGCGCTGAGCACGACGTTCCCATATTTTACGATGGTTCCTACGACCAACTCATATTCGAGGTCAAACAGGTAGACTTCAGGAAGATAGCCAAGGACAAGGTGCCATTCATATACGGAAGCTCGCTTTCCAAAGACTTCGGCTACCCTGGCGCAAGGATAGGATGGGTAACGTTCCACGGAGATAAGTGGGAGGAGGTCAAGAATGCTTTCTTCCTCTTGTGCAACCAGCGCCTTTCCGTAAATTGGGAGTACCAGAAAGCGGCTGCCGCTGCGATAGTGGACCCCTCATACCCTGCGTACATTGCGGACCTGAAGAAGAAGCTTATGGAAAGGAGGGACACGTTCATGAAGATTGCCAGGGAACTGCCGCTCTCATTCCCGGTTCCGAACGGCGCGTTCTACGCATTCATAAAGATAGAAACGCCGAAATGGAAGAAAGACTTGGAATTCGTGCGTGCTGCGCTTAAGGAAGGGGTCGTCTTCGTCCCTGGTTCTGGGTTTGGAAGGCAAGAGGACGGAGTGTATTTTAGGACCACGTTCCTGCCTGAGCCAGACATAATAGAAGAAGCTTTCGACAAAATAAGACGGATATTGTGACGAACGCTTTGCAAGTAGGCTAAATTATTTGGTGGTCCTTGCCTTTGCCTTTTGAACCTTAACTCTTTTGCCTTTCATCATGATATCATTCACAGAGGATATTACCCTGTCAGAAAAATCTTGAGGAACTTCCACAAAAGTGAACTTATCAAAGACATCGATCTTTCCAATTTTATTAAAAGGAATGTGTGTTTCTGATATAATAGATTTTATGATATCAGCCACTTCCATCTTATCCTTTCTGCCAATAGTCATGAATAATCGAACCATTTTATTTTTTTCATAATGTTCTTCTATAGGTTTTTCCTTAATCTCACCATATGCGGCATAGAGGGCTGCTGCTGCAACATTACCAAAGTCGTAGCTATCTGACAACTCTTTGACTGCCTGAATATATTCTACATGTCTATTTTCCTTAATTATCTCGGAAATATCCCTGACAATATTTTTCTCTCTTGCCTTTACGACATCTGCTGATGAAGGTAATTTCTTCCTGTCAATTATTGTCCTCGCTGTTTTCTCTATCAATCGTAAATGCTTATATTCCCTTGGAGTAACAAAGGTTATTGCTATTCCTGACTTTCCAGCTCTTCCTGTCCTTCCAATCCTATGGACATAGCTGTCTGGATTCTGAGGAATGCTGTAATTGATAACATGTGTAACGTCCTTGATATCAAGTCCCCTCGCAGCCACATCAGTCGCAACGAGGATATCAAGCATTCCTCCCTTGAATTTATTCATGACTTCATCCCTTCTCGCCTGTGCATAATCACCATGAAGGGCGGCTGCATTGTATCCGACCTGACTGAGTTTCATTGAGACCTCATCAACATCCTTCTTTGTATGGCAGAAGACAATGGCAAGCTGTGGATCTTCCACATCAAGGAGTCTTGAAAGGGCATTAACTTTGTCTTCTTCCCTGACCTCATAAAATATCTGCTTTATCTTTGGAATAATAACATCCTTTGTATTGACCCGTATCTTCTCGGGATTTCTCATATATCGCCTTGCAATATGAACTATTGGCTGCGGCATTGTGGCTGAAAATAAGAGGTTTTGTCTTTCTGCAGGTACTGCCTTGAGTATCGTCTCTATATCCTCAATAAATCCCATATCGAGCATCTCATCCGCTTCATCGAGAACAACAATTTTTACTTCTGAAAGAGAAAGGGTCTTCCTCCTTAAATGGTCTAAAATACGACCCGGTGTTCCAATAACTACATTGACACCACGCTGTAATATCTTTATCTGTCTCTCAATAGATGTACCCCCATAAACAGGCAGAACACTAATTTTTTTGAACTTGCCTATTTTGTGAATCTCCTGCGCAACTTGAACTGCCAGCTCCCTCGTTGGCTCCAGTACAATGGCAAAGGGATTTCTCCCGTTCTGACATCTTTCTACAATGGGGATGCCAAAGGCAGCAGTCTTTCCTGTTCCAGTCTGTGCCTGTCCTATAATGTCATGCCCTCCCATTATGAGTGGTATGGTAGAGACCTGAATAGGTGTTGGCTCCTCAAATCCCATTTCTGATATAGCCTTTATTGTCTCGTTATTTAGATTAAAATCTTCAAAATTCATTCTTTTTTATCCTTCTTATGTGTCAATTGTTATTCCACCCTTCGATAATTTTATATCTATATCCTTTCCTCTCATAGTTCTCCTTAAATAAGTATATTAATTTCAGCATGACACCAAGATCCCCAAATATATTGATCACTCCCTTTTGTTTTTGACAATAGGAGGGAAATTGAAGGATTTATTAGTTTGGCCAGCTGATTGAGACGTTTATATTTTAACACAAATTACTAATTTTAGGGGGAAGGGGCTAAATTCCGGGGCAGTGATTTTAACAATACTAGGATAATTTTTTCCGCCTGCCATAAATGATTTTAAATCCTTCAAACCAAAGGATACTGCTGACCCCAGCAGCAAAACTGACAATCAAGTCAATAAAGTGTAATGTACTAAAATGAAATAGATCCCTTAGGAAAGGCACGTACAGTACTATGCCCAGAAAGAAAAGTGCCCCTCCCAAGACCCACCACAGTGCAGCATTTGGATAACGCAAGGTGTTTAGTATGGTGCGTGACCATGAGCGGTTTGTTAATATTAATCCGAGATTTGCAACAATAAGAGTCGTAAAGCTAAGAGACCGTGATTCCAGTTCACCCAGTCCTCGATACATTGCAATAATGAACACAGCCAAGACAATTAGTAATACACTCATGCCTTGTAACAAACTAAAGACGATGTTTCGCTTATTAAACAGCGGTTCTTGTAAATTACGCGGAGGCCGGTTCATTATATGGGCTTCTTCAGGCTCCGCTTCAAAAACAACTGAACAGGCAGGGTCAATAATTAATTCAAGAAATGCTATGTGAAATGGTAACAGTACAAGAGACCAATTAAAAAGCACCGGAAGCAATGACATGCCAGCAATAGGCACGTGTATAGCAAAGATATAGGCCATTGCTTTTTTTAGATTATCAAAAATTCTCCGGCCCATTCTAACAGCCTGCACTAAAGAAGTAAAGTCGTCATCAAGCAGCACTATAGATGAAGCCTCGCGGGCTACGTCAGTGCCACGCCCTCCCATAGCTATGCCTATATGCGCTGATTTTAAAGCTGCTGCATCATTTACACCATCACCTGTCATGGCTACAACCTCTCCATTAGCCTTGAGGGCATTTACTATGTGCAGCTTTTGTTCCGGGACAACTCGCGCAAAAATATTGACTGTTTTGATTCGTTGCTGGAGTTCTAAATCGTCCATTTCCTCGAGTTCTGAGCCTGTAATAACTCCATCTAACTGCTTTAGCCCTATTTGCCTTGCTATGTTTTGTGCAGTAACAGGATAATCACCAGTAATCATTACAACCCTTATGCCTGCGTTGTAACATTCCTTGATTGCCTCGGCAACACCAGGACGTACTGGATCAGCTAATCCAATAAGCCCCAGGAACTCAAATTTAAAGTCGTGCTGTTTACCAGGAAGGTCTGTTTGTTTAAACTCGGCTTTAGCTACCCCGATTATTCTGAGACCCTCTTCAGCCATAGAGTTGATGTGGTTTGATAAACTCTGAATTTGTTTTTCATCCAAATGGCATATATCAGCAATGGCTTCTGGGGAACCTTTGGCAGCGATGATATAATTCCTGCTATCTGGTGATTTCCAGATGCGTGACATGGCCAGCAATTTCTGTGACAAAGGATATTCCTGTACCAATGTCCAGTTATCATGAAGGTGTTCGGTATCAGACAGGGCATGCTTGCCAAGTTCTTTTAAAGCCTTTTCCATAGGATCGAATGGGGCTGCCTGGCTTGCCAGAATGCTGAATTCTATAATCTCATGGAAGTCTTCAGGAAGATAGTTATCTTGATGATTTAAATCGTAAAATGCACCATGAGAGAAAATCTTGCGCACTGACATTCGGTTTAATGTAAGTGTCCCGGTTTTGTCTACACATAAAACAGTGGTTGAACCAAGAGTTTCTACTGCTGGCACTCTTCGGGTGAGAACCCTTTTCCGGGAAATACGCCAAGCCCCTAATGCAAGAAAAACAGTGAGCACTACAGGAAATTCTTCTGGTAACATAGCCATTGCAAGTGTAATGCCGGCCAAAAGTCCGTTTAACCAGTTGCTTCTCGTGAGTCCATATACGGTAATTACCAATATACAAAGCAATAATCCCACGATGGCGAGATTTCGCACAAGTTGTCCAGTTTCTTTTTGTAATGGAGTCTCTTCAGGTTCAATCGTTTGTAATGCTTTACCTATTTTCCCCATTTCTGTATTAATGCCAGTTGCCTGCGCCTCGGCAATGCCAAAACCTTTTACAGTCAAAGTTCCAGAGTAAACACATGGTAGGTCATCACCTCCTGGAGGGACCATCCTCATAGTCCCATTGCATGAGGCTTTTCGCACAGGAACCGATTCTCCAGTTAACAAAGATTCGTCAACTGATAGGTTCACACTAGAAATAAGCACAGCATCTGCCGGTACTCGATCACCCTCTGATAGAACTATAATATCTCCCCGCACTACTTCACGGCCTGGAATTCTCTTTTGTTCACCGTCTCTAATTACTAAAGCACGTGGGCTTGATAAATCCCTCAACGCCTCTAATGCTCGCTCGGTTTTGCGTTCCTGATAAAGTGTAATGCCCATGACAACAAAGACAAAGCTAAGCAACATTACTGCCTCTCGTATATCACCCAGCAATAGGTAAATTACCCCGCCAATAATTAAGAGAAGAAACATCGGTTCACGTACTACTTCAAATGCAATAGCAAAAACACTACGCCGTTTAGTTGAAGGGAGTTCGTTATAGCCTTCTGTTTTCAGCTTTTGAGCTGCTTCTGCTTCAGAAAGCCCTGAGATAGTATTGATGTCAAATTCGTTGTCCATAGAAGTTCTTTGTTTATAATTTACATTTCAAAAATTAAAGATACTTTTATTGGTTATGACATGAAAGCTACAATTATTTTATATTACTTAAATAACTATTTGAAGAAGACATTAGCGATCTTTTTGTTGGAAGAAGGTCTCCTACTCTTTTCTCGCATTTTTTAAAATATTAAGCCCAATAAGAATCATGTCTCAAGGTCTGATAGTCTATCCCTGGTCAATTTGTCGGTCGCCTGTTCAAGTTCTGCAATAACCTGAGCACCTAACAGAAGGATTAATGCTGCAGCCTCAATACTGAGAAGGGCCACCACTGCTGTGGCGAAGGAACCATAAATTAAATTTACCATGGATAGGACCGAGTAATACCAGACAAGCACACGGCGGGTGATCTCCCATAAAATTGTTGCGGCTATCCCTCCGATCAGTGCGTGACGAAAGGTGATGCGTCCCACAGGCATAACCAGATATAGGGAGGTGAGCATAAGCACCTCACCAATCATCCCCAATATATACAGGACAACCCCGGGAGTGCCTTCAAGGCTCAAACTCAATCCAAAAATTATCAATCGCCTGTTTTCGAGTGTCTCTAATGCTCCTGCAATAAACGAAACCAACAATATACCCAGACCCATCAAAAAGATATACATATAAGGAATTATGGCGGAAATGAGAAAGTGGCGGCGCTGAATTCTGACACGATGAAAAAAGATCACCGACATGGCGTTTTCAAGTACCGTAAAGGCTATGGAACTGAAAAACAACATAATCAGGAATCCAATAATACCAATCACCTTACGGTGCTCAAGGAATGCCCGCACCTGTTCAGTTAGAGTTGCTGCATAACCAGGCATCACCATTTCTATGTACGTCGATAAGGTGTGAAACAACTGTTCCTCTTCTATAAAATTCGACAGTACAATGAGAGTGAGGATTAACATGGGCACGATTGACAACAGAGTGTAATAGGCAACAGCACCAGATAACAGCATGCCCTGATTGCGTTTGAAACCACGCAATACCCTCAGCAGAAAGCTGATGAGCCGACCCAATACCCAATTTACATTTCGCTGTTTGTTAATCAAGGGATAAGAAATTACACTGATACAAAAATATATTTTCTCTCACAAATATTTCTATATGAAAGATTACATTGTTGAACTATATCACAAAATCAACATTACAAGAAGGAAGAATTGTTGGTAGGCAAACAGGTATGGATTTGAGCATAGTAGCTAATAATGCCTATTCTCTATTTATTGATATCCTCTCCAGTGCCTTATCATGCATTCTACTAAGTATCAGTTGAGAGATGATCGCTCCGCACATTGCAAGGAACATATCCCACTGAGTATTCCATATGTCGCCCTGCGTTTCGAGAAAGGCTGTCGCAGCAGTGCCAGTGGCAAGATCTACCCACCATTCGATGAACTCAAAAACTCACTAACAGAAAAGCCGCTATTTTGGGATTGCTGCTCATGGATTTATTACTAAACACACTTCCATATCTTTTCCATAATGCCCTTAATGATTACCAGCTAAAATCTATACCAGTATAGCAGATATAGAAGGTGTAAACTTCAGGAAGATATCTCGACTGCGTAACACATCATCTTAACTTTGGAGAGCACAGTATTGACGATTCGAAGATAAAGTTAATATCCCGCTATATTCAGCGATCAGTGAACTTGTTGGAATTGTATACGGGACCCGTAGCGAATTGCAACGGGTCGGGTCATTGAACCCTGTGCACAAAAGCAGAAGATTTCTTAATTTACCCGTAGACATCATCAACGGGATTTATCATCCCCATGGCAAGCCATGGGGGCATTCCTACGGGTGAATGCTATATTGCCGGATTAAATTTTCTTTTTCAGAGCTTTTGCTGTCTTAGTAACTTTCTTCTTTACAGCTTCTACTTTCTTGGTAACGTTCTTCTTTACTGCCTTTACTTTCTTAGCAACTTTCTTTTCTACCTCTTTTGCTTTTTTCGTAACCTTTGGCATTTTTGCCTCCTTTATGAATTATTGAATCCTTCTTTAATATGTAGAATCCTAACAAACATCGCTCATGTTGTCAAACAATAAAGACACTTGCGCTATAAATAAAAGCATATTCAGAGTCAAGTTCTTCTTCCATAAATTGTGGGTTCAATAAGTTAAGGCAAAGAGGGATCTTATCTTATTGATTTCTGTTAGTAATATTGTATTGTGGGCAATATTTAAAAGCACACTTTCAGGAATAACAAACGCTAAGGACTTCACCTACGAAGACGCAAAAACAGGGATGATAAGAAGTGTTGATTATCACTTATATTGTTTAAGAAGTTCAATAAACTCTCTAAGTTCTGCGTTGTCAGGATTTTCTTTCAGAGCTTGCTCAATATCCAGTTCATGATTGCTCTTTGAGTATTTCCCGATCATAGTATTGAATTCCTTCTCTTTATTTAATTTTCTTAACTTTTCATAAAATTCATTCAGTTTCGTAAAATCATAGAATTTATTAATTTGGCAAATGACTGACACCTCTCCCGCCCCTGCAACATTCTTTGTTTTTCTGTAATCGAAGATTAATAAAATTCTGATACTATGATTTTTGTCAACCCATGTTTCAAAATACCGATTACTATCGGAGTTACCTTTCTGAGTCCCATCTACAAAATGCTCCCGTCCGCCTCCACCGTAATCATATTTCGAATATTTCGAAAGCCCCATTTTGCCAAATTCCGAATTATAAAAATTAATTAGTTGTTGAGCAGGCCATTTAATCTTTACTTTATATTGAACAGATTTTGCGCCCTCAGGCCTATTAATTACGTGATGAACTTGGGATGCATCTGGGAAAACAGGAAGATTAATTTGAGGGAACGGGTCTTTCCCATATACGTAATACTTCAGTTTATTGCAGGAGAAGATAAATAGACAACAAGTTGAGAGCAGAATGATTCCACTTATTCTATTCTTGAGTTTCATATGGCTGAATTAAAGATAACCTATTATAATCATCACAATTATAACAGGTTTAAAAGGTGCGCTGTTCAGGAAGGAAGAGGCAAACTGGCTTCTTATTTCAGGCTGCTTGTTCCACCTGCAAGTTTGCTGAGATAGGCTTACTGAAGAGGTGTGGATTCATAGAGGTTGATTTGTCCAGGTTCAATTAGCCCTGTCTTGCAATAAAAGAAAGATTTAATGCCAGTTGTCTTGCAAATGAATCCCAGTTACGATAAGCCCTTAAGCTTGCTTCATTTACTTTAGGCGCCCCTTCAGTTAATCGCAACTTTTCACGAAGTAGATACATTGCTTGCCCAATGGACTGTGCTATTGGGTACTTCTCGAACAGAGGTATAAGCTTTGCATCTATGAACCCTCGTTGTAGTATTTTCTGGACACGAGAAAGATTGTCATCCCAGAAAGTTTTTTCGCGAGCATTCCTAGGCTTCACCTTGCCTGCTTCATAGTCGTATGCCCACGCATTGAATTCATCACGAAGTCTTTCAAAGAAAGATAACGATACTATAGACAGGTCAATATCAGACTTCTCTGAAAACGGTTTCCCAAAACTTTCACCTGGAGACAGAGCTTGTCCCACTCTTGCACTTCCGATTATTGTTATTTCTTTAGGGTCAACCGTTAGCCGTATGGAGAGCCAAGCACGTATAGCTTCATCAGATACCAGGCACTTCACGAAAAGCGAATGGAATACCTTCAGAAAGCCATAAACGAGCAAGTGCAAGACGTGATTCCTCGCCTCCATTTGCAGCTACTCGCGCGATATCGGCCGCCGATGGGTAGGTATCACGGACTGTTACTATGTGAGGGCGAAACCTTAAAGGGGAGCATATACTACTTTTCCTCTAAGTCCGGTGTATGCGTGGCGGTAAATGTGTTGTCTATGAAGAAAAAGAATATGACTGCAGCGAATATTAATCTGTTGCATTCTCATAGTTGGTGCATATCGTGGTTCAGGGTATTTCAATCGGGCAACGAGTGAGGCTGCCTGCCATAGAGTCATGATTGAAGGATCGAGATTCATTCGCCGACATGCAGCCACAAATACATTCATGCGCCAACCGAAATATGCGACTTGAATATAGAGCGTAGGGAGATCACACTTGGGAACCGCTCTGGTAAGTAATGTCGCCAGCGCCGCCTCTCGGAGCTTACGAGAGAGGGTGCGCTCATAACGACCTGTCAGTACCCGAACAAGCTGCATTTAGTGAATTTAGGGACACATCCCATATTTCTTGACATAGAGGCAGTCATTCTGTAAAATCCCCTATGCCGAGGATAGCGAGAGCAATTGCGAGAGGGTTTCCTCATCATGTTATCCAGAGAGGTAACAATAGAGAGAAGGTCTTTTTTGATAAGAAAGACAGAGAGCAGTACTTATCATTACTCAAGAAATA